>Ga0209710_1002065_pt1 | contig 14397 bp, 9 predicted proteins | sample ArcticOcean_MG_C_5_FD_187436 | JGI IMG/M metagenome (GOLD analysis project Ga0209710, IMG submission 187436) | Marine microbial communities from western Arctic Ocean - ArcticOcean_MG_CB4_138 (SPAdes) (version 2) | ecosystem: Environmental > Aquatic > Marine > Oceanic | place: Arctic Ocean: Canada...
ACAACAACAACAACAACAACAACAACAACAACCTAGAAACAACGAGCAAGCGGTTATCGAATTAGATTTAGATGAAGTAATGGGAGAAGATGTTAATGTTATTCCCAACACGCAACTAGAAGAAGAAGAAGAAGAAGAAGAAGAAGAAGCGGAAGAGATGGACATTTCAGGAGAAGAAAATGGTGATGAAGAAGAAGAGGAAGAGGAAGAACCAATACCTAGAGCAGCGCGCGCGCGGAAACACGTCATTGTCTCATCGTCCGAAGAACAAACGCAAACAACGCAAGACGATAATAACAATAACAACGATAAGAACAAGAATAAGAACAAAGATAGTAATAGCAACCAAAGATTTTCATCGCTTGCACCGATGACGACTATGAATAGTTCTGAGAACATGCTCCCGTCTAGCACGGACCGCTCGCAATCGGCTCAACAGAATCATTTGGTTTCAAACGAGATGCGAATTGCACAAACTTTCGCAAAGAACACTCAAAAAGGTCTTTGGAACTACATCTCTTGCATCAAACGTCTTCGCAAGGCAAAGACACCAAAACAGCCGAGCGGGAACAAAATGATCAAGTTCACTATACATGGCTGGATAACGCGCGTAGGTGAAATCAATTACAAAAACACGCCAACGGGAGAACGCAAATGGCGAGCGAAAATCATAATTCAAGACAGCACGCAATATCTCACCGTATTCATAACAAACGAACAAATCAACCAGTTCGCATCGTGCACGGTCGCTCAATATGCCAATTATACCGACGCAATTAAACGAGACGTTCAAAAAACGTTCGAGAAGAACTGTCACAGGTTTTGCGGTCGCGTGCAAGTCGAGGCGACAAAATATGAAATGGCAAATGAAGGGTTCCCGACCGCTATTAGCTTCGACGGTGGCGGTTTCGATGATAGCCTACTCGAGAGTTTAGAACGTAGGTGTGAATTGACGCCGTTTTAGTTTAGTTTTAGTTTCATCAACAAAGATAGATGTGAGCACCTAATTTTATATCATTTTGCAACGCGTCATAAAAAAGCGCACTACTACTATTAAAACGATTAAAATAAAACCCAAAACATGCCTCCAGAAGAACAAAAATCACCACTACTACTACCAAAGAAACCGGAAACATTCACCGATTTCCTCGCGAACGTGCCAAGAGACATACTATCAACGATCATGCAAAAACTAAATTTCAAATGTTTAAGATCGCTCCAAATGTGTTCAAAAACGCTCTTAAACATGGACATTCCACACGCCTATGAAATCAAATTTATGACTTGGAATTTGAAATACGACGAAGCGCGTGCGCGAGGAGTTGGCCATGGTGGTCCGAAATGGGATGAACGAGTCGAAATATGTGCGAGGACTATTTTGAGAGAATGTTGTGATGTGTTTTGTACACAAGAAGATACCATGAGCATGAATTCGAGGTTATCGAGGTGTATTAATGAGTGTGGTAGTGGTTATGATAACTCAATTTCGTATAGTAGGTACCCGGAGGAGCTATATATCGATAATTTTAAGGTACATCAGTACAGAGAGCTTTCTGATGATGGGAAATGGGTGGAAAGTAAAGGGACGGAGAAGGAACATTTTCTCGAGTGCTGCCAAAACGACGAGTATTTCCAGAATTCGTTATATGCTAACGCCGTTTGGTTTGATAATAAAAAAATTGGTTTAGTTAATGGTGGTATTTATCGATTCATGACGCCTGCTATTAAAAACTCAGAGTGTCGGTTTCGAACACCTGTGACTTGGGCGATGTTGCGCAGAAAATGTTCAAAGCCGAACGAATGCGACTTGCCAATAGTGGACGATAAAATTATTGTAGTTTGCGTGCATTTGCCCGCGGGGCATGGATGGTTAGATCAAATGCCTTATAAAATAGACATAGCAAAATGTGTTCGGCATACAATTGCAGAGTTGCAGATTACCCTCGACGCGTCTGAAATACCAATTTTTGTCATGGGCGATTTCAACTCGCAGAAGATTCAAAATCCAGTAAAGATCTTAACTGGAAGTTCTAGACTTATTGTAGTCGATACAGTCGATACCGTTGGTGCAAAAGAACCGATATCAGTAGTGAACCGAGATGTTTTAGATATGAACTTTTTTAAGCAATATTGCATGTCTGACCAAAAAAGCGAGTGGAGAAATTCGTTTGCCGATTTTGTTGACTGTTTCGACTGCGTCGGTGAAGATAATCCAATAATGTGGCCATCAGAACCATCTGCAACGCCATATTGGTTCCGAAACGATGTCTCGAATAAAGTTTCAAGCTATGATATGACGGAACGAATAAGAACTGGTGGACTTAATGGAACAACTTGGCATGACTGGAATGGACCTCAGCATTCGATTCAAATATCAAATTCGATGGCTCAGGCGTGTAAACACGCAGCTGGTGAAATGAAGTTCAACGACGTTACTAGTAAAAGCATTCGCGCTCAAGCGCTTGGACATGAACGGCATATAGACCACATATACATCGTGCGAGGGAAAGGAGTGCGACCGAAAATTGTCGGCGATACGAGAACGCTCACGTACAACCAACACAACAAAAAACGACAACGCCTCGCTACTGAACAACCAATAACTGAGTACGCTGACTTATTATTACCTACGCGCGTACAACCAAAAGTTCGCGTGCGAAACTGTAAAGTCATCCTCGACATCGCTCGCACGGATTTCACATATGACTCCGAAACCGAAACGAGAGACATTAAAACGATATGGGGCTCCGACCATTTCCCGGTCACGACAACAGTCATCGTCTCAAAGTTCCACGACGAGAACGAAACGAAACGAAGACGCTTGGCCTCATTAAAAACTAGCGCTTACCGCGTCGATAACGAAGACGATACGAGCAACGGCTACGAATCGGACGATCGCCGCAACTACTATTCTCGATGCATGACGCCTTAATAAGAGAGATTGCTCATATATAAACTGCATTACCGTTGGTTATTATTCTTTCGATATATTCTGTTTCCGCTGAAACCCTAAATATATCTTTCTTTACCAACAGTCCCATGCGCGGGATAAACTTCACAACGACCAAACCCTCGTTCTCTGCGACTACTAATAAACCGAAATGCCCTCGGCTGGATCGACGATGTTCGAGATCTCCGGCCTATGGTTCCACGTCTTCGCCATTTTCCCTTTAGCATTGCTCTCGAGACTCTCTGCGTTATCGGCAAAGTTCCTTTTCGCGTTCACGAGCTTCCTGGAAACCGCGTTCGAATTCGGGACGAGCTCGCTTCGATACCTCGACGCAGTCACGAACGCGAATAATAATAAGAAGAAGGAGAAGAGGAAGAAATTTGGTGCCAACGCTATCGGTGGTCGTAAAAGAAACGCGTACGAAGAAGACGAGGATAGAGAGAAAAACGAGTTCTCGATCGACCCAGGGAAACTCCCGGAACGGTTTAAACATACCTGTAAAGGCGACCAGAAGTTACAAGTACAGAAATATGAACGACATTTGATGTATAAGAACGAGGTGAGATACGAGACTTTGTTATGTCGCGAGTGTCCGAATTATGACGCGGTGAAGGAGAATTATGGACATGCGTTTCATGGCGTGACGAGAGAAGGGCACGTCGTACAGTTGGAGAGGCCGAGCGGGTGGCAAAAGTTAATCGAATCTATGAAGAAGAGAGGGTTCGAGGAAGATCCGACCGTACCAGTGAAGGAGCATATTGCGTTTGTGACCACGTACGCGTTTAAGAATTTTGATGCGAGACCTTGGCCGGATGGGAAGATTACTAGGATCGTTGACGTTTCGCAGTTCTCGGCTGGCGAGCTGAACTTTGAGGTTTTGAACTTTTTGAGACATATGGCGAAATTTGGGAGCGCGTTTTTATGCGAAAGGCATGGGAAGGTGTATTTGTGTAACCCAAGTCCAACGTTTAGGTTCGTCTATGCGTTAGTAGCACCACTCGCGTCGACGAAGACTTTAGATAACGTGTTTATTTTAGATACGTTTGACGAAATGCGCGCTAAAATCAGCGAAGAGATTGATTTGAAATACGTTCCGAAAGAGTTTGGAGGCGATTGCGAATGCGAAGGAGGTTGTTGGAAAGGACACCCAATGCAAATGAAATTAGACGAATTTGCGAGAGCTTTGAATAATGGAACACAACAACAACCAGAAGCTGAAGAAGCAGGAAAACTAATTGTAGAAACAGCAGCACAACAGGCGACAGTAATGATGCCGAAGACGCCGAACGGTGTTAAAGCATAAAATCGCTTAAAAGAAGTCTAAATATTAGAGTTATATTACCTATGTCTAGGCGTTATTTGGTTTTCGTTCAATAGGAGTTATTAACTTTTTCTCCCTTTCTTTCTCTTTAAATCTCTTTTCTTCGTATTCTTGAATCTCTTCGGGCGACCATCCAGAATAAACATCTCCGTCTGGCGCTTCTTTCTGTACTAAAGCTTGAATCTCGTGCGGCTCCAATCCTTCAAACGGATCGAGCTCATCGTCATCATCATCATCATCGTCATCATCTACTGAACTATTATTATTATTATTATTATTCATAGTACTACTACTATTACTACTTCCTTTCTTTTTACCGCTCAAACTATCCGTCCTCGGATCGTACTCGCGTTCGCTCACAAAACTCCTCCCCTCTATAGCTCTCGCCATCGCGCGTCTGTTCGCTTTCAACTCTCTCTCTCTCTTCTCACTCTCGCCTTTCGTATCGAAATACTCTCTTTGCCTGTTCCAAACGATCAACAACACGCACGCAGCGAATACGAACCAATATACTTTATGCCACCACGGCGTCGGTCCTTCCTGTCTCGCGCTCGATAGAACGGCGCGTTCCCATGGGAACATCATCCCACTCAATGGATTTCGTTCATCGTTCTCTCCTTTCTTATTCTTCTCCCTATTATCATCTCTATCATTACTACTACTAGAACTATTAGATCTACTACTACTACTACTGCTACTACTGCTGCAACTAAAGCTTCTTCTCACCTTCGACATCGTATTTGTTCCTTCTCCTCCAATCTTCATCGCATCACTCTTCCTCCTAAAACTCCTCCTCGCATCGAGAGCACTTTTCCAATCAATCGCGGCGGCGGCAGTCCTCGCCCTACTCTTCAGCACTCGCTCTGCCTTAACCACGACTGCCCCTGCTGAGGAAGAACTCGTGTTCGCATTACACGTAAAAGTTATCATCGGTCTCATTATTACTCCCAAACTCGCTCTTACTCCCACTAAGGAAGAAGAAGAAGAAGAAGAAGAAGAAGAAGAGCTTGTTCTTAAGCACGCGAGTATCTCAGTCGCTCGTTGTTGTTGACGTGCACATTTCTTCATCTTTTTTGTGACAAAATGAAACATCTTTTAAAGAGGGGGAATTGGGGAAATGGTCTGGATTTAGGGTTTCACTGGTTTTCGCTTAACACTTTTGGGAACGCGGGGTAGATTTATTGCGACTTCTCCAGAATTCGTTTGATTTTTTAAATACGACATATGCCATACTGCTAATAGAGAGAGAGAGAGAGTTGAGAAGAGACTAGTGCGCGTGTGTGTGTGTGTGTGTGTGCGATTTTGTCATACGAAAAGTATGAACACCGTGATCGATAGTAGTTTTGATACGACACCATTATTGAAACATCGACGCATTGCTCGTGATGATGATGATGATGAGACGATGATTGGGATGAAGAGGAGTACTAAAGCTTCCTATGTCGTCGTCGTCGGGTTTTTAGCTATCGGAGCGTTTGCTATTGGAGCAGCTACGAGCAGTAGGAGTTATAATAATAATAACAATAATGGGTCAGTGATTGGGACATCCGCTGTTGGTAATCATCATCAACAACTCGGGAGTAGGAGCGCTCCTACGAATCGTCATCGAGGCATCAGTACTGCTAAAGCGCCGAAGAGTGATAATAAAAATAAAAATAAGGTTTCGAAACATTCAAAACTAATGCTCGCGGAGGACGAAATAACGACAACGATGTGTCCACAAACATACGTGAGGATAACCGAAACGACGTTGAACTCGAAATCGTGCGAAACCTTATCGCACTTGGAATACGTGACATCGACGGCGGAGTGCGAGGAAGCGTGTAACAACGAACCGACTTGTGAAGGGTTCGTGGACTATAAAGACGTTTTGCCGAAATATTGCAAGTTTAAGGAAACAGTTACTGGAGACGATATGGAAGATGACGTTTTGAGAGATAGTTATAAGAAGTTGGATGTGACGAGCTATTTCGCAAAGATCGAGGATCATTGGGTTCCCTTGAAAGAAGCCGAGGACGTTTTGGCTAAAGTCCCAGATGCAGAGGAGAGCTATGGGAAGATGTATTACGAAAAATCGGCGCAAGAATGCGAAGAAACTTGCACAGAGTCCGAAACGTGCGAGGCGTACGTCTCGTATAAGGATTCTAAAAAGCCGTTTTGTACGTTCAAGACGAAAGAGTACGTACAAGTGATGCTCGCTACGCCCGCGAAGGATGTTTATGTGAAGAAGCAGTGCGTCCCAGGGCAACCAGTGACGCCGCCAGAGATAAAGGATCCAGTCGGCGTCGATGATGTTAAAGGAGAAGAAAAAGAAGAAGTTGAAGCTCCTGGAGAAAGTGAGAATGAATCATCAGAAGACGATGATGATAGCGAAAGTGCAGAGTCTTCAGATAATGATGAAGAAAATGCGTCGTTAGCGTCGTCGTCGAGAAAGGTGGATTTTTTAACCATGGAGAAGGAAGCGATCAAAGCTTTCATGAAGAAGAAGCAAGAAGCGAGAGCGAACGCAGAAGCCATCGAGGAAGCGAAGAAAGAGGCGTCGTCGGTGAAGGAGGATAAAGCGACTCAAAATAAAACGAAGAAACCGACTTGGGTCAAAGTCTCAATCGAAGAAGAAAATGAAAACGATAGTGATGACACGATGATGCTCGGAAGCAGCGAAGAATCAACAAAATCAAAAAAAACGACGACGAAAGCACTTAAAAAAGCGGTAACAGACTTTGGTAAGCTCGCCAAAGAAAAGCACCAAGAAGAGAAAGAAAAAGCGAGATTGGTTAATTTTGGACAAATTGCCAAAGAAAACGCTAAAAAAGAAGAAGAACTCGCTAAAGAACTCGCTAAAAAAGAAGAAGAACTCGTTAAAGAACTCGCTAGAAAAGAAGGAGAAAAGAAGAAGAAAGACGAAGCTATGGCGTACGTGAATAAACTTAAAGCAGCCGCGGAAGCGAAAAAGGCAAAAGAAGCGGCTGAAGCAAAAGTGAGGAAAGAAGCGAGAGCAGCGGCGAAAGCAAAGAAGGAAGCCGAAGAGAAAGCAGCCGCAGAAGAACAAGCCAGACTCGAAGAAGAAGAGAAGAAACGTTTAGCGGAGGAGGAGTACAAAAAGAACTGGGCGAGTCGATGGATGGATAATATCGAGCAAAGATCAGCAAAAATAGCCGCGAAGAAAGGAGATAAACTCAAAGAGACGAGCAGTCTCGGGAACAGCTTCCGAAGCTTGTTCTCCAAAATTTTACCTCTGAGAACGTTGGATGGTGAAGAAGTTCAACATGAGCAACCTCGTGAGGTTCAAGAACATATCGATGTCGCCAAATGTACAAACTGCCGTGACTTGAGCGATGACGTCGCCCTTCGAATGCAAAAATAATTTTACTTTTATAATCAACTAGCGCTTTTATTTATTACTATTATATATACTACTATTATTACCAGTACTAGATTTTAAAATACACGTTGTGCACGATATGTAAATCCACCGCGGCTTTCAAATTTTTGACGACATAAAGAGGGAAGCAGTTTTCGGGAAAAGCTGCAAACGCTTCTAAAACTTCACGCGGGATGTCCGATTTCTTCTCGAAGAATCTGTACGAACCACCGTCTCCGTTATTATTAGTATTAGTATTATCACAAAATTCCTCCAAACATTTCCCGATTTTAGCCCCATACCCAGTCGATACTAAAACTCGCTCTATTTTAACAATTCTCTTCTCCGCCTTCTTGCATATTTCTTCCTCCGCTCTCGCGGCTGCGATCATATCTTTCGCGGTATCGCCCACAAATATCGCCCGCGTGACGGTATCGAACCTTTCGAGCGCTTCCAACACCATGCCTGGCCCTGGTTTCCTCCTCCATCCCTCTTCTTCCCCGATCTCATACAATATCCAATCAAACTGAAACAAATCATCGCGCTCATAATCGCACTCATTAATCATTTCAACCATCCGATAATGTATATCCTTAAGCGTTTCCTCGGTCATAATCTTCTTCCCTACCGCGCTTTGATTCGTACAAACACATATTAAATCATCAATGCCGTGACTCTTAATCATCTTCAACGCTTTGGCGCTCTCGCTCTCGAGCACGAACTCATCGACCCTAATAACCCCGGGCTTTCCTACGTCTCTATTAATCACTCCATCGCGGTCGAGTATCCACAGCATACTTTCAGGTCGTCGTGTTCCCGCAACGATTGTTACCAGTTTTCTCGATACGTTTCTTCTTCTCGAATACGACGGAGTACGTTTCGAAGAAGAAGAAGAAGAAGAAGAAGAAGAGGAAGAAGGTACCGATGATGCTGATAACGACGACATCGTTTCAGTTTCGGCAGCACTGAAACATTCGCCGTTATATCTCTCAATTTATCCAATCATAGCATCAGACATCTGTTTTTGTAACGAGAAAATTTACATATTTATCACCTGATGGATGGAACGCATGTTTTTATGCTCCAGAATCTATTGCACCAGCAGTAACACTACAGAATTTAATAAAACGGCCTCAATAACAGTATAGATAATGGTGCATCATATTTTACAATCCGTAATCTTATTTATTTAACCTTTTAACCGTTTTATGCCCTTCTTTTGATTTTGTCCTGGCGGCACAAAAAAGCCGGAAATATACAAATAAAACACGCAGCGAAACAATTCATTGCATGGTTCTTCCACGCGCGCTCGAACACTTCATTCGCATTCGATTTAAGTAAGCGATGGGCGGCGCAGACATCGAATGCATTGGAGGAGCAAACGAGGAACTAAGAAATAACAATAACACCCATTTGGATGCGAACGAAGAAGAACAAACAGTGTACGAAGACGACGTGCTCGAAGAGCAACGAAGGGAACGATCGATATCGACTTTTCTATCGCTGAGACGAGCGAAGATACAGAGACTGCAGGAGTACGATTTGGACCATCGCGGGTTACGCGTTCCAAACTCGGCGAGGCAGTTTCGTCTGTTCACTACGACTGCAGAGGACGTCGGTAGGCAATCGGCGGATTTAGGGTTGTTCTTTGAAACCGTGCTAGCGTTAGGAAAGCTATGCGTCGTCATAGCATGTTTGACTTTACACGAGGTTATCAGTAACGTCGAAAGGGCGAAGATGAGCGCTGCGTACGTGGTTAAAGTGAGCGATTTGAGTAACGCGCGCGTTGTTGAGACGGAATGTTATAAGAGCTATTATGGCGAGCGCGCGAATTTTGTGCTAACGACGACGCCTGGGAGCGAATGCGCGGATGCAAAAGCGAGGAGTTTTTTTAATTGTCCAACAAAGTGTACGTATATCGCAAAAGATGATGCAAGTTTTGATGCTGTGATTGATAATAATAATAATAATAATAATAATAATAATAATAATAATACGACGTGCGATTTAGTTTTACCGTGCCGGTTTAAAGACGAAAACGATGAAAACGAAGCGTGTTGCGAGGAAGCAGCTTCGGATGATTTGAAACAGAAATCACCTTTGAATGTAGGCGTATTCGTTGTTGAATTCTTGGTCGTTCTCGTTTGTACGATTTTCGACGCGGCGTATCAAAAGATGCAGTCGAATAAATTCTTAAAATACGACGCCGAGACAATGACAGTGGGCGATTATTCAGTTCTCGTAAGAGGAGTGGATAAAGACGCTACGAGAGAAGATGTTGCGAAGTTTTTCACTCACTACGGTGAAGTCGCGAATGTATGCTTAATGAAAAACGTATTTAGACTCGTCGAAGCCGAGCGAAAGTTATGCAATTTGCGATTACGCCGCGCTGAAATAGCCGCTGAGTTGAATGAAGCAGTAGTTCTGAATCATATTAAATCAAATCTAGGAGGCGTAAAGCGAAAGATTGGGAAATTTTTGTATCGAATAATCGTGCTCAAAGGAACAAAGGCAACGAAATATAATGTAGCGAAAATAGACAAACTTATATTGGACGCGAAAGAATCTATTCGAGAAATCGAGAGATCTAATAAACTGAAGAAAAACACTGGTCAAGCAATTGTGACGTTCAATTACGAAATTAGTGCATCTGCTTGCGTTGCAGATCATGTAAGCGATTTCGAAGAGTGGTTTTTTCGCAAGCTTCGACGAGAAGCTGATCCACCGAAGATGAACGCAAAGCAAACGATTCGCGTCGAGCGAGCGCCCGAACCATCGGATATATTATACAGAAACCAGGGGTTTAACAGATATCAAAAGCATCAAAGCATCTTTGATTATCGAAACAGACACGTGCACGCGTTTTTCATAATGACTGGAAGCTTAGTTATTTTCTGTCTTTTGCAATGGTTCGCTGAAAGATGGCGAACACAGATTCGATTGGACATTATTAAACGAACAGCTTTAACTGGCGGTGATATTTCGATATCGGACCGAGATCAAAACGTCTTGCAAGTTTTAAAAATCACGAGCGCTTTGACTATTGCAATCATTAATGTTATTTTGACGCAAATTGCAAAAGCCGTGAATGAATACGAGCGGTTTAAGACGAATTCAATGGCCAATACGATGTTATTAGGGAAATTAGTACTCGTACACGCGTTGAACGTTTGCGCGATTCCTATTTTTGTTACGCCGTGTGGCAAAAACGACGGCGATTGTGAATACTATACCGCGGGGGGACTGGTTGATCAAGCGTTTTACTTGCAACTTTTTAATATTTTTACGCCCCATTTGATGGTGTTTTTGCAACTTATTGTTTCACCGGGATACTTCACGCGCAATTTTTTGGCGCCGTTTGCGAAAACGCAGTCTACGCTTGACTGGTTGTACTCGCCACCTGAGTTCGCGTTGGCGGAGCAATACGCGCAAGCCTGTAAAACGTTCGCGATGGCTAATTTATACGGGCAAGCATTGCCTATCGGATACGCGCTAGCCGTCGCCGCTTTGTTCACGCAATATTGGGCGAATATGTATTCAGTTTTACGTGTATGTCGTAAACCGGCAAAATTATGTATGATGTCGACGTACATGGTTTCGTCTGTCATCAAATTCACAACGCTTGCGAATATCTTATTCGGTTATTTCTTTTTTTACCGGACAAGCACTGATTCGAGCTTAGGCGTAGCGCGATTGTGGACTTGTCTAGCGATTTGGTTATGCGAAGCGATTTTGCCAACGCGATTTGTGCTCGGCATCGGGAAATACGCAGAAAGATTAGATAAAATTGCTAAAGGGAAGAAATTCTTCAAGCAACGAGGGACGTATGGCCAACCGTATGTGTCCTTATTGTGCATGGACGAAGAGAAATCCACACTCACATCCTCAACTTCTACCTCTAGAGATTTGCCGCGAAGAAATTTCTTACAAAGTGCTTTAGGCAGTTTTGCATTCTCAACGTCTGCAACGTCTGCTAAAGATAAAGATAAAGAACATGATGAAGTTGAAAGCATTATTAACGAAGCTGGTGTCGAATTAGAGGAGGAAATGATGGATGAAATCGATACTATAGCTTCCAAGGAAGAAGAAGATGCCCCAATAGTTGTCGTTGCAGAGAATGTCGCAAAAAACGATCCCGAGGAAGAAGACATCGATGAGCACGAAAAGCGGTATAAGCGCAATCCAACAACATTGACCCAAAAATCATCTATTAATCGACTCGAAAAGAAACGTCGCGCGGTTGCCAAAATATTACTCGATATGGAAAAAGCGCAAATTTCTCAATACGCTCCCGACGCTTTGGCAACGATTCCCAATTTATCGAGAGATGATTTTGCGCGTTACTTGAACTTCTTAAGTTCGATATCGCGATGCTCTGCTGAAACGTTGGCACATAGCGCGCGGCTAGAGATGTATCATCCGCCGGTCCCGAATGAGTTAAATGAAGATTTGCTAGTGAGTATTTTCGTGAAAGAATACGCTTTATTCGAAACCGTTCTGGATGGAAATCAAGAATTGTTGCCAGGGCAACGACCGTGGAGTGGGTGTGCAAAGACGATGCCGTTAGTCATGAATAACAAAAGCCTCCCCGACATAGATTGGAAGATTCAAATGCTCGCAAGATATAAAGAATCGATGTTGCGTTCGCAGGGAAGCTGGCGTCAACGCGACCCGTAGAGAATAGACGTAGATAGATAGATTACATACTAGATTACATAGTACTAACTTTAGACAACGCTCTTCGTGGGCAGGAACCATTGCTCGGCCCTTATCTTCGCTCTCTCGTACGCGTCCAACTCTCTAAACCTTTCGCGACTCAACGCCGTTTGCGCGCGCAAGACGTTAGAACTACGAAACACCTTCGGCTTGAACTTCTCAGCCGCGCTTCGAACGCGTTCATCTCTCTCTTTCCTTTCCCTCGCATCTTTCCGAGCTAATTCGTATCTTCTCTTCGCTAAATCATGATCTCTTTTCTGCCTCGCTACGATCTCGAGCAATGAACGTTCTTCCTTCCTCGGCTCACAAAGGTTCGTAGCTCTTTCGCTCTTTCGCTCTTTCCTGAGCTCCTCGCGCCTCAAATTCCTCTCGATCCTCTCCATTCTCCCTTTTCTTTCCTCTTTCCTGAGCATCGAGCGCTCTTTTTCCTCTCTCTGGTTCGTTACTGCGTTCAAGGTCTCTCGCTCGAGCGCTCGTTCTGCGCGCCAAACCTGCACGACCTGTTTTTTCTTCTTTTGAATTTCCAAAACTTCTTCTTCTTCTTCTTCTTCGTTCAGTTTTGTTGTTCTGTTCCAAACCTGCACGAGCTGTTTTTTCTTCTTTTGAATTTCCAAAACTTCTTCTTCGTCGTCTTCTTCTTCTTCGTCCAGTTTTGTTGTTCTGTTCATGTTCGTGTTCGAAACGCGCAAAGCAGACGAAAGGAGTTCGCAGAGAGGTGATTGTGATCGCGTAGAGGATTGTGCGAGTACGCGTTGGCGACGTATTCGTGATGTTAACGAACACTCCATAGCCTATTTTTGTGGAGAAGACGGAGGTAAATGTAACGGTAACAGAAAAAGAGCGCGAAGCTTAAAATTTTCCGGTCTAACGAGCGAGATAGATAACGAATGACTTCGTAGTAATAGTACGAGCAGTATTAGTAATAAAAACGAATGAAGCGATCGAAAGCGAACTGGTCGGAATTGCCTTTGATAGCGTAAAGATCGTTCCAATGCGATAAATCGCATTCGTCTTTGAAGTCGTCGATGAGTTTTTTGGAGATGAAACGACCGCCGACGTAGTGCTCGCACGTTTTCTGATTGTGATGCTCTTGTTGTTGTTGTTGTTGTCGTTGTCGTTCGCTAGTATGAATGTATTCGAGTACACATCGTTTAGGAGCTGTGAGCGATATTAATATATCTGGTAGAATACTCGTCGTAGAAGCGGCACCTTTACCGTCGACGTCTTCTCCGGACGGAATGTCGACGCAAACGATTTTTGTTCGTCCATCTTTCGTTCGCGACATATTTGCTACATTTTCAATGACCGTCTTATACGGTTCTCTCGCTTCGCCTTTGAAAGAAAACCCAAACATGGCGTCGACGATAACGGTCGCTTTTTTTATTTCCAATTCACAAACATCGTTATTGGTATCATCATCATCATCATCGTTGATAAATTCAACTCCGTTTGCTACGCATGATCGATATAAACCAAGGAATAACTTTTCATTCTTCCACTCATTCTTCTTCTTCGACGGTTGCTGCTGCTGATGCACACTCGAAATCAGTTTCGGATGCCAAACTTTGACAATCAGACCTCTTTGCGCTAAATGTTTCGCGGCGACTAACCCATCGCCGCCGTTATTCCCTGGCCCGCACAGAATAACAATCGCACTCTCTCGTCGTTCCATCCGCCCTTCATCATCGTTGCCACTATCAAACTGAGGCTTCAAAGCGTTCTCGATAGCCCACTTAAACGAAGAAAAACAATCCGTAGCATCTTCACCAGTATCCACTACAGCAGTCCCTTGCTTCTTACAGAGTCTTTCATGAACAACGTCCGCTATCGATAATCCAGCAAGCTCCATTAACTGTTCGATCGTCCACCCGTGTTCTCCTTCGTTCATTAGCGCTAAATCGATTTCTTGAGCAGTCTTTGCATTCAAATACTTCTTCCCATCCTCGTCATCGTCGTTGTCCATATTCCTGACCTCTTAACTAACTTTATTTATTTATATCTCTTCGCTATATCTCGAACGAGAAAAAAAAACTCAAAACAAACTAAAAC
>Ga0209710_1002066_pt1 | contig 14396 bp, 6 predicted proteins | sample ArcticOcean_MG_C_5_FD_187436 | JGI IMG/M metagenome (GOLD analysis project Ga0209710, IMG submission 187436) | Marine microbial communities from western Arctic Ocean - ArcticOcean_MG_CB4_138 (SPAdes) (version 2) | ecosystem: Environmental > Aquatic > Marine > Oceanic | place: Arctic Ocean: Canada...
AGTTGTTCGTGATTGATTCTTCTTAATCTCAAACTCGCTTCTTAATCTCGCGAAGGAAATCTGTTTTCGAGATATGTCTTATGTTTATGCCTCGCGTGAAAAGTTCTCTCTTCTGTATCGATCTAACTCTCTCTCTGACTCTCTCTGACTCTCTCTCTCTCTCTCTGACTCTCTTGAAATTCTTTTAAAGCGCGTATATTAATAAACCTGTAAACACACACGCACGCTTTATTAATAATTCTAAAACATCTAATATGTTTAGGGTTTCAATCTTTTGAAATTTTAAAACAATAGTATTTTAATATAATTAACATTGCATACAAAGTAAAAGTGTAATTCTGTATCGATCTGACTTTCTCTGACTCTCTCTCTCTGACTCTCTCGAAATTCTTTTAAAGCGCGTATGTTAATAAACACACACGCAAGCTTTATTAATAATTCTAATATGTTTAGGGTTTCATTTTTTTTTGAAACCCTAAATTAATACTGCTTCAAAACACTTTACATTTTATATCTTCACACCAAGTAAAAAGTGTAATTAATTAATTAAGTAAGTAAATAAATCAGTGCTTCAGTGAGTAGATATCAAAGCGCAAGATCCGAACAAACGCGTAAAAAACAACAGCAATGGGCTTTATTTTGGAGCGCAACAAAAGCCGAGCTAGACAGCCAATTGGGCATAAAAGTATCGAAACCTGCACCACGAATCGAAAGTGCCAAAGATGTTTAAGCGATTTGCATTGGACGTTCGAGTGCCAGTTGCGACCTGGTGAAGAAGGGACTTACGTGAAGAGGGAGACGAGGACGGAGCGATTGAGGAGTGGATTGCAGGAACAGGAGTTCGCGAGGTTTCGCGCGGGCGATGAACCGCCTTGTTTAGTGAACAACGTGATCGCGAAGAGGAAGAAGCGAAGCAGGAGCTCTTCGAGTTCTTCTTCGAGTTCTTCGAGTTCTTCTTCGTCGAGTAGTAGTAGTAGTAGTAGAAGTAGTAGCAGTGATGCGAGTTCGTCCAATGATTCGAGTGATAGTAGTAGTAGAAGTAGTAGCTCGTCATCGTCGTCGTCTTAATATCAACCAATTATATGTTTCATCAATCACAGCCGCGCGCCGTTTGCGACTATTTTGAGAAGACACGCTCGAATGACGTTGAAGCAATCGGAGGACTCTGGTGATGATGAAAAACCATCGTCGTCGTCGTTATCGTCGAACGATCGTCGCGCGCTCATTAAGAGCTCATTATCGAATAAAGAGCGAAGCTTTTTGAGCAATGTCGCGTGAACCGAGTCGACGTTTGGAATCTTTAACCAATCGTCGACGATGACTCGTTTTTGTTCGTGTTCGACTACGAATTTGCGTCCGCAGAACAAAAGTACTTCAATATCGGACACGAGAGTGCATTCGCGCAAGAACGTTCGTGATGTTTTGACTTTCTCGGCGTATATCGCGAACTGTCTCGGAGGTAATTTCGTCCCAGGTTTTCTTTCGATTTTTGAAACTAACGAACTCGGGTGCGGGAACACGTCCGCGTTTCTTGAGTCTTTCCACTCGAAGATCGTCTTCTTATCGGCGGCGGTGGATGCTCTCTTCGATGATTGATTATTAGCGATTTCAGTGGCATCTGCGAAAGATAGGTTTGGATATAAGCCAGCGCATAAAGCGGCTTTAATAAACGTAGCCTTTTTTGCATCAGAATTCCACGGTTTACACATATTATCGATATCTTCTTTTTTTCCTTTACTCGCGAGCAATTTTCCGGCTTTCAATGCGTCAAAAAATTGCACGCGCAAGTCACGAATTTGTTTTAACACTTCGTGGTCGCAACCATTTTCTCGCGCCCATTTCTTTTGTGCGGTGATGTCATGCGCGAACTCGTTCCATTTTTCGTACGCAGCCGCGTGAACTAATTGGTCAGAAATCTGGCCTTTCGCTACGCTGTCGTTTTCTTTATCAATTTTAATTAAGTTTTTTTTGAACACCGATGATGCAGATGTTGTAGTATCGGACTCGCTCGCGAGCCAGAAATCTTTATGACTTACGACGGCAGCAATAGTCAAAGCAGGAGCTAGGCAACGTAACAAGACGGCAAAAAGAAGCATTTTTGCCAACGCCGCATCCAGTGGAAGCATTGCTAATCGTTTTCCGAGAGGCGTAATCACTAGAGCAACTTCTTCATTTTCTTCAAGTCCTTTGTCTTCTTCTTCCTCTTTTTCTTCTTCTTCTCCGTCGTCATTGGTATGATCATTTTTACCCCTCTTCCCTTTTACATAATTTTGCTCAAGTGCGCCAATGTTAATTAACGTATCAACTGCGCGAGCAATAGACTCTTCCGCTGGTGGTTCCGGTGCTCTGTTAAGTACGCTGCGTGGATCTGTATCGAAACCACCAACGTCGACGCTATCAGAACCACCTTCACCTAAAGACGCAATTTGTAACACAATTTCGGTCAACGGCGCACGTTTCATCTCTGGCTCTTGATGAGCTTTCATCAAAACATCGTGACGCTTCGATGTATATAGTGAAAAACATTTGCCTTCTCTTACACGACCGGCTCGTCCGCGCCTTTGTTTCGCGGATGCTCTTGAAATAAAACACTCTTCTAAACTTGCCAAGCCGCGTTTGGGATCCCATCGCCGTTCTTTCACACGTCCAGAATCAATTACGCATGTGATGTCTGGAATAGTAACAGACGTTTCCGCAACATTAGTTGCGACTACAATCTTACGCGCTCGAGAGTCAAAATTGACAGTAAAACACATCTTTTGGTCTCGATTTGAAACGTTCGAGTGCAACGGTAAAACGATTGCGTCTCGAAAGCGTTTCGAACCTTTCAAACGATCGACGAGTCGATCCACTTCGCCTTTGCCGGGTAAAAATACTAAAAAAGCACCTCCGCCGTTGTTTATCCCAGCTCTTTCTTCCGTTTCGTCTAAGTAAGCGATTAGTTGCTCTATCAAATCATAATCAATAGCGTGCTCGTCTAATCGAGATAAACTTAAACGCGTCTTCTTACTAGCGTTCTTAAGATGATCATCTTCAAAGTCATAGTCTGGATTTTCTGGCATCTCTTCACCACCGAACATATTTTCGGCGTCTTCGCCCCAACTATCGATCAGTTGGGCGTTTCGTCTGCGATCGTTTCCACCTCCACCGGCGCGTATTGCCGATTTCGCTTCTTCGCCAAAACCTCGCGGACGGCGACACGCTTTATTATCATGATCTAGAACATACTCTAGTGATTCGTAAATTTGCTCTAGAAATATAGTTTGAACCGGAAACGTTCTTCCCGGGGCGGTAACGACTGGAGCGTCGTCCAAATACGTACTGAAAAGTTTCGAGTCAATCGTAGCGGACATTAGAACGAGTTTCAGAAGTGGTTGATTCAAACGCCTTCTATGAGCTGGCACGTCACGAAGTAACGCCAAAGAAAAATCCGAGTCCAAGCTTCTTTCGTGCACTTCATCGAGCAAAACATGCGTCACACCTTTTAAATACCGATCGCTTTGTAAACGTCGAAGAAGAATACCTACCGTACAAAAAGTTAATTTTGTCGAACCTCGATTGGTTTTATTATCGCCTCTGACTTGATAACCGACGTCGCTCGTTCTCCCACCAACGCCATCTTTCTCGCATCGTTCAAAACTTACGCGTTCAGCAACTGAAGTTGCGGCGACACGTCTAGGCTGTGTGCAAATGATATTTGCCGCCGCGCCTCGTAGGTTTTCGATTTCATTATCGAGAACGTACTGAGGAACTTGGGTGGTTTTCCCGCACCCAGTCTCGCCGCAACATACAACGATATCGTAATTCTTTAACGCGGTTAATAAGTCTCCTCGAAGCTTTGCGATTGGTAATTCATTTCGTTTCATTTCTATTGCTTTCCACGCTGGCGTTTGTTTTTTGTCCTCAAATGTTCGTAAAATATGCTCCGATTGCGTTTGATTCTTCTCGAAAGAATCATCGGAAGCCTTGCTTGATTCGCGCGATGATGATTGTTGTTTTAAAGCCGTGTCACTAATTATTATTTTATTCGAAGAAGTGCTTAGTTCAATTTGCGTTTTCCGAGACGCGACGACGAGCATTTTTTGAGCTCTAGCGGCGAACGTATCCCAATCCTCGTCATCCTCCTTAAATTTCTCTTTCGCGCTAATATCATTATCATTATCTTCTTCGGTCGAAAATAACTCTTTGAGTAATAAATATTGTCGATAATAATCTCGCCAATAATGGTTCAACTCGCTTGGTATAACTGTTTTTAAATCTCTTTCAAAATACAACACGCGGAACAGCGCCATCGCAGCTGCGGCATCCTGAGCGTCCGATACATTCTTAAAGCCACCCTCTTCAGGTTCAAATTCAGCTGTTGTTTGTGTCATTATAGTCGGTTTTCGCAGATATTTGGGACCATTCGATCTCTCAACTGTCGCGCTGTATCTAATTATTTTCTTGTCATCGGTTTTGATTTTATCGTATCGCGCTGCGAGCCATTTTTCTTTTTCGCAAAACTTTGCAAGCAGAGTTTTTGGTGTCATAAGCGCTACTGTTGCTACATTAGCCCCACTTTTCTTTTTATTATTACTATTATTATTTGAATTTATGATAGCCGCGCCTACCGTGCTTGAATCATACAAGACGGATGTGACTATAATCGTGGCTTCAATCTTTTTCTTATTCGCAATCGCTAAATCTTCCGCTGTTAATTTTAACGCTTCCGGTTCTTCATCTCCAAAGACGTATAGAATTTGAAAATCATCATCGCCCTCTTCGCTATCATCCTCTTTTTCATTGTTCTTCTTTTCTTCTACTTTTTCTTTTGATCGTTCTGTTTTCTCTTTCTCTTCTTCTAATAATCTCTCCTTTTTAAATCTTGTTAAGTTATTAGTATCCCCTAAATCGTCTGTTACTTCGTTCAATTTTTCTACATCGTCATGATCAGGCAGTTCGAGTTCTTTTTCGCTAATCTTGAAAGTTTCTGCTATTGTTAAAACTTTTCGAACATTTTCGGCAAGATCTTTTGCCCTTTGCTTGTTCATCTTCTTCCCAGCTCTCCGTTTTTCCTCTAAAGCGACTCTTTTGGCATCTTTCAATTTTTCCGCGAGCGAATGAACGAACTCTTTTCTATCCTTCGTAAACGCTTTCACGTTCTCCTTATGCGCATTCTTCCTCTTAATCTCATCTTCGCTCAAACCGTAATTCTCTAATGAATCCGAATCTGAATCCGAATCCGATTCATCTTCATCATCGTCGCACTCCATCTCCATTCTCGAAAGCATGAGTTTCTGCGCTCTCAAAAACTCTTGCTCCTCAATTTCTTTCCTAATTTTCCTCTCCTCCTCTCTCTTCTTCATCCTCTCTCGTTCACTTTTCGCTTCTCCTTCTCTGCGTTCATTCATTTTCTTTTCTTCCTCGACAGAGATCAAAACCTCGTTATCCTCAATTTTCTCAACGTTCGTCGGTTTCTCAACCGTTATCGTCTGACTTCTACCATCAATACAGGCACGATCATCTACGAATAAATTCCCTAGCTTATTCGCCCGAAAAGATCTCGGTAAATGCTCGCAATTAATAGCCAAGTAATCACTCGATCCTTCGAAATCAATCTCTGAATTATTCGAGCATAAGAACTCTAAACACTTCTTAATATCTGTTTTCACGAATCCAATAGATTCGAGTTTTAAGCAAAGTTTTTTAATGCGCGTCTGTGTTATCATCGGTCTATCGAGAGATGGTTGCGATTGTGAATGTGGTCGTGATGGGTAGGTTTGTTTTGGGTTTTGATTTAAGAGCGTTCTAATCTTACGCTCGATTTCATGGTCGATTAAGTAGGCCATTTGCTTCACCTACACAGAACAATGGCGTTAACACCCTTTTTGTTTTGGTCTAACGAATCCTCACGAAACGCGAAAAGAACTACTACTAGTAAATAAACAATAATAAACAATTACGCGAGATAGAATAAAAAAGATAATACTTTTAACTATTATTATTTGTCGTAAAACTCTTCTTTCTCTCTCGGTCGGCAATAAACGCACGAGCAAAAAGATTTCTAATTAAATCGCGTTATTAAATAACATACGAGCGCTTTCCATAGCGCTTTCAGAGCCTTGAAGGCAAAGAAGCGAGTTCCCGGAACCACCTTTAGTTTCATCTATGTTCACTCTCACGACTTTAGAGCGTTCGGAGACTGATTTGATCGTAGCGCCGCCTTTGCCGATTAAACGACCGCAGATTAACTTCGGTATGACGCATTCGATGCAATCTGGACCACCTCGCGAGGGCGGCGTCGTAGTCACCGATCGATCGAATTTTCCGTTTGAGTAGATCCAAGTATAACGACCCGCTTCGGAGTCGCCATCGAGCTTCACTGCGTTAAGATTTTTAGCCATATTTTTAGCTTCTTCCTCTTTTCGCTTCAAGGCCAAAGCGGCTTCGCGTTCGGCTTTTTCTTTTTCAAAGATGCGTTTGGCTTCGGCTTTCTCGGCTTCGACGCGTTGCTCGTCTGTTAACGCGTACATGAACGACGCCGCTTTCGCTTTCTGTTTTTGTTTACGCGCTAAAAGAGCTTCTTCATCGTCCGAGTCAATATCTTCGTCGTCTGAATCGTTTTGTTTTCCTGCACCGCTTATTACGAGTTCTTCCATGCGTTTGAGATTTTCAGCATCTTCTTTGAGACGTTTTTCCAGTGCAAGTTTCTGCGCTTTTACTGCTTTCTTCTCCACGAGCTTTCTCTTAAACTTCTCCTTTTCTTTCTTTGACATAGCTTGCATGCGCTCTTCGAGTTCGGATTCGGTTTCAGAGACTTCTTCATCATCATTCTCATCCTCTTTCGTTACTCCTTCTCCTACTACTACTTTCGTTACTACCTCTTGTTTTACTTCTTCTACTTCGGGTTCGTCGTTGGCATCATCATCAACATCGTCATCAGAATTTTCAGCTTTCTTGGATGATTTCTTTGACGACGATGACTTTGCGTTTCCAGCTTTTTTGGTCAATCCTTTCTTACAATTCTTACGCACGTACGTCAAAAGCTCTTTGACAAACTTATCGCTCTTTCCCATCATTTTCTTGATTTTCGAATCTTTAATAGGATTATCATCCAAGTCAATCTCGCGAACTTTCTTCTCTTTTAAATCTCCCCACTCTCCAGGTAACTCCTCGATGTTGTTCTTATTCAATCGAATTTCCTCCAACAAAGGGCATTTACCAATATCAGTCGGCGCGTCTACGATTTCGTTATTATTAGCGCTTAACGTAATCAAATTAATCTTAGAGCCGATATCGAAATTATCCAAAGTGCGCAGTCTATTGTTATCAACAACGAGAGTGCGCAAACTATTCATCTTCTTCAATATAGATAAATCAGTGATTTGATTTCTACCCAATCGTAAGATTTCGAGATTTTGCAACTTTGCCAGTTCCTCTGGTAACGCTGTTAATTTATTCCCTTCGCACTCTAAAACTCTCAAGTTTTTAAGTTTACCGATTTCTTTCGGCAGCGATGTCAACCCATTATCTGAAACGATCAACGTCAATAGTCCTTTTAATTTCTTCAACTTTGAAGGTAATTGCTCTAACGATTTCCCACATTCAATTTTCAAATTATTCACGTCTTTGCAATAAAAAATGGCCGGGTCTAGCTCGTCGACGTCCGTTCTCGTAATCGTCAACTCTTTCGCTTTTTCCTTCATAGCTTTCTTGACCTCGGGCCATATCGGCTCTGGCGCCTCATCATCTCCATCATCTCCATCGTCATCATCGTTCTTCTTCTTCTTCCCATCATCATCGGCGGAAGACTTCTTGGACTCTTTCGCTCCGCCGCGAACGTTCGCGCTCTCGAGCGCTTGCATCTCCTTCTTCTTCCTCTTACTCCTCTGCGTCGCGGTCTCACCATCGACTAACTCTTCCTCGTCTGCGACTTCCTCGTCGTCGCCTTCGCTCTCCTCCCCCCCTCGATCGATCAACTGCGCTAACTTCTCAAACCCTTTCTTCCTCGCGTAATCGCTCGCCGTCCTCCCATTCTCGCACCTCTTTTTATAATCACAGCCAGCGTCTAATAGCTCTCGCAAACTCTCTTCATGGCCGTTCACGGCGGCCATCATTAACGCCGTCTTCCCAGTGCCTTCACCATCGGTTAAATCCATTTGTTCGCGCATTCTTGCGCGTCGGCACCAATCGCATAACATCTGTAACGCCTTATGTTTATTCAAAGATGCGCATATCATAATCGCCGTATAGCCATCGTCGTCGCGAGCGGATGGCTGTTGATTCCCGGCACCGATGGCCCAGCGCAACGTGTCCAGCTTTTGCTGCTTGCACGCCTGCAGGAATTGGTCCTTTTTTGAGGCCATTCTTTGTTTCGTTTGCGCGATTACTTTATTATTACTATTATTATTATTACCTTCTAAGTGCTGTGATGGTTACTTTAGTGAAAAACTAATTTTGTACAAAAACAGGGGTTAAAAGGGCTTTAACAAGGCGAGGGTATTGTACCGCACGCAAAACTTATTCTAACAATCATAGAAACAACTTTAAGAGCATCTTAACATAATAGTATACGTAGCTTTTTTAGTAGTAATGTGATAAAAAACGTACAATACGTAGAAATTACTGAATGGTTAAAATTACAGCGCAATGGAACAGAATATGACTAAAATACAGAGGCGCACCACGCGTTTGACTGTCGTTCGTTTACGATCGAAAGTTGCCTCGAAGGGCTTCGAGCGAATAGCGGATCGTTTCGAACACTCTCTCTCCGTTGGAAATCGAAAGCAATCGCTAACGATCGAGAGCATAGCGTATGATTAGTCGCTTTTGCTCTCGAAAGCTTTAGCGGCTTCTTTCATTGGGGATTTTTTCGAACTCGTTGAAATCAAAGCGCTCGCTAAGATTAGAGCGCCGCCTACGTAGCCGTTAATACCCATGCGCTCTCCGAGCAAGACGTAAGCGAAAAGAGCGCCCCATAGAGGTTCGGTCGTGTATATTATGCTCGCCTTCTCGGACGGGATGTATTTTAGAGCGACGGTTTCGGCGTAAAGCGCGAACGCTGTTGTCACGACGCCGGTGTATAAAACTAAGAACCATGGTATGGACGACCAATTGAACGCACGTGCTTCGCTTATTGCGTTTGTGAATAAACTCGACATGTCGTCGTGAGGGACGTTGTTTAAGCACGTCGCAGAGAAGAACATGGTGACGATGAACAATTGTATTGAACACATGCCCATCATTTGCTTCGTTCCTAAATGTTCTTCGTTCGCTAAGACGTCGGTGCGAAAGACTTGAATGGCGAATACAACCGCGGAGATAAGAATTGCAAAATCTCCGTAAAGGCTTTGAACCGTTTGCACTGTAGCATTTTCTGCACTCGCGGTGACGCTTTCTAAAGGAATCGATAAAGTCGAGTCTACTACTTCAAACGGATTCAACGAATCTACTTCGCCGTTCAAAACGGACGAGGATAAATCAGAAACCGCACCAGAAACCATTGAAATAGCTTCTTGCGTTTCGAAGGACTCTAAGCCTGGGATCGGAACTACGCCTTCGATTAGACCTAAGCCGAAAATGGCTACTAAAATGGATACCCACGTGCTCGAAGGTACTTGTCTTCCAGCCCACAACGCAATCAAAGGTACGCTAATAACTGTAAACGACGATATAAACGACGCCGAAGATGCGTCGGTAAGGTTAAGACCAATCGCCTGAAAATAATAGCCTACGGCGCACCAAAATCCTAGTTCTAATCCCATTTTGATTATCCTAGTATCTTGTAAAGCGTATTTCGTAAATGGTAAAAACGTCAAAGAAGCGAATGAGAAGCGGAAAAATCCAAACGTATCCAAGCTCAAATCTTGTTGCGCCAATTTCACTAGAACTATGTTCGAACCCATCATGAAAATGATCAAATTAAATAAAACATATCCTCTCGTCTCTGCGCTTAAGCCGCCGATGAACTTATTCCTCGAAAGTGAAGCCACGAAATCCTCGCCTTCTTTTTGGCTGTTTTCGTAATCAAAATCGTCAGTATCTTTCTCCTCCATAGTCATCATCATCGGTTGCTCGACCGACAATTGCTGTTGTTCCTCGGCGGCTAATAATTCTGCTGGCCAAATCATATCCTCAATCACGGTCGGCTCATCTAACGACTCCACTACAGCTATATTACTGCTGTTTTCATTTACGTGCTGCTCGTTGTGATTTTCCGCTCCGTTTATAGTAGTAGTAGTAGTAGTCGTAGTTGTTGTTGTTGTTGTTGTTGTAGAATTATCGAGCAACTCGATGCCGCGTTCGACCGCAAACTCTTTCTCTTGTTGCTGCTCCTCAGTCGTCCCGAGCTTATACTCAAAAAATGTCTTCGCAACGAACGAATTACTATCGTTATCATTGAAATCATTCATTACCATCCTCACCGGTAATCCACTCATCGCAGGAATAAACATTTTATTACTTCTATTCGAATCCGTGTTTGAATTCCGACCAAGTCGAGCGAACATCAGGTTTTTCGTTTTCTTTTGCTGAGAAGAAGTTCTCTCCTCATCATCATAATCAACAACATCATCGTCATCGCGCCAGCGAATGAAATTAAACACATCTTCAAACACAGAAGAAGAAGAAGAAGAAGAAGAAGAAGAAGAAGATCCAGATCGCCGTCTTTCGCGCGAAGCAGAAGCGCGTGATTTCTTCTCATCTGCCTTAAAGTAAGCCTTCGGAATCAGATCATCTCCAAAACTACGACGGCGCGATTTTGAATTCTCGAGAGATGGAGAAGATTTCCGCGAACGCACTCGCGAAATCGATCGATCGACCAGCTGGGCGTTCAAGCGCATGCGCGGTCGTTACCTGCTCCGTTGTTTTGCGTATTTAAATTCGCTTTTGTTTGTTTTAATTAATCTACCAGGCACTGTTGCCAAGCGGCCGCTTGTCTGAAGATCCATAAAATATCTTTTCTTCTTCTTCTTCTTCTTCTTCTTTTGAAAGACAAAAAGCGCTTAAAAAAAGCAAACGAAAGAAAAAGCGGTGCGCGTTAAACGCGCGACTGACCATGTTTACAAGTGTACGATTGACGCGACGAAAAGAAATACTAGTGAGTTAAGATACTCTTGAAGTTGTTTTCTGTACATTTCTTAGAATTAGTTTCGAGACGTCGTCCGTACTGCTCGAGAACGAACGATAAGAAACTACCGTTCGGCGCAAAGATCTAGGAAAGCGAAGTGTTCTTCGAGCGAGAGTAGCGTGTTCGCGCAGATGACACCGGAAGCTGCCGCCGCGGGAACGCCAACGCCCGGCGCGACGGAGTCTCCTACTCGATGAAGACGCGAGATGCCTTTAACGGATGCGCCCGGGAACAGCTTAGGGGCTTTGATTATTGCGCCGTACGTACCTCGATGGCGTCTGAGCCATTTTTCGTGCGAAGCCGGCGAAGCTAAGAGTTCGAGAACGACTCTGTCTCGCACGTCTGGTATGACTGTTTCTAATGCCGTGAATAGAACGTTACATTTCTCGCGTTTTTTTTGCTCGTACGCTTCTTTATCATTCGCTTTGAGTTCTTTCCAATTATCGAAAGGTTCCATCGTATAGCAATGAATGCAATGATATCCAGCAGGGGCCATCTCCGGCGACCAAACGCTTGCGATTGAAATCATCACGACGTTACCGGGAGAGTCTAACGGTTTTGATTTATCGTTTACGACGACGTGGTGACCGCCTAAATGAGAAAAATCTAAATTATCAGCGCGTATACCTAAATGAGCGTGCATGAACGAGTCCGAACATTCAATCGATGTATTCTTTTTATAGTCTTTTTCTGAAACGTTCGTCGCTGTTTTCGGGATCAGTTTCTCGTACGTATCCCAAACGCTCGCGTTTGATATAACTCCTTTTTTTGCACGTATTATTCTATCATCTTTTTGCATTTTTACGCCAACAGCTTGATCGTTTTTCTCGTTTAATTCAATGTTCTTCACGTGCGCGTTTACACGAATCTTACCGCCACGTTTTTCAATCGCGCGTACTAAAGCGTCCGAAATCGTTTTCGCTCCTCTTATTGGAAATTCGGAATGTTTAAAACGATCTGAGGCACCGAACACGCTCGCAAACTCGGCGCTCACGGTTCCGCTCGCATCCATTCCGGACAATAAGAAACACTCTAAATCACAAAGAAACCTAACCCATGGATCTTTGATATCCAAAAACTCCAACAACGACGTCGTCGGTTTTCCTAAAACATTCCCATACGCACCGAGCTTCCCTAATTTCTCTAAATAGCGTTTCCCGATCACAATTAACATTCGCCAATCCGTTCTCAACGCAATCGTCGGCAACCCGCTCAACGCCTCGAACATCTTCCTGATTTCCGGTACCGCGCTCGCAACCTCTCTCGCGCCGTCTTTCGAAAACCTCTCGATCTCGTTCGTCAATACCTCTAAATCCGCGTGCCTTCTTAACCCAGGAACGCCGCGCTCGATATGAAACGTCCCTAACGGATCATACTTCACGGTCTCGATCTCCTCCCCTAGCACCTTTAACAAACTCGCTAAAGGGTTCAACGCGTTCGCTTCGGTCAAACCGGCGAAAAACGATGGCCCGGTATCGAACGAGAACTCTCCAACGCCCGAGATTTCTCGCTTGAACCCGTGCATGCACCCCCCTGGTTCGTAATGTGACTCTAACACGCATACAGAGTATTCATGATACGCTAATAACGCTGCTACGGTTAAGCCGCCGATGCCGCTGCCGATGACGACGTAATCGAATTCTTCCTCTTCTCTTTTAGCCGCAGTCGCCGCAGTCGAAGTCTTTCGTTTACGTAGTGTATTGTTTTTCTTGCAGTTAAGGAACGAAGCAGATTCGATGCCTTTGATTGGGAAGGCAATCATTGGCAGCGGCGTAGGCAGAGCGAGAGAGAGCGGTTGCTATTTAACAAGCTCTCGAGTGCGAGTCGAAACGTCCGTTCTTTTTTGAATAAAATGTGGAAGTAGTTTGTTGTGTTTACGATTAGCTCTTCGTTCGATTCAGGCCTGATGATGGAAAGAATGAACGAAGATTTCCCCACAAATACTTTTTAAATGCTCTGTCGTGCCTGGGAATGGATCATTTATAAACACGGAACCCGACGCGAACGAATATTTATTTATTACTCTCAAATCTCTCTCTAAGTTTTTCTAATAACATTTATGCGATAAAACCAAACGTCGCTCGTTTAAGAACGGGGTACGCGGGATTTAAGTCCTACACTCGCGTACGAATTCGATCAATTCTTGCACCCGATTTGCATGCGCGATAGGTCGACGACGGTCGGATTCAAACATAAGTTCTTCACGTCCTGGTCGCCAATTAACGCTTCCTCGAAATTCGCACCGGTGAAATCACCATCGGTATAGCTAACGCCAGTTAAAACGGCGTTTTGAAAATTCGCGTTCGTGAAATCGATCCCATCGAACGTCGCTCGATCGATCACGGCGTTCGTGAAGTTCACGTTCTTAAAGCTCGCTTTTGGCGCGTACACCTTACTCATCACGGCTTCGGAGAAATCCGAGTTATCGAACACCGCGTCGACCATTAAAGCGCCGGATAAAGTGATTCCTTTCACTGATACCTTGTCGTATTTGCACTCTCTCAAGTCCAGTTGTTTATCGGACACCGCGTTCGCTTGTCCAATCGTGTTCCCAACAAAAGCGCGTTCACATCGGTTTGGGTCCGAGTCAATAGGTGGTAATCGCTGCTCCGCGAATGCATCGCTCGGTGTCTGTAACGCGATTGCGAGTGCGAGAGCGAACGATGCTTTAGAGATCTTTATTGCCGCCCGAATTTCGTTCGTAGTCGTAGTATTCATTCGTTGTCCATTTTCTTCTTCTTCTTCTTCTTCTGCGTCGTTGTTTGTTTTTGCCTCGAGTTTCAATCTTCTGCGCAGTCGTCGTTGTTGTCGTTTTTGAGCATTTGATGAGGATGATTTAATGAGCGAAGCAGCAGATGAAAACGAGGAGGACGTCTTTGTTATCGTCGCTCTCGTCGTTGAGAACATGTTCATTGTTTAATAGTTTTTATACGCGTCACCTTTATTTGTGGGGAAGCGCAAAGAACGATTCGTGAGGATAACGAAATCAAACATTCATCAGATGAGAGAGAAAGGGAAAATGGGAAAAAAAGAAGTGAATAATGCGTAACAAAGATGTCCATGATTTATGACGAAGAGTTCGTTTGGTTGATTTCGATTGAAAGAAATATGTATTACTAATGAGAACGCGTTGATTGATTGATTGAATTATATATATACGTGTGTGTGTGTGTGTGTGTGCGTGCGTGCGTGTGTGTTTAGAAGCTCCGGCGACCGAACCATTTTAATCTTTGTTTACTAGCCGGCTTTGATGCGGCGGAATCGTCAAAATCTGAGACGAGGTCGTTTT
>Ga0209710_1002075_pt1 | contig 14362 bp, 11 predicted proteins | sample ArcticOcean_MG_C_5_FD_187436 | JGI IMG/M metagenome (GOLD analysis project Ga0209710, IMG submission 187436) | Marine microbial communities from western Arctic Ocean - ArcticOcean_MG_CB4_138 (SPAdes) (version 2) | ecosystem: Environmental > Aquatic > Marine > Oceanic | place: Arctic Ocean...
ACCATACGATGAATCAACCGATTTAAATAATAGTTGACTGCTGATAATTTATAGTCACTACTTTTATGAGTTGGCATTATATCATACTTATAGATAAATTTGATTTATAAATTATTAATAATTATATTTATAAAAAATAGTATTTATACACAATGGCAGAAGGCTCAACCCATTTAAAAAAACTAGAACAATATATTCATAAATATTACCCTAATTTAAAGGGGTCACATTTCACAACTTTAGTAGATATTTGTTTCATGTCATCTTTACGTTCATGTATTCCTATTTCAGAGTTACTTAATGACCTTTATATAGGAATATTTGATTTAAATTCATTAAAAAAAACAAATGGTAATATATTTGATTTATTAAAAAATCCAAGATATCGACCATTCGCTGAGAGAATTAAAGACATCACCGTTGGTTCAAATGGTGGTATGGCAAATGTTGGTAAAGGAGAATGGCTTCTAAGTCTTGGGTACGGTATAAATCCAAATACAGAAAAACCCCATGTAAATATTATTAAAAACGGACGAGGTGATCTTCAATATCTTGATAAAAATGAAGAAGTAAAATGGAATGGTGGAAAGGTTTGTCTTGAAAAATCAGGAAACCTAATTAACGCGAAATTTAATACGTTGATTGATATTTCAGACAAAAAATGGGTTCCATTTCGGGTAAAAGATAAAAAAAAATATTCAGAAGAAGAAGTAAAACGATATAATGCTGTATATTGGAAATCAATTTCAGGAGAGGAAAATAAAGAACTGACGGATAATGAATTAAAACAAAAAATTATTATTATGTCTTTTATGAAGGTTTTTAAAAAAAGTGATTCGCTTATTATGTTCAATGATGATGGACAGTTTCAACGCTTTTATAATATAGAAGATGTGAAAGAATATTATAGAGACAAATTACCTTTACTTAAAGGTTCAACAAAAGGTTTTGAATGTCGTGCTAATCAAACAAATCCTATTGCTCTATACTGTTATGTATTTTAAGATTATCCGGTATATATGAATTACTGATCTGTCTATGTCCTATTTTAAACCTTCCTGAAAACATAAAGTTACTTTTAAAATCGTCGCTATTCAAATAAGATAATACAGTATCAAGATTTATTTTTTGTTTAGGAATAAGAATTATTACACCGCCTCCAAAATATCTAACCTTACCTTTAAACGCAATTTTTTTATTTCTTGTTAAAGTATTAATATATATACATTCCTTTCCAATATGCTTTTTTACCTTTTTAATATTTCTAGGAGCTCCCCACTTAAACCAATTTTTTTCATTAAATTTTTTAATTTTTCTATTGATTAATACCTCCTTGTGAGTCAATAAATATTCATTAATTTTTTGATTATCAGAAGGGAACTCTTCAATAAATATATATTTATCTATTTTATTTTCACCATTTAATACTTCTATATTTCCATATTCTTTATTTTTATAAACAATTTCCTTACCAGAAACGAAACCAACATAAATATCAAAATACTTTTTAAATGAAACATTATTTATATTATTATTTTTGTTAAAAGTAATTAATCCCTGATTATTAATTATATAAAGTGCTACATTATTATACAAAACTTGTTTTTTTAGTTGATTATTCTTGCAGTATCTAAAAACTATAACATCAACAGATGCATTTTTAAATAAATTTTCGTTATGCGGGTGATAAATATGAGTAAAAGTTCCATTTGTAATCATATCATTTAACAATTTTGAAGCACATGTTAATTTGAATAAATCGGATGGGATAATAAATATTAATTCACCATTATTTTCAAGTAGGTTATAACATTTTTCAATAAAATCAATATATAAGTTGCCATTTGTTGTTCTTACAAATGGTGGATTTCCTATTATTGTTTTATACTTTTTTTTTATGTCTTGCTTTAAAAAATCTCCATAAATAACATTTTTCGGAATATTAGCTAACATTTTAATTTTAGTATCAATCTCATACATATCAAATTGTATATTATTATTATTATTATATATAATTTGAATTAAATCGCCTTGACCGACAGACGGTTCTAAAATAACATCGGGATTATTCATTACCAGTTTCAAAACCTTATTTTTAAGACTATCATTTGTAGTAAAATATTGACCTAATTTGCGGGTTTTTTTTATATTATTATTTGAGATCATATTTTTATCACATTCATTAATAGGTATTTCATTAATCAAATTTATGTTAATTAATACTTTTAATTCGTTAATTTTTTCTTCAACAGCTTTATTTACTAATTCTTTAATTTTGTCAGCATTATTTTTGCATGGAGTTTTTCGTTTTTTATGAGAATCATAGTGTGATTTTTGAGAAAATTCTTTCCCACATCGTTCGCAACTGTATTTAACCATTTTCGTTATATATTGTTAATATATTTTATTTTTAAATCAAATTTATAAATAATATAAATTATATTTATTAAATTAAAAAGTCGGCGTTTTAAATGTTCAAAGGTGTAAAACGAGAATCTGTAAATGAATCTTCAATACCCCCCCAAAACCATCTTCTTAATAGTTGGAACTGAAATATTTTTATTGTATTTGGTTTCAATATACCGCTTAACTAGTGTATAACGCTTTAAATTGTCGTAGGTATCTTTAACTAATTGCACATCTTCAAATGAGTATTTTTTTCTACCAGGTTCATTTTTCTTTTTCTCCACTTTTTCAAAATCCAATGTACGCCCCTCACTTGTATCAATATACCCTTTAATTACCAGAGATCCATGGTGAACTTCGTGATGGCACTTATGGCACAACTGTACCAGATTAAACAGATTGTTTTTATGAAAATGGTCAATCATCCCTTTGTCGTCGGCAAGGTGCTGCTCTTCTATATGATGAACCTCTTCGGTTTCGTCGCCGCACACACTGCAGCAATCAATAACTAATTTGGCATTGTAGGAAGAAACTTGGTCATTTATAATGGCCTCGCCCTGTCCCAATATTCTTTTTCTGATTTTTTCAGCACATTTAATGAATTCAGTATCTAAATTCATTGCCTTTGCTACTTCCAACCCATAAATAGCCGTCCCACTCCCCTTTTTTAGTTTGCGGTCGTAAATAAGTCTTTTGTTTTTTTTATCAAAAATAGTTTCCATATGATAATTATGAACGTTTGGTCGTGCCGTTATTTCGGGCATCTCGCTGAGTTTATGTAGATGTGTCGCAAAAATAAAACTAGCATTCTTATCTGAAAGGCGCATCACCCCCGCCGTTACAATTGAAATACCCGAGGTCGTTTCCGTCCCAGAACACAGTTCATCTCCCAAAATAAGCGAATATTGATTGGAACGGGTCATTATTGAGCGTAATTCACTCATCTCTACCGCAAACGTAGATTGTCCCTTAAAAATATTATCATTATTGGAAATTCTCGTAAAAATGTGCCGGTATGGCGAATAAGTAAAGGTTTTGGCGGGGACGTAGCATCCCATTTGTGCCATAATAATGGCTATCCCCGCAGACTTCATTAAACTCGATTTACCAACAGCATTGACCCCGTATAATAGAATTCCTGAATGGTCGCCGCACCCTAAAAATAGGTCATTCGGGACATATTTAACTTGGTCATGAATAACCTCAATAATAGGATGGCGCAATTCGGTCGCCTTAAAATATCCACATTTCTTCTTTTCTATTGTCGGTTTAAAATAACCATTGTTATACGAGACATACGCCAAATTACTAATAAAATCAGCAAATCCCACAAATTTGCTTATCTGTTCAAGGACTGCATTATATTTAATGTAATATGCAGATAGAAGTGCCGCAAACTCCACGAGCGACAACTTCGCTAATTGCACTTCGTAACTTGCTAGTAGTTGCGAATAATTGCGAATCATAGGATGGTTAATCTTAATTGCGGAGTTCAAAGTTTTAATGTTTAACTCAGCAAACTTAATTTTAATATTTTTTTCACCCACCATAAATTCAAATTGCTTTTCTCCCTCATGTGCGTCAAATAATTTCTTAAGATTTTTAGCACGCGCCTTTGTGGTGTGGAAATAATGTCCATCGCGGTCATTACGCTTTAACACTATAAAATTATTAACAGATTTGGGTAACCGCGTATTAGCATAATCACAAATAGTTTGGGTAAATGTTGTTAGGAATTTTTTATGCCACCCGATTTTATCGGCAACCTTATCAATCGCTGGGTAAAGACCACGCGTAAATATTGGGTCAGTTATGCCATTAATATTAACCCCGTGCAGGTTCTCCATGATCAACTTTGAATTGTAGTCATTTATAAATTCATCGAAGGCGTCTAAAACTTCTTGCTTGGGTACAAGGGAACTAATATTTTTATTTGCTCGTAAATAATGAACAAGATGTTTAATATTTATATAACTCATGTCTAAACTTATAAAACTACTTGGGTTCATTATTTTCATAGCCATTTTACGATGTAACCGCTCAATATCTACAATATTTTTAAGCATATTTCTCACCTCTAAGTATACATCACCACTAATAAAGTTTTCAAGCAAATTGTATCGAGAATTTAACTCACTAATATCCACTATAGGATTTAGTAAATTTGTTCTGAGGACACGTTTGCCTATTGCAGTTTTAGTCTTATCTAAGATATCCCAAAGAGATTGAATGCCTTTCCTGTTGGGTGAATTCATATTCTTTACAAGATTCAGTTGGTTAATAGAGTCGTGTGATAATATTAAATATTTTGATTCGTCCATAATTAGGGGTTTACATAGACGATTGATAACATTTTCATTATGTTCATAGGTAAATTGGATAATATAAATATAGGCAATTAGAGCGAAGGGACTTCGGTCGAGGCCAATATATTCCACAGGAGACAATATGCCGTGATCGGGAAAAACTTTTGCCAGTAACTGATGCTTATGTTGATTTTTTAAGATGTGGGAACACTCTGTCATATTGTAATGAAACTGATACATTTCAATCTCAAGATATTTTAAAAGTTGCTCTTTAGTCAATGAAATGTTTTCGGTATGAATAATAATTTCACACGGATTTGTCATTTGAATTATGCGAAATAATTCATCTAAACTATAATTAAAGTCATTTGGGTCAGAGTGAGTTTCGTAGACTTGAGTATGACCCGTTGTAATATCGAGGATTGCTAAACCAATTTGTAAAATAGGTTGTTTTGTTTTATGGTCCTTGTATTCCTCAAGATAAATAGAAATCATATTATTAGAGAAATTTTTTGAATTGATATTAACGCCAGGGGATATAATCTCACTTACCTCCCGAGTAGGTTTAGGTTCGCCATTCGTGTCTTGTTCAATTTTAATAATCGTATAATTATGTTTGAGGAGTATTTCCTGCCATTTATCAAATGAATGATTTGGGAATCCAGCCATCAGAGGGTTTTTAAGAGATATTGGGTCAGTTTTACTATGCCGCTTGCTTACATTTAAATTAGTTAAGTCGCAAATTTCGTAGATGCGACCTTTTTTAATCGTATCTGTGACAACCCCATACACTTCAAAGAAACCGCCCACCTGCATTAGGACAATGGTTTTTTCTCCAAACTTTTTTTCATATGTTTCTTGTAGTTCAAAGTAGTCATCAATAAGGGTCATTATTAGGTTATATAGTGCTAAATAACTTTAAGTAAAAAAATATTTGGTTGGTCGGGAACTAGGTCTTTTGGAATTAGAATAAAAGATAACATGTTATATTATATTTAATTCTATTTAATGATTTTGTTCAATTTCAACATTTGCGTGTCATCATAAACTTTTTGGTCTTTTATTAAGTATTTAAAACCATAACCTTAAGTATTTTTATAATATAATGAATAAGTTAATTACAATTGGGGAACCTACTTTTACACGACAAGATATAATAAATTCTATTGATACCTTTTTAAAATTATATAATAAACGACCCATTAAAAATAATAATGGTGGAATGAAATCTCCACATTGCTTCGCTACATATTTTTTATTAAAATATTTAAATAAGTTAACTATAATAGAAAGCGGTGTATGGAAAGGACAAAGTACATGGTTGATTGAAAATACTTGCCCATTAGCTAAATTAATATGTATTGAACCTATTCTAAATAGAGTTGAATATATTTCAACAAAAGCCCAATATACAAAATATGATTGGAAATATTTAAATTTAAATAATACAGAAGATATTATTGTATTTTTAGACGACCATCAAAATGCATTAGAAAGAATTAAACATGCAATTAAAAAAGGTTATAAACACCTAATATTTGAAGATAATTATCCCACCGGACAGGGTGATTGTTTAAGTTTAAAACAAGTTTTTGATAAAAATAATAGTGAGAGTAAATATTTATATGATAATATTGAAATATATTATGAATTTCCGCCAATATTTACAAAAAAATTAACTAGATGGGGTGATAATTGGTCTAACTATCCTACACAACAACCTATATTTGATAATATTATAAATAATGAAAAATATAAAAAATTTTTAGATGAGGCAACGGATTATACTTGGATAGCATATGTTAAATTAAAATAAAGGTAATATTCAGTCGGTCATTAATTAGAATCTTATAGCCGATATTTAATAATTTATTTATAATATTATTTGTTTCATTATTTGGGTCTTTTTGTTTAAGATATAAATCAAATTCAATACATAAATATTTTGGATATATTTTATCTTCTAACATTTTTTCTAAAACTTTTATTTCCGCGCCCTCAATATCTAATTTTAACAAATCTATTTTTGTATGCTTATTTTCTTCCATAAGTTGTTTAATTGATTTAGTTTTAACAATTTCATAACTATTACCGAACATACCGTTTATTAATGATTGTGAGACATATTGTTCATTATGTTGTTTATAAAATTTAAGTTCTTCTTCTTTATCCCATATACCAATATCTAAATATTTAATTTTATTAAAATTAGGTTTTAAGTTTTTTATAATTGTTAAATAATCTTTTTGTATATCGCCTGTAAAACTATTTACTTTAGTATTATAATAATTCCGTACTTGATTATAATGTATTTTAGCTCTTTTAGTTGGGTCAATTAATAATATAGAACAATTATACTTGTCCGATAATAATAAATCAAAAGATATATCCTCACCAACTCCACCACCATAAACAATACTATCACTATTTAAACTAATATCTTTTGGTACAGACCAACCTCCATAATTTGTCCCCAGACGAATCATTTTTATATATATATATATATACACGTTTATTTAATATATTATAACTATAATATTATTTATTAAAACTAAAATTAATAAATATTTTTATATTAATACTTCGCCACACCCTCTAAAATTATCTTTGAAAAAATTATAGATTTTAATACAAAATAGTCAAAATTATTTTTATACATTTGAACATTTAAAACGCAGATTTTAATCTGCGTTAAATAAACATTATTATAACATTATTATATTATAATAATGTTTTATTCACAGTACAAACAAGATGAGTATTTAGAAACGCATATTTTCAAAGGTTATAAAAATGGGTTTTTTATAGATATTGGAGCGCACGATGGCAAATCAATAAATAATACATTGTATTTTGAAGAAAATAATAATTGGACAGGGGTAAATGTAGAACCTATAAAAAAAGTATATAATGATTTAGTGGTAAATAGACCAAATTGTATAAATATTAATTGTGCCGTTTGTAATAATGATGGAAAAACCGAATTTATATGTAATAAAGGATATACTGAAATGATTTCAGGAATTAAAGATACTTTTGACCCTAGGCATACACAAAGATTACAAAGAGAAAATAAACAACATGGTTCAACTACAGAAATAATTGAAGTGGAAACTAAAAAATTAGAAACAATATGTGATAGTCATAAAATATCACATATAAATTACTTATCAATTGATGTAGAAGGTGCCGAGTTTGAAGTAATTAAATCTATTAATTTTGATAAAGTTTATGTAGATGTAATTGGATTTGAAAATAATTATACTAATACAAGCACACCTATTATACAATATTTAGAAGAAAAAAATTATGTGTTTATTCATAGTTCTTTAGATATTTTCATGATACATAAAAATTCTGTTTTTTATGAAAAATAAATTAAATCGGCGTTTTAAATGTTCAAAGGTGTAAAGGATGTTCTGCAACATTGGAATTTAAATAGTATTTATTCGTTTCTAGATTATTTGATTGTAAATAAAAAATTTAGATATATTTTAATATGTAATTGTTGTGGTCAAAAGATAGATAATAATGATATTCGAACTGGTAATTTTAGACCATTAAGTTGCGATTTTCTTCCATTGAAGAAATATAATCCAAAAAAACTATATAGATATAAAACGAAAGAAATTTCAGTTATACAAATTTCATAGACTATACATTACATTTTATCATTTAACCATAAACCGGATTTTTTAGAGTATATTTATTTATATCGAATTATCAACACCCTCCCGCTTACACCTGCATTAGTCCAATGACTTTCTCTCCAAACTTTTTTAAATATGTTTCTTGAAGTTCAAAGTGATCATATATTAAAATTTAAACTAATATATTAATTTCTATTTAATGAGTTTGTTTATATTTAACTAATATTATGGAACCTTCTGCATTTTGTTCAATTTCAACCTTTACATGCCATCATGAACTTTTTGGTCTTTTATTAAGTATTTCAATTTATCACCCAGGGGCGAAAGTTTACTTAATGGTAGATACAAAAACACATGACGCCATAAATAGTTTTACCCCAAAATTAAATCTAAAAATTAAATGGTTTATTGAGTTAGATAAGTATACCGGACTTAACCGTGTTCAAATGAGTGAATTAAATATATGGGAAGAATTCCAAATGATGAAACCAGTAATATTAAGAAAAACTCTTTTAAAAGAAGCAGATGCGATATTTTTAGATTCCGATATAGTTTTATTAGATAAAATTAATGACATTGATACTTCTAAGGATTTAGGAGTTTCTCCGCAATTTATTACCAATTATCATGTCAAAAAAACTGGATATTACAATGGAGGCGTTGTTTGGACTAAAAATAAATTGGTTCCAGACAAATGGATTCATTATACAAAAACATCAAGATATTTTGATCAAGCTTCTATTGAAGATTTAGTGAAAGAATTTAGTTATTTTGAATTTGGTGAAAATTATAATCTCCAATGTTGGCGATATTATTTATCTAATGAAAGTTCGGAACAAATTGGCAAGCATATAACATCGCGTCCTAATGATAAGTTGTATTATAAAAATAAACCTTTAAAATTTATTCATACACATTTTTTAGATAAACGTTTTAACACATTTAATAGTCATATTATTAAACATTTACAACACGCGAAAATGTATAAAATATTGCTTATAATAGATAGAATTATTAATAATAAGTGGGTCATCAGAACTCCTAAGCAACCTTTAGGGGGGATATGGAGACATACGAATGATAGTTATAGGGAATTATTAATACTTATACATTATAATAATAAAGATGTTGAGGTAATTCCTTCTGAAAATATCGGTCATATATGGTTGACGCAAAATATATTATTATATGATCGCCCGACATTGGAGTGGTATGATAATACAGCTAAAAGTAGTCAATTACTTTTATTAGGAAATGGTTCTATTGAAAAAGAAGGTCGTATTATAAAAAACAATAATACGAAAGTTGTTCCATGGATTTTCTGGCCAAGAAAACCAATGGTCTTGGAAAAAATATTAAAAGACAATGGTATATTAAGTTTCGAGGAACGAACGTGTAATTCAATATTTATAGGTAATTTTGAAAATCCTGTCCAACAAAAATTTAGAAACAATACAAATTGGAGTTCTGTTATTGAGGAGTTTCATTGCACAAAAGGTTCTCAACACAAATTTACCCATAAAGAGTATTTAATGAAACTTCGTTCCGCTCGTTTTGGATTATGTTTAAGAGGATATGGTAGCAAATGTCACCGAGAAGTTGAATTAATGTCAATGGGGACCGTACCGATTGTTACTCCCGAAGTCTCTATTAAATCATATGATGACCCCCCTATTGAAAATGTTCATTATATAACTGCTCAAAACCCTGTTGAGTTAAAGCAAAAATTAACAAATATTGATAAGGGAAAATGGACAGAAATGTCGATAAATTGTCATGAATGGTACATGAGAAATGTTCATAGTAAAAATACATGGAATACAACATTAGACTGTATATTTAATAGTTAATTGGTAAAATGGTAAATTTGATTTTAATAACAGATACAATATCTGTTATTAAAATATATGTTATTAAAATGATTAATTCTGGAGAAATTACGAGCGTTAACAAAATATTACAAGAAAAAAAACAGATTAAGGACAAAAATAATAATAAGATTTGGCAACATATTATTCAATTTAATAAAATAGATATTATTAATAATGTTATATCATTCGTAACATCATCGCAGATTAAAGATAGTAAAAAAACATGGACCGGTAGAAAAAACCAGTTTGAACCGCGACTATTATGTAAAATGGATAGCAGTCGTTCACGACCTGAAATTTTTAAAGAAAATAATATTTGTATAATTTCTGTAAAAAATGGGACCTACGCTTTAATTAAAGAAAATATATATATACCATTAAATAAATATTATTGTGTTCCAAATATTATTCATAATACGAGTAATAGTTTGCTATTGGATATAGGTGATAGCGAGACAAGTATGTTAGATAAACTGTATTATAATGATATTTTAGAACATATTATTGGGGAAAAAATTAAATATGGACCTCTATTAGGGGGGCGGCACCGATGTAATTTTAATACGCTTATTAGTTCGAATCAGATAAAAATAGCCGGTTCTCAATATGAAACTGATGGATGCTATGAAACCGATAATTATGTTTGTATTGTGGAGGCCAAATCTGTTGAATGTGACGACTTTAATATTAGACAATTATATTATCCATTTAGAGAAGTATATAAAAAGGTAGGGGATAAGAAGGAAATAATATGTTTATTCATCTACAAGGACAAAAAAAAATTCATTCACATTCATAAATTTAAATGGAATAATTATGAGAAAATGTTAGATATAGTAAATATAGGTTACTATCAATATTGTTATAATTAGTTAGTGATAATTACCTCAACTGCTTTTGCACCAGGATTTTTAGAATGAATTGCTCGTCTACATTCTAGTTCCCTAATAGTATATTTTTTTTTATCAAAACTATCCATTACTAACGGTACTTTAGCATTACTTATACATACGCGTACTTGTTTATCCGTTAAATTATTAACAAGTGCGAATAAATCTTTATGGTCTTGAAGACCAAAACCCTTTTTGTTATATCCCACAAATGACGTTTCATTTATAGGGGCATATGGTGGGTCAAGATACATAAAATCACCCGGTTGAGCATTATTAATACTGTCTCTAAAATCACAACACGTGAATTCTACATCTTTAATTAAATTACTTATATTATCTAATGTTTCTTTTGTGATGATAGTCGGGGTTTTTTTATAATGACCATAAGGAACATTAAATCCATGAGGACCTTCCCTATAAACACCTCTGAAACAAGTTTTATTTAAAAATATAAACAGTGCTGATTTTTTTATAGGATTATTTTGCATTTGATTAAATTGTGTTCGTAACCAATAATAATAACTTTCTTTTGAGGTTTTTGCTTCATCTAAAGTTTTTGGTTTACGGTTAGAATTTTCTAAAATAGGTAAATCTTTGTAACTATTAATATATTCTTGTATACACGCAAATAATTTTTCCTTATTTTTCTGAACATCTTTATAAACTTGAATAAGTATTGGATTAAAATCATATGCATATAGTTTGCCTTCAACAATTACCTTATTTTCCTTAATTAAATACAATACGGCAAATAATACACTCCCACCACCTAAAAATATTTCACGATAATTGTTTATTTTAATTGGAGCAGAAGGAAAGGTTTTTATAATTTCTTTTATAATTTGACTTTTCCCCCCAACCCATTTTATAAATGGTTTAGGTATTTCAGAAGTATCTATAGCTATAGTTTCTAATGTATGATATGTGGGGTCACTATAAAATTTCAATTTAATAATTACACTCATCGGTACTGTTAATATTAAGAGGGGATTATTTAATATCAAATTAATTAAAATTTTGTATTGTCTTAGTCATTTATTTTTCAATAGGTAGATAATATATCTAAATTCTAATAATTTCGTCGTCGGGTGATTATAAATTTGATTTATCAATTCTATATTATATGAATTAATAAATGCCTTCTGAAATTATAAACATTGTGGGTGGTACAACTGGGGTCAAAAAAAATCCAAAAAGTCTTTCAAAGGAAGAAATGGAAGTAAGGGTTTTAAATCGAGCCCCATTACCAATTGATACTGTTATTGCCAGTACAAATGCAGCAGCGGTTGCTAATGGTGCTGCTACTGCGGCGTCGAGTACCGCGATTGCTGCAACCCAAGTTGTTAGTCAATCAGTATTTCAAAATTTGACCCTAAAGTACCAAATGACTCAATCAGTTTCAGGTGCGATTAGAAATTTACGCCACGAAACTATTCCGATATCTAAAATTATTTGCGAAATTACTGACAATGAAGCGGGTGAGGAAAGTTGGGGCGAGGCTAAAAATGTGCTGGTTGAATTTAACCCACATAGTATTAAAGTTTCCGGTGATGGCAATGGTTATCCTTCAGTTGAGCGTTTATTGACTTCTCATCAACGCGGTAATCAACACGAAATTAATAATGATAAAGATACTAAGGTAGCTAAAACTGGTAAGTTTTGCGAAGGTAAATTTTCACAATTCGCCATCGTTGATAAACGGACAGAAGTAACCACTATAGATGGTATGTTCGTTATCTGTAAAAGTGATGTAGAGACGATGAAAAGTAATAATAATTTCAATCCCACGGTTATGCCACGTAAAGCAACTCCTTCTGAATTGGAGGAATTAAATATTAATCTGGAAACAAGTCACGGAACAACTGTTATTTTGGAAAGATTTGTTTGCGAATATGATCCTCAAGAACAATATGAACAGTTTAAAAAGATAGCACCTCACCTGTATAAATCTCTTGGAAGTTCTACTTTTAAAACTATAACCGTGGTATGCGGCGAAGAGAGCGTCGTCTTTGATAATTTTACAGATTTTACGGCATATTCTGGGGCACCGATATCTCATAAATTCGAGGGGGAAATTGTGTTACACACAACTTCGCAAGGAGAAAGGTATAATGTACCCTATGCGACAATATCATCATCAATTACTAGGACAGATAAAAAATTTGGAAAAGTTCCTCAATCTAGTAAAGTTGATAAATTTTCATTACCGTTTAAATTTACAGTACTGGCATCAGAATTGGAGCATGATACCGTTGAGGAAACCGGTTGGAAATTTCGTAGAAATGGGCGTAATTTAAATATACTTAATTCTCACGAATTTGGCGCCGGTGGTGGAATGTATCGCGGCAAGGGATGCCGAGGTGAAATAAATTTTGGAGTATCTCCTATTTTAGATATTGTAATGGGCGTTACCCCATTAAAAGACATCCCTATAAGTAAATTCGGTTCTCTGCCTAAGGTATTGCGAGAAAGTCTAAAATATATAGGCAATAAAGGGGCTAAATTATCAGAAACTATATGGGCTGAAAGTAGAAAATGCACTGAAGCGGAATTATTAGATTTAATGGATGACACCAATTTTGGGTCTTTGTCGCTCGAGGGATTGAAGATGCGGTTGAGTATTTTGACAACTATTAAAGAAAGTAAATCATATAAAAGTAAAACGGGTTATCGATTAGATGGTCGCAATGGGCAATTAAAAAAAATTATTTCAAATGAAACATTATCAAAAACGTTAACACAATTGATTAACAATAAAACTACTCCACCCGCTCCATCACCACCTACTCCACCGACACCGCCCGCTCCAGCACCACCTACTCCACCGACACCTCCCGCTCCAGCACCACCTACTCCACCGACACCTCCCGCTCCAGCACCACCTACTCCACCGACACCGCCCGCTCCAGCACCACCTACTCCACCGACACCTCCCGCTCCACCCACGGAACACGAACTTTTGGTAGCGGAAATTCAACAAACTCTCCGAGACCATAGAGTGGAGTGTTCTAATTATACGGATGTAGACCTAAAAAAAATAAAGACATTTTTGGAGCAGTTTAAATTCGATACGTAATCCATCCAATGGATACAGGGTTTATAAATCCACCTTCATTAAATTCATCTTGTGCAATATCAAAGGAATAATTATTAATAGTACCCGATTGACCCACACCGCGTCGCTCATTAAATGCATTTGTAAATTGTTTAAATCTTCTATTTTTTTTTCAATTAAT
>Ga0209710_1002077_pt1 | contig 14348 bp, 15 predicted proteins | sample ArcticOcean_MG_C_5_FD_187436 | JGI IMG/M metagenome (GOLD analysis project Ga0209710, IMG submission 187436) | Marine microbial communities from western Arctic Ocean - ArcticOcean_MG_CB4_138 (SPAdes) (version 2) | ecosystem: Environmental > Aquatic > Marine > Oceanic | place: Arctic Ocean...
GGTGAGCCATATTTATAGGATCTTCATGCCAAAACACATCAAATTGATCAACATGTTTTGCAATTTTTAATGCTGGAGCTAATTGCCATAAAGAGTGATACTCAAGCATTATATCAATTTTAGATCCAACAGCTTTACGTATTTTTTCAATACGACTAAGTCCTTTTTTTAAATCTTCATATGAAATTCTCTGACCTTTAGTTAAAAAAGCAAATTCATCAAATGGCCATATTTTCATAGCCGAAATTCCTTCATTTAATAAACTTTGAGCTAACTCTCCTGGATTTGAGATTTGCAATGTCAAGTCATCCTGTAGCCTTTTTTGATCATTGGTCTTATTTTCTGTTCCTGATCTAGACAGTGAATTGGCTTTCAAATTATATCCATCAGCAGCACAAGTATTATAAACTGGAATATTATCCCTACATAAACCACCTAACATATCAACTAAACTTAAATTACTAGCTTTTGCTTTTAAATCCCATAAAGCTATGTCAACCGCTGAGTTCCCTCTATATTCAACTGACCTTGTTGGATAACCAATATATCTATTTGCTGTCCAATTAATTAAGTTATCTGCGTGCTCATTTATCCTGCGAGGATCACGTCCAATCAGATATGGTGCACAAGTCTCGTGAATGTAAGCAACAATCGCTTCAGGATTTCTAAAAGTTTCACCTAACCCAACAAGACCTTCATCTGTATGAATTTGAACCCATATAATATTTGAATATTTTTTGTTCTGAATAGTTTCAACGCTAGTAATTTTCATTAGATTCCTTAAATAAGATCAGTTTAAAATAAAAACTCTAACACCTAAAAACATAAAGAATAAAGTTAAAGTTATTACCTAACTTCAATAAATAAATTTTAAATTCCTAGTTACTGTTAAAATGTACTTTGCCTAAATCAATAATATTATAACCATCCAAATTAGATGCTATTTCTTTAAAATGACTTGTTTTACAAAAATTTAATAAATCTTGGAATGGTTTTTCAAACCAAAATTTTCTATCAACTACCAAATCAAATCTTTCTGTTATAATTGGACAAAATCCTAATTGATATTTTTTGGCCTCTGATTTTAAACCAAGAGTAACGTCAGCTTTATCTGATAAAACTAGATGAACTGCATCATTTTCAGAGTAAGCTATTTCTGTTCTTTTAAAATCATCATGACTTAAATTATAAGTTCTCAATATATATTGCAAATATATTTCTGAACCAGATCCTATTTGCCGTCTTACTAATCTTTTTCCTTTATAGTTTTCTATAGAAATATTTTTAATGTTATTATTTTCTTTAAAAATTAAACCTCTTTCTCTTTTTGCCCATTCAATTAAAACTACAGCTTTATCTGATAGTTGTTTTTTTACTATTGGAATATTCCATATATTTTCATCATTATCATAAAGATGCAATCCTGAGACGAAACCTTCATTTAATTTAAATCTTTCTAAACCTTGAGTACTTCCATCAAATGACATCGCTATTCCAGACTTGGAGTTTTTTACTGCTAGCTCTAATAAAGGATCATGACTTCCTAACAAAACAATGGGTATTGATTTAAGTTGAATATCTTCTGATTTATTACCAGATATCCAATTTGAAATTTCAATTTTAGAAAAAAGTAACTTTCCCATGACTCTTGAATGAGGCACTAAATCTTTAGAAACTAAATCATATACTTTCCTTGATTTAATTCTTAGAAAATCTGCTAACTCTTCCGTTGTAAAATAATCAGACATAAGGCAATTCTATAAAAAATATTTAGTTTATTTTAACATTATATCCTATAATTAGTTAATGAAAAATAGACCAATAAAAATAAATCGCTCGTCATTGCCTCCTAGGTTAGTTAATGAAAATGAAAATGGTATAAGAATTAAAATCTATGTTCAAGGTCATATGATAGGCGCTGGGAAAATGGAGTTATTTCATCTCCTTGCTCAAAAAGGATCTATACGATCTGCTGCAAAAGTTATGGGAATGAGTTCTAAAAGAGCAACATTACTTCTAAAAACAATTGAAGAAGCATTCCCTCAACCTATTCTAGAAAAACAAACAGGAAATCAAGGAACAAAAATAACTTCTTTTGGGAAAGAGCTTTTGCAGAAATACTTAGATTTATGCGAACATTTAACAATAGAATCTAGAGAGTTTGTAAACTGGGCTGCTTCTAAACAAAGTTTAAAATTATAGGTAAAAATTATGAATAATGAAAAAGAATTTTATATTTCACCTGACTTAGATAATGATAAATTAACAGAAACTATTGATTGCATTAATGAAAATGGTGAACAGATTCAATTACCTGTAGTAAAAGAAATTCCATTAACAATTTATCTCAATAAGCAAGAAATTGTAACTGCAATGACACTTGGAGATATGCCTGATCTATTGGCTGTTGGTTACTTATTAAATCAAAATATGCTTAAGAGAGATGATGTTATATCTGAAATTAATTATGATGATGATTTACAAGTTGTTATTATCCGAACAGAAAGACAAACAAATTATGAAAAGAAAATGGAAAAGAAAATAAGAACTAGTGGGTGTGCTGTAGGGACGGTTTATGGAGATATTATGGATGATTTCTCTTCTATTAATTTAAATAAAAAGGCAAAAATTAAAACCTCATGGATATATACAATATCTAAGAAAGTAAACACCAGACCTAGCCTTTACTTAAAAGCAGGCGCTCTTCATGGTTGTGTATTATGTAAAGAAGATAGCCCTATTATCTATGTTGAAGATGTAGGAAGACATAATGCTGTTGATAAGATTGCCGGATGGATGCTTTTAAATAAAGAAGATGCCAATAATAAAATATTTTATACTACGGGAAGACTTACGTCTGAAATGGTTATTAAAACGGTTCAAATGGGTATTCCAATTTTAATTTCACGATCTGGCTTTACAGAATCTGGGGTTAAACTAGCTAAAGAAGCTGGACTAACTTTGATTGGAAGAGCTAAAGGGAAAAAAATGATTATAGCAAATGGTATAGAAAGAGTTATTTTTGATACAGATACTAAATCTATTAAAAATGAAGATGTTGTATCTGCCCAAAGAGCTTTAAATAACTAAAGGTATTATGAATTTGGAAATATTAAATGAAATAGTCCCATGTGTAATTTTAGCAGGTGGTAAAGGTAGACGAATGGGTGGAAAAGAAAAGGCCTTAATCCCTCTTTTAGACCGACCTCTTCTATCTTATGTTTTAGAAAGTGTATCAGGACAAGTTGCTCCTATAGCATTAAATGTTAACACTAATTTTGATAAATTTTCTAAATTTGGATATCCTATTATTAAAGATCCTATTAAAGGTCACCTAGGTCCATTAGCAGGAATATTAGCATCTTTACATTGGGCACAAAAAATAAATAAAGATTGGGTCATGACATTACCTTGTGACACTCCATTTCTTCCAAAGGATCTTGCTCAAAGAATGATTGAAGTGAAAAATAGAGAAATGGATGTTGATTTGATTATTGCTAGATCAAGAGGATACAATCATCCTGTAGTTGCTTTATGGAAATCAAACCTTCACTTTAAACTTAAAAATGCACTTGATGATGGAATCAGAAAAATTGATCTTTTTACTTCAAAACTTAAAATTAGATATGTTGATTTTGATACCAAAAATAATTTACAATTTGATCCTTTTACGAATTTAAATTCTCCTCTAGATCTTATAAATGCTCAACAGATTCTTGGGAAATTACCTCCCTTTTTTGGTTTGGCTGGTTGGTCAGGTTCAGGGAAAACTACTTTATGTACTAAATTAATAGAAAACTTTACTAAGATTGGTATAAAGGTAGGCACCTTAAAACATGCTCATCATAAATTTGAACTTGATAAACCAGGTAAAGATTCTTTTAATTTAAGACAAGCAGGCGCGAGGCCAATGATAATATCCTCTAAAGAACGCTTTGCTCTTATTCAAGAAAATGATGGGGACGAAGAAAAAAGCTTGTTTCAAATGTTAGAAATATTCGCAAAAGAACCAATAAATCAATGTGATGTAATTATTGTAGAAGGGTATAAAAATGAACCTATTCCTAAAATAGAAGTTTACAGACCAGATATTAATAAACCGTTATTATATGAAGAAGATAATAATATATTTGCTATTGCATCTGATATAAAGATTGAATCTTCTATTCCTTCATTTGATTTAAATAATATTAACTCAATATCAGATTTTATTATTCACAAATATAATATTTCATAAAACTGAGTTTTATTTAGGAGAAAACAATGGCTAATAATAATAATCCAAGTGAACCAAAATTTATTGACCTATGGCCTACTCAATTTATGGAGATGTCACTTCCAGGTCATGAAACTGCTAATCCAGTAATTGCTGATTTAGTTTTATCTAATAATACGGCTCAAGAAAATATGACTGAAAACTATATTTCTCAAAATATATTAAATATGGATCATCCAGCTATGTTCTGGTTAAAGCAATGTTTAGACCGATCTATTTATGATTATGCTCAAAAATCTGGTATTTCATACGAATTAAAATATTCACTCCAAGGTTGGGGCAATGTTAATATGAAAGGTGATTATCATAATTTACATAATCATCCTCACTCTTGGCTATCAGGAACTTATTACATAAATGTTCCAGATCAATCAGAGGCTGAAGTTTATAGATCTGATCTTAATCCTGGCTCTATTAGTTTTTTTGATCCACGTCCTCAAGCTAACATGAACTCTATTAAAGGTGATAAACAAGTTGATCCTGAGCACAGAGTTCTTCCTAACTCTGGAGATTTATTATTATGGCCTGCTTTTATTCATCATTTGGTTCATCCCAATATGTCTGATTTTCCAAGAATTTCTATTTCATTCAATGTTATCGTTAAAATGGATAGTAGTTTAATTCCTAATTGATAAAATCATAAACCTCTATGATCAAATGGAATAAATGTTAACATATCCCCTTTTGAAATATTTTCACTTTCTAAAGGGATTTCGACAAGTCCATCTGCTCCAGTTAATGAAGAAATAACACCCGCACCTTTTTTACCATGAAGCGTTATAAAAGAACTATTATCCCTATTTACTATTTTGGCTCTTAAGTATTCAGCTCTTCCTGGTTTTTTTTTGTGTTCAAAGTCTGATGGCAACTTTATAGTAAAAGGGTCTAAGTCTATTCCACCTGCAAGCTTATCTACTAATGGCTTTATTAATAGCTTTGAACAAACAAATGCTGCAACTGGATTTCCAGGCAAACAAAAAATTATTTTTTTATTGATTATACCTACTGCCATAGGTTTTCCAGGTTTCATAGCTAATTGCCATACTACACATTTGGCACCTATATCTCTTAATGCATTCTGCGTATGATCTTCAATTCCATCCGATGCTCCTCCAGATGAGATAACAATATCGCTTTTAGATAAACAATCTTCATATCTAAGAGCTAAGTCTTTCCTATTATCTTTAACTATACCCATGTCTATTGTTTTTAAATAATTAGCATTTAGTAAGGAAATCAACATCGGTCTATTTGAATCATAAATTTGACCATCTTTTAATATATTAATTGATGTATCAACTAATTCATCTCCAGTTGAAATCACTGATACTTTTATTTTTTTATACACGTTTATAATTTTATTACCAGATGCTGCCAATTGACCAATATCAGCAGCATTAATTATTTTTCCTTTTACTATGACTATTTCTCTTTTTTGGAGATTTTCACCTATAGGACGAATATTTTGGTTCTTTATTACATTTTCTTTAATTATTACTTTATTACCAATTCTATTACATTTTTCATGCATAATAACCGCGTCTATACCACGAGGTATTATTGCACCAGTATAAATTTCTACAGCTTCTTTAATTTTTATATTTACATTTAATGGATGGCCCGCCTTAGCTACACCTATTACTTGAAATTCTATATTTTTATTTTCATTTAAAGTTTCAGCTAATATACCATAACCATCAACAGCTGAATTAGCAGTTGACGGTAAATTTATCTTACTAATAACCTCATTATAATTAACCCGTTCTCTTGTGTTTTCTATAGATATTTCTTCATTATTATTTTTACAATATATAACTTTTAATAAATTGGCTTTTGCTATCTGTAATTTTGTAGGTTTATTCATCATTATTATTTTACTTTAGTAGATTTATGTTTTCGTTAATAGATTCATATATCAATTCGTTATCTATAACAAAATTAACTCCTGCATCGATATCTGCTTCTTTTGTAAAAATTGCATCAACCATACCTACTAAGTTTCCATTATCATCCAATAAAGGTGCTCCTGAATCTCCTGGATTTACAGCAGCGTCTGTTTGAATAAAGTTTTCAATTTGATTGAAACCAATATTTTTACGATTTTTAGCAGATATTATACCACATGATAAGCTTGGTCCTAAACCAAAACTATTTCCAATTACACATACTTTATTTCCAATAATACTTGGTTCCATAGAAAAATTTAAAGCCAAACCTTTTGTTTTTGACCTCAATATTGCTATATCACGCTTAGTGTCCTTAAATATAATTTCAACATTTTCTTTATTATTTTTATAATTGTTTATTTCGACACTAGTTGATTTTTGTATTACATGTGCTGCAGTTAAAATAAAATTACTAGTTTCTTTTTTATGTTTTATAGATATATAAAACCCTGTTCCAGCTGGCGCAGTTCCAGTTGGAGCTCCAAATCCAGGTTTGTCATAACCTGGCCATGTTGGAAGAATAGTTACTACTGACTTATGCGCATTAATCCAAACATTAGAAGCATCTTTAGCTTGAGTACTAATTGAAAATAACAAATAAATTATTAAGTTTATTATATAAAATATCTTTATCTTCATTCAATCATATTCTCTTTTTTAAAAACTCTTTCTATAGTCTTACATTTGTGCTGGTCATTACGCTTGCAGTATCCATTCCAGTACTCATTAAAATATAGTAAGCTCCTACTCCAATTATTATTCCAAATAATCCGCTTGTTAATACCATTTTCATTTTAGTCTCCTTTTTTAATCATTTAGTTAGTTGATTCTTTTAAAAACATTATTAAGTCTTTCCTATCTTCATACCTTTTCATTTTTTGTATAGGCATTTTAGTTCCTGGTGTCACTTTATCTGGACCCTTATCAAATAATTCATTTATTGAATGTTCATCCCATATTATATCAGATTTTAATAAAGCTTTAGAATATTTATATCCATTCAGTGTCCCTGCTTTACGACCAAAAATTTTATATAAAGTTGGTCCAGCTCGTTTTTTTCCATTAGCAATTAAAGTATGACAAACACTACATTTTCTAGCAAACTGTTTTTCACCGTTGCTTGCTTCTTTTAATGGATTAAAGCGTCTTGCTGGCCCTGGCCTTTCCAATATTTCAGGTGGGAAGTCGAATATCTCCCATCTAGTTAAAAAATCATCTAAACCTGCAACAATTAATGAGGAATCTTTTGGAAAAAGAATGTTGTCCCAGATTGGTCCGTTCACAGCATTAAAATCTCTCACTAATGACCAACTATTAGTATGAAGTATTATCATTCTACCTTTTGCATTTCCAAAACTAATCAAATTTTCTTTTTCTAAATAGTACATCGATAAAATTGGTGTTCTATCTTCTCCTATTTTCAAAATCAATGTATCTTCTTTCATCTTTTTTATTTTAATTTTTCCATCAGTCGATCCATATGCAATAAAATTTTTCTTTTCATCAATTTCAAATACCGAAATGCCCCAACCATTTTTAATTAATGGTCTTATATAATTTCCATTTTTTGCTTCCCACATCTTTATTTCACCGTCATAACCAGAACTATATATATATTTATTATCTTTAGAATATTTTACAGAATATACCGGACCTTTATGTCCTTTTAAAAATCTGATATTTTTTCTTTTTTTTATATCCCATATTCCAACACTTCCATCCCAGCTTGCAGATAATAAATACTTTCCATTTCTTGAAAAATCTAAATCAACAATTTTACCTTTGTGTTTTCCAAGAATGAATGGTTCTATTTCATTATCTTTTTTTAAGGGATATTTTAATGGCCAAAGCAATAATTTATTATCATCTCCTCCTGATGCTAATATATTTTCTCTTGGAGAAAATTTTACTGTATTTACTGCTGCGTCATGTCCGATTAATGTATTATTTTCTTCAATTGGATTTAATTTCCAAAGGACAACAGAATAATCGAAGCTGGCACTTGCCATATATTTATTGTTTTTTGAAATAGCCAGTCCTTTTACTGGCCCTCCATGTGCAGTCAATTGTTCTATTGCATTTAGATTATTTGTAATCAAAAATAAAGGCACCAGGAATATAATTATATTCTTGATACCTTTATTTAATTTATTACTCAAAATCATGATTTTTACTTATAGATTTTACTCTGCTGGTTCAGGATTTTTTGTTTTTTTTTCGTCTTCTTCTTTTACCCATAAATTATGATGTTCCTTTGCCCAGTTTCTATCAACTTTTCCACTGTTCATTGCATCAAGAGCACCTTCCATACCAACTGAACCAATATAAATATGAGCTATGATCATTATCGTTAATCCTAGTGATACTATTCCATGCCACAATTGATTATACTGTTGTTCTTGCATTGCGCTTAGGTTTGAAGGTAAATCTAGACCAAGCATATTTAGCAATGCAAATGTTTCAGAAAACATACTTGTTTCAAAAGGAAACATCAAAGCAATACCTGACATACTTACGGATATTCCTCCTATCATTGTAATCCAGAAAATCATTTTTTGACCGGCGTTAAATTTCTTAGCTGGTGGATGAGTGCCTGCTTTAAATATTCCACCACCTTTTTTTAACCATTCCCAATCAACTTTTGTAGGAATATTATGTTTAACCCACAAACCAAATGCCAATGCTAATCCTATCATAAAACCAAATGCTAAATAATTATGAATATATTTTCCACCTACAGTTATCATACTGAAGAATTCAGGGCCAAGTATAGGTAATAAAACATACCTACCATATAGCATATTTAATCCAGTAAAGGCTAGCATCACAAATGATCCTGCCATTAACCAATGTGCAAATCTATCTAACGTTGCAAATCTTAATATTGTTTCACCAGTTAACCCTGATTCGACTTTGATTTTACCTCTATATAGGTAAAAAACTATTAGTAACCCTATTATACCGGCTAATCCAATCCCTCCAAACATAGATATTGGACCGTTTCTTAACGCTCTCCAGTTATCACCTTCAGATTGTATCATTACAGATGATAGTTCATCTTTCATTTGAGTTGATCCAGCATTCCCGTTACGAATATATCTCCATAAGTCAGCATCAGACTTTATTCCTAAAGTTTGCCCTGGCACTTCACCTTTTGATTGCGCTAAAGATATGTTTGAATTTGATATCACTGCTACGTTTAGAATAAATACCATCATTAAAGCTGCTGTTATTTTTTTTAGCATTTTTATTTCCTCCTAACAAAATTTGAAATATTAGTTACTTCGTTGTCTAGATGTATGTATTCTTAATTTTGTTATTTGTTGCTCTGTGAGTGCAGTGTCTTGTTGTCCAAGATATACACCTTTTTTATAGTTTAATACTCTATTTTGCTCTTCTTCTCTACAAGAGCTAACTAAGAATGTGCTTAAGATAAACAACATAAGCAATAAAGTTTTATGAAATTTTATTATCATTTTTACCCCAATTTTAATCTAAGTATCATATAGAATCAAAAAAAAGGCGGGAACTTTTGTTCCCGCCTTTTTGAATACTTATTTAACCTTTTAATTGGTATGCTGTTCCCCATCCCCAGGCGCCAGAACCGAAGCCACGTGCCACAACCCTTTCTCTGAAAATGTTAGCAACTTCGTCACCATCACCTGCCAATAATGCTTTCGTAGAACACATTTCTGCGCATGCTGGTAATTTACCTTCGGCTAGTCTATTACGACCATACTTTTGGAATTCAGAGTCAGACATATCTGTTTCTGGGCCTCCTGCACAGAAAGTACATTTATCCATTTTTCCTCTTGAACCATAGTTTCCTGCTTGCGGATACTGAGGTGCTCCAAAGGGACATGCATAAAAACAATAACCACACCCTATACAAAGATCTTTAGAGTGAAGAACTACTCCCTGCTCAGTTTGGTAAAAACAGTCTACAGGACATACAGCCATACATGGAGCATCTGAACAATGCATACATGCTACTGATATTGACCTTTCACCTGGTTTTCCATCTTGAATAGTAACCACTCTTCGTCTGTTTATTCCCCATGGAACTTCATGCTCATTTTTACATGCCGTTACACAAGCGTTACACTCTATACATCTTTCTGCGTCGCATAAGAATTTCATTCGTGCCATTTCAAGCCTCCCTTAAGCTGGTTCAATTTGACACAATGAGCACTTACTCTCTTGCATCTGGGTTACAACATCATATCCATAAGTGAAAGCTGTGTTTGCTGACTCACCTAATACGTAAGGATCTGAACCTTCTGGATATTTAGACCTTAGATCTTTTCCTTCCATATGACCTCCAAAATGGAATGGTAAGAATGCTACACCTTTTGCAACTCTTTCTGTGACTTGAGCCATCACTTTAATACGAGCTCCTTCTGGTGTTGCAACCCATACCTGTGCACCATTTCTTATGCCTTTATCATTTGCATCAGATATATTGATTTCCACAAACATATCTTGCTGCAATTCTGCAAGCCATGGGTTTGATCTTGTTTCATCTCCTCCACCTTCATACTCAACCAAACGTCCAGAAGTTAAAATCATTGGATATTTAGCAGTGTGATCTACATCCTGAATAGACTTGTAGAGAGTTGGAAGTCTGTATGCCATTCTATCTGAATATGTCGGATAGTCTGCTACAAGATCTCTTCTATTAGTATATAGTGGCTCTCTATGTAATGGTATTGGATCTGGGAACGTCCAAACCTTTACCCTTGCCTTAGCATTTCCAAAAGGCGCACAACCATGTTTAATTGCTACTCTTTGAATTCCACCAGATAAATCTACTTTCCAGTTTGTTTTATCTCCAGCAACTTTATCAATAGCTTCTTTTTCCTTAGCTGTTAAATCTTTATCCCAACCAAGTTTTTTTAACATTGCCATTGTAAATTGAGGATAACCATCCTTAATCTCAGAGCCAACTGGATACGAACCTTCAGCTAATAAATTATTACCTTCATGCTCAACACCAAATCTAGCTCTAAAACAAAGCCCACCTTCCGCCACCGGCTTAGAAGTGTCATATAATAATGGCGTTCCTGGATGTTTCATTTCAGGAGTTCCCCAACAAGGCCAAGGAAGTCCATAATACTCCCCGTCAACTTCACCACCAATTGCTTTTAAGGTGGTTCTGTCAAATGTATGTTGGTTTTTCATGTGAGCTTTTAGTCTTTCTGGCGATTGACCAGTATAACCAATTGTCCACATGCCAGTATTAAACTCGCGAGTGATATCTTCAATTAATGGTTCCTCACCATTTACCTTTATTTGCTTAAACATACGCTTCTCAAAACCAAACTTTTTTGCAAACTTATACATAATTGTGTGGTCAGGAAGTGAGTCAAATGAAGGCTCAATTACTTTTTCTCTCCACTGAAGTGATCTATTTGAAGCTGTTACTGATCCAGAAGTTTCAAATTGAGTTGTGGAAGGTAATAGATACACCCCATCAGTTTTATCAGATAAAACGGCTGAAACTGTTGGGTAAGGATCAATCACGACCATTAGGTCTAGCTTCTCCATCGCAACTTTCATTTCTTTCATTCTAGTCTGAGAGTTAGGCGCATGGCCCCAAAAAACCATTGCTCTTAGATTATCAGGCTGTTCAATATTTGCCTTATCTTCTAAAACACCATCAATCCATCTGGATACAGGTATACCTTTTTGGTTCATTAAACTTTTAGTTTTACCATCTTTACCTTTCAATGAAGCAAATCTAGCTTTTAACCAATTATAGTCTTCACCCCATACTCTTGACCAATGCTTCCAAGCTCCGGCTGAGAGACCATAATATCCAGGTAATGAATGAGATAAAATACAAAAATCTGTTGCACCTTGAACGTTATCGTGTCCACGGAAGATGTTTGCACCACCACCAGCAGTTCCCATGTTACCTAAAGCTAATTGAAAAGCACAATAAGCTCTTGTATTGTTATTTCCATTAGTATGCTGAGTTCCACCCATACACCAAATAAATGTACCAGGTCTATTGTTAGCCATTATTTTAGCTACCCTTTTCAACTGTGAACCAGGAACTCCAGTTACTCTTTCAGTTTCTTCAGGGTTCCATTTTTTTACTTCGGCTCTTACATCGTCCATTCCATAAACACGTTGCCTAATAAATTCTTTGTCTTCCCACTTATTTTCAAAGATATGCCACATTAATCCCCAAATTAATGCAACGTCTGAACCTGGTCTAAATCTTACATACTCGTCTGCATGAGCAGCAGTTCTAGTAAACCTTGGGTCACATACTATTAAAGGTGCATTATTTTGCTCTTTAGCTTTCATTAAATGCATCAGTGAAACTGGGTGAGCTTCAGCTGGATTTCCACCGATTACAAAGATTGCTTTAGAGTTATGGATATCATTGTAAGAGTTTGTCATCGCACCATAACCCCAAGTGTTAGCAACACCGGCAACTGTAGTAGAGTGACAAATTCTAGCTTGATGATCTCCGTTATTAGATCCCCAATATGCATAAAATTTTCTAAATAAATATGACTGTTCGTTGTTAAACTTAGCTGAACCTAACCAATAAACTGAATCTGGGCCTGATTTCTTTCGAATATCAAGCATTTTATCACCAATTTCATTTACGGCATCATCCCATGACATTCTGGTCCATTTTCCACCAACAAGTTTCATTGGATACTTTAATCTTCTTTCTCCACTTGCTGTTTCTCGAACTGATGAACCTTTAGCACAATGAGCGCCTAAATTTATTGGACTATCCCAACCTGGCTCTTGTCCTGTCCAAACACCATTTTGAACTTCAGCAATCACGGTACAACCAACTGAACAATGTGTGCAAACTGACTTCTTTATAGTGACAGCAGAATTTGAAGCCGCAGCTTTCACAGCTTTAACATTTGAACCGACTAAAGCTGCTGCTGTAGCCAATCCTCCAACTGCTAATCCAGAACCCTTTAAAAAAGCACGTCTATCAACTACTTTTTCTGTGGCCCTGCCAATGAAAGATGAAGTTTGGGAGCCTATCGCCACCCCTTTCGTCTTCTTTCTAAGCATAGTATTCCTCCTAAAATAAATTAATTTAAATTAAAACCTTGCTGTTTCGTAGTATGCTTTAACATGCTTTGTCTTCTGGTAGCCCGCACCAGTTTTATTCATTTTCTCATCTGCAGAGGCTGTATTTGAAACTGAAACAGCAACTGTTGCAGCAGCTGTTATTACAGCACCTTTTAAAAAGTCTCTTCTACCGTTTTTTGGTTTATTACTTTCCATTATCTACTCCTCAATATTAAGTTCAATAATTTGAACCAATGAACAGGGGCCTATCGCTACCCTGTAACATCCATTTTGAACGATGAACGTTCAATTTCTATAAATTCTCTTCCTAATGTTCCAACCGGCGCATAAAACACGGCTATTTTTGAAGCCTCTATATCTCTCATAAGTAATTCTACCCAGGGCGCTAGATGCTTATTAAAAAAGTCTCTTTGTTCTGTAATTGAGAATTTTCTATCAAATTTACCAAGAATCACCCCTGACATAATATCAAATAAACTAGCAATATGATCTTCCGGCTCTTTAACATCAGCAGACATTTCAATGCCAATTTCTTTCATATCGTTTCTTAGCTTTGCTAGAGGCTTATCTTTTAAAAACCCTGTTAGATAATAAGAAGCAAAAGGAAGTATTTCTCCCCTTCCAACGCCAATAAATATTTTAACGTATTCATCTCTTATTTCATGAAGATCAAGGGAAGACGCTAATTTAGCTAGAACTTTTATTGCATTGCCAATAGGTGTATTGTCAGATTTTAGTAATATTAACTGCTTAACTAAGTCAGCACTCGGTTCGGCTCTCAGTAAGCTTGCTAAAAAAGAATACATATCAGCTCTAAGCTGATCTTCTTCATCAATTAATGCTATTTGATCTGATACTAATGAGTTCAAATTATATCTCCCCATTTTTATTATTACTAAAAAAATAGAAAGATAAAGGTTTATTTTATGAATATGTTAACTAAAGAAACAATATAAGTCTTTGTTTTTGCTTGTGATAATCATTATCATTATTATTAATGTAAAGGTCTTGGTTTGAATACCATCATCTTAGGCTTTGGTTTTTCTTCAAGT
>Ga0209710_1002080_pt1 | contig 14340 bp, 14 predicted proteins | sample ArcticOcean_MG_C_5_FD_187436 | JGI IMG/M metagenome (GOLD analysis project Ga0209710, IMG submission 187436) | Marine microbial communities from western Arctic Ocean - ArcticOcean_MG_CB4_138 (SPAdes) (version 2) | ecosystem: Environmental > Aquatic > Marine > Oceanic | place: Arctic Ocean...
CTAACTTTAAATGCAAATGGTAGCTATACATATGTTGCTGATCAAGCAGCAGCCGATGCGCTTGATGCAAACGATACAGCCACAGATTCATTTAATTACACAGTCACAAGTGGATCGCAAACAGATATCGCAACTTTAATCATTACAGTTACAGGAATTAATGATGATGTTATTGCTGTCAATGATACCGATGCTGTCACAGAAGATTCAACGATTACAAGATCAACAAGTGACGAGCAGGAATTAGATGCAGATGATACAGATTTAGATGCAAGCTCTTCCACAACTATCACTGAAATTCGATTAGGTGCAACTGAAGGAAGTGGAACTGCTGGCACAATCGGTCAACCACTTGTGGGCACATACGGAACTCTAACCGTTAATGCTGATGGTAGTTATACTTATGTAGCTGATCAGGCAGCAGCTGATAATCTAGGTGCGGGAGCTTCAGCTACAGATTCATTCAACTATACAGTAAGTGACGGAACAGATACAGACATAGCAACTTTAATAATTACAGTCACAGGAACAGACCCTAAAAATAATCCTATAGCAGCAGATGATACGGGATCCGTCAATGACGGAGATACTCTAACTGTAAGTGATGGTGCTTCAGACCTTATAGCGAGCAATGATTCAGATGCTGACACAGCAACTTCAAGTTTAACAATATCTGGAATTAGAACCGGAACCGAAGGAGGAACAGGAACGACAGGAACAGTTGGCACATCTTTAGTCGGTGTGTATGGAACACTAACTGTTAATGCTAACGGAAGTTATACTTATACTGCAAATACAGAAGCTGCAAAAAATTTAGCCCCTGGTGCAACAGAACAAGATTATTTTACCTACACTCTCACTGATGGGGTTGATATAGACAAAGCACAAATTACAATTGATGTTACGGGAAAAAATAATGCTCCAACAAGTTCGAAGATTCCAATAATTAATCTTTTAGAAAATCAAAAAATTGTAATAGATAAAACGAGTTTTTTCACAGATCCTGATCCTGCTGAAAATAGTTATGGTCAACTAACATACACAACAACTGGCTTACCTTCTCAATTAACCATTGACGAGGATACGGGTAAAATCACAGGTAAATTCGGTCCTGATGAATATGGCACTTATACTTTTACAATCACGGGAACAGATGGTGGAAATTTATCCACACAAGAAACAGTAACTATTCTTGTGAGAAAGCCAGTGCCTGGAGTAGATGATGACGTAAAAGTGAACAAAAAAGGCGAATATAAAAGAGTTAAAGTTACAGCTAATAATGTAGAGAAAATTAGCTTGAGATCCACTGTAGTTATGCAAGCACTAAACATTAACTATTCCCTTCCTGAAATTGTTAAAGACTTATCTTTTTCAGGAGGCTTAAAAATCGTTGATGTAGGATCGGAAGTCATGAATACAAAACTTATACCAGATCAGAAAGGTGTAACGGTAGGATTTAGTATTTCAGATGATTTTCAGCAAAATGTAAAACAATACACGGGCGTCATGAAAGACGGATCCGCATTACCGACATGGATTAAAATTGATCCCAGTAATGGTCAAACTCTTACACAATTTCCTGATGGTGTAGAGACTGTAGAAATTAAAATTATTGCTATTGAAAAAGATAATACTTCTCGAGATATAAATGTACTTCTAGATAAAGGAGAGATTGCTTCTGATCCAGCAATGCAAAAAAATCTTGATGCTTTCTTAGATAGAAGTGCTTCATTGAAAACTTTAGTTAATGTCGATACACAAGGTCAAATTAATTTAATCAGAGAAAATAATAACGTTATCGATGAATCGCTTACTTCAAATTTAAATTCACCAAATATCATTACCAACAATGTGCCAGATGTTTTTTTTCAAGAAGGGTTTGAAGCTCAGGCGACATTTAAGATGTCAAATATAGAGATAACTGACAATGGATTTACAGCAAACGTAATTGATGACAACCGAAGTAACGTTAAGCAATATTCTGCTAGTTTTGAAAATGGAACACCTCTCCCACAATGGATTAAAATTAATTCTCAATCTGGGGTTATTGAAGCTAACCCACCCTCTGGTATTGAAAAAATTTCTTTTAAAGTTTTAGCAGAAGACGAAGATGGTGAACTAAGAATATTAGATGTTGAACTAGATTTTACTGAAAATTCAAATGACGAACTAAGTCTTTCTCTACCTCAAAATCAAATGGATACAAACGGTTTTACAGGCCTGTCAGAACAGGTATTAGCCGAGTATAATAATTATAATAATTATGGATCTGGATTGATATCCAGAATAAATGCTTAGATATTTTATAATTATATTATTAGCTTATCCTTTTTTCCTATTCGCTAATGAGGAGAAAGAGTCAAGAGCTCTAGTTGTAGCTTCTCAAGAGGCAATTATTTCTAGTGAGCTAGCAGCAAAAGTATCTGATGTATTAATTCAAGAAACCGAATCTTTTAAAAATGGAGATCTTTTAATCAAACTTGACTGCCGTTTATATCAGGCACAAGAAGACGTTGTAGCAGCAAATATGAATAGTGCTTTTATTAAATATAAAAGTGATCAGCAAATGTTGCAAATGAGATCAATAGGAAAGTATGAGCTGGAACTCTCTAAATCAGAATATGATAAAGCCACCTCAGAGCATCTAATTGCTACATTAAATTTAGAAAGATGTAAAATTTATGCACCTTTTGATGGTGCTTTAATTGAGCTTTTTATTAATCCTCATGAAACCGTTCAACCCCAACAGGAACTATTTAAAATTATTAAAACAGATGTCTTAGAGTTAGAAATGGTCGTATCTAGTGATTGGGTATCTTGGCTTACGGTAGGTCACTCAGTAGTTGTATATATTGACGAGATTGAAAAATCTTTCAAAGCAACAGTTAGTGGCATAGGAGCTAACGTAGATCCTGTTAGTCAAACAATCCACCTGAGAGCTACAATAGATAATTCTAACGATTCTCTTTTACCTGGTATGAGCGGTCGAGTAATTTTTTGAGTCAAGAACAGTTAGCAAAAATAGCGAGACTTATTTCATTTGAAAAACAAATAAGAGAAACAAGAAGTTTAGTCGAGTTACAATACACCATCACCAATGAATTAAGAAATATTATTCCTTTTACTCAATCTTTTTTTGGATATTGGCCTAGAAAAAAAAATATTAAAATTGCTTCAGTTTCCGACATTGCTGTTGTTGATAGAACATCAATAGTTGTCTCAACCATTGAACGTATTGCAAAAAAGAAAATGAATGAAAATTTTGGCGAAGTTCATTCTTTTACAATTCAGGGAGATGAGGAAATTATTTCTGATTCAGATCATCATAATTATATCCCATCACATTTAGTTTGGGTTCCTTGTGCATCAGTTCATAAGGGTAAAGAAGGAATATTAATATTAACAAAAAATACAGAATGGACTAGTGAGGAGATAGAGCTACTTAAACATATCTCAGGTACAATTGGCTATGCTCTAAGTTTATTTTTAAATAAAAATATACTATCTTCTATTTTTAAATTTTTTGTAAAGGGTTGGTTTCAATTTTTGATCGCGATTACTCTAATTGCAGCAATGTTTGTAAATGTATCATTATCTACTCTTGGTCCAGCAGAAATTATTCCTCAGAAAGCAATTTTTATTACGTCAACTATCGATGGAGTAATTAAAGAAATAAAAGTAGAAAATAATGATCAAATTGAAATTGATCAGCCTTTAGTAGAATTTGAAACAGCAGAACTCAATAGCCAATATCAGTTATCGTTAGGAAGCTTGAATATTGCCAAAGCAGAATTACTACGTGCCAAACAGTCATCTTTTGCAAGCTCTCAAGAGAAAGCAAAAATCAAAGAATTAGAAGCCCAGGTTAGTTATCAGGAAGAAGATTTAGCATATCAAAAAGCATTATTAGCAAGAGCAATAATTAAATCTCCAAGTTCTGGAATAGCTATTATAGGGCAAAAATCTCAAATAATTGGACAGCCATTTTCAGTAGGACAAAAAATTTTTACATTAGCTGATCCAAAAAAAATTCAAGTTCAAATCATGGTGCCTGTAAAAGATTCCATTACCATTAAAAAAGGCGCGCAGATAAAACTTTTTTTAGATACTAATCCATTAAAATCAATCGATGGGTCGGTTGTCAGATTTAATTATGAGCCTGAGAAAACAGCCCAAGGTATTTTATCTTATAGAGTACTAGCACTAATCAACAATAATCAAATAACTCCTAGGATAGGATTAAGGGGAACGGCAAAAATTTATGGACAACAAGTAAAATTATTTTTTTATTTATTTCGAAAACCTATAACGACACTTAGACAATTTATAGGTTTTTAAAAATGATAGTCCCTTTTTTAAGAGAAGATTTACAGTTACTCCCTGGTTCAACTGCTGAAGATGGATCCCCTTCCTGGTTGCTTTATGATGTCTTAAGAAACAAATATTTCTCTTTAGGTAAAACAGCCTTTCAATTATTAAGTCATTGGATAGGAGGTAAAGATCTAGAAAATTTCATGATCGCAATGAAAAAAAAAGGACTTCAAATAGAACAACATGAAGCAGAAGAACTTATAAATTTTCTATCAAATAATAGTTTAATTATTCATAGCAATAGACACGACATAGGTCTTTTAATGAAGGAAAATGAGTCACAAAATAAAAATTGGTTTATTAATTTAATTCATAATTACCTTTTCTTTAGAATTCCATTAGTAAAACCAGATCAATGGCTAAAAAAAACATTACCCATTGCTAGATTTTTTAGTTCAAAATCAATTCGCTATGTAATTTATTTTTTAGGAATATTGGGAGTATTTTCTGTGATACAACAGTGGGAAGATTTTATTCAAACGTTTTTATATTTCTTTAGTTGGAAGGGTTTATTTTTTTATGGTTTATCTTTATTTGCTATTAAAGCGTTACACGAATTAGGTCATGCCTATACTGCTAAAAATTATGGCTGTCATGTCCCTTCCATGGGTTTAGCAATGCTTGTTTTTTTTCCATTTTTATATACTGATACGACCAATGCTTGGAAGTTAAGAAATCATAAAGATCGTCTAAACATTGATCTTTCGGGAGTATTAATTGAAATACATCTTGCATTAATAGCTACTTTTCTATGGGCAGTTTTACCCGATGGAACTTTAAAAAGCATAATGTTTTTCATTGCAACAACAGGATGGATAGCTTCTTTAATCATTAACATTAGTCCTTTTATGAAATTTGATGGTTATTATGTTTTATCAGATTGGTTAAAAGCTGAAAATTTACAACCAAGATCTTTTGCACTAGCTAAATGGAAATTAAGAAAATGGCTTTTTGACTTTAAGGATGAACCCCCTGAAATTTTAGAAAAATTTAGACAAAATATATTCATTATTTATGCGGCACTGACTTGGATATATAGGTTATTTTTATTCATTGGAATAGCATTCTTAATTTATCATTTTGCGTTTAAAGTTTTAGGAATATTTCTTTTTATAGTAGAGATGATTTGGTTTGTTGCTTTACCTATCTTTAAGGAGATATTAGTTTGGTATAAAATGAGATCGAAAATTCAATTGACGATAAAATTTCTCCGTACAATTTTACTTTTATCAGCCTTGGGTTTTATTTTTTTCTATCCCTGGCAAAGCAACATAAAACTCCCAGCCATTTATAGTGCAGAAAACTTTATAACTCTTTTTCCTACCCAGGAATCAAGGGTTACTAATATCTATGTTCAAGAAGGACAGCAACTTAAGAAAGATGAAGTGCTTTTAGAATTAAACTCTACAAAAATAAATTTTCAAATTTCACAAAATCAAAATAAAATTCAAATTATCCAACATCAACTCAATAATGTTATTGGTTCAGAAGAATACCTTAAAAAATCCTTAACTTTAAAAAGCGAATTAGTTAAATTGGAAAACTCTTTAAATAATCTAAATCAAAAAAAAGAAACTTTAGTCATTAAGGCTCCTTTTAATTCTGAATTAACCGCCATGCCTGATATCCATGCAGGACAATGGGTTAATAAATTAACACCTTTAGCAACATTAGTTGATAAGAGTCATCATATAATTCATGCCTTTATATCAGAGAAGGATCTTTATCTTTTTAATATTGAACAAGAAGCACATTTTTTAAATTCAAAATTTACAAATAAAAATATACGGGTAAATATTGTTGATATTAGTGACTCCCCAGAAGATGATTTTTCATCTTACGCGATGCTAACATCAATTTATCATGGCCCAATAGCTGTAAGAGAAATCAACAAAAATGGAATAATTTTAAAATCTGAGGATGCTTACTATAAAATTACTCTTAAACCCTCATCTCCAGTTTCCTATTTAGATGTCATTACCCCAGGTGTCATTCTTCTTGAAACTAAAAGATTCAGCTCAATTGAGAGGTTTTATAAATATATCTGGGCAATTATTATAAGGGAAAGTAACTTTTAATAGCCCATTTTAGGTCATCTTAAATACTATTTCCACTAAATTAGTTTAAAATTGTAATTCCTATAATGATTATATTACCAAATAATAAAGAAGATGAAAACTTAGATAGTGTAAAATCACCCAGTTCCTATTTGAAGGCAAAATCCTTAGAAAAAAAAAATATTGATAAATCCTTTAAACACCTAACAATTTTCGATAAGCGGGATGACATTATGGAGGATAGATTAGATATAGGAACAAATAGTAATGAATATGATAGGTATTTATATCTAAACGAAATTAAACGTCAAAATGATAATTATAAATTTAATAAATATTTAGAAAAATTGGTGACCCCTTTTAAGCGCTTAGAGTTTCAAAAGTATGTTAACGAATTGGAATCGCTTGATAACTTTTATTTTTTAGTTATTAAAAAACAATTTAATAAATATACGCTTAGTTCTTTATCGGCCAGCCTTCTTCAAATTGAAAAACATTGTATAAAAATCAAAGAGAAACTAAACCAAAGTAAAATAAAAATTAAAGAAAATAAAAAAGAAAATGGATCTTTATTCCTTGGTGCTAAATCTTCTACGGAATATGTTACGGCAGATAACTTACTAAAAGAATTTTCTATTATTGCTGAAGAGTGCCACTATCTAAATAATTTAGCAAATAAAGATTACGATACACAATCTTTATTCCCCTTAGAGAATGACTCTGAAAAAAGTCTCTTAACTTATTTTATTATGACTTCGATTAAGTTATTTGAATGCTTAGACACTAAAGGTTTAACGGATGAAAAAATTAAACAAGAGCAACAATCTTTTGTATGGGAAACAATTCTATTAACTAATTCACTCAAAGAAACCTCTTACTCTACTTTTAGAAAAAATTTGTCTTTAACAAAAAATAAGTCATACCATTTTTTTAATTTAGTAAATTGCGCTACACAAGATCATTATTTTAAAATTAAAGAAGAAATATTAAATTTCTAAAAATTAATTTCTTGATCGTCAAACTCAACAAAATCTTGAATTAACCCTTCTTTAGCAAAATATTTTATCATACGACAAAATTGTCTAGTTGTTTCATGAGAAAATTCACGGATAATTATTATGTAGTTTTTTCCTAAAACGATCCCCCCATCATCTTTTTTTGTTAATAATTGAAAATCAATTAATTTTTGAATCCTTCTTCTGACTGTTTCTTTGGGTTGTGCTAAAATATTGGCAATACTTAAAATAGTTAGCTTAGTGTTTTCTACAGTTTTCAAATAGTCTCGATGGTTAATAGAATCCTCAAATATTTTATTGTAGCTACTCATTTCATTTTGATTTGTATTATACATCCATTGGCTCACTACAACTTGCAAAACTATAAATTCATCAAAAGTTAAATTAAGATCTTTTCCACACCTAGTGTAAAGATCAGATATAAACATTAAATATGCATACGCACCGCCAGTGAATTTTCCATTTTTAGCCATTTTATTTTTTATAATTCATAAATATTAAAATATATCCAAAGACGAATTGAATAGTCATCCAAAGTAAAGAACTTACTACTAAAGTATAACCAGGCATTGTAATTGAGCCAATAGTTAACACGACAGCTTGATTTTGCATAAAAGTCTCAATAATTAATGTAATTCGATTTTCTTTTTTAAGTTTAAAGATTACGCCTAAGAGTGCTGCAGATAAAATAAAAAAAATTATTAAGATGAGCATATAAGGAATTTTGTTGAAATATTCCATTGTTAGATTCTTATCAAAAATTTGAAAAGTTATTACAGAACCAAATAAAAGAATGATCACAGCAATCAGTTTAATTAATCTGTTATTAAGATTTGAGAATTTTTGTTTAATTTTTGCTCCTATAAAAATTGGCAAAATCACTAGTATTGAAATTTTTAAGATAGCCTTAATAATATCAACTTTTACTCCATCAATTATAGAGTCATTATAAATTTTAAAAAGTATAGGTAGAGTAAATGCACTTAGAATTGTTAAATAAAAACTTAGTTTCAATGACAACACGGTATTACCCCCTGAAAGGTTAACGTAGGCTGTAGATACTATAGCTCCTGGTGCTAATGCGATTAACATCAGAAAGATTTTAAATTCTAGGTCTATATCAAAAAAAAATGTAATGCATATGTAAGTGATCAAAGGCACAAGTATCATTTGTGAGAGGGCAGCCACTTTGAAGTCTTTATCAAATACGAAAATATTTTTCTTTATTTCATTTAAAGAACTAAGTAGCCCAACACATAACATTAAAGAAAAAGTTACAATAGCAATTATAATTTGTAATTCCAGATTCAAAGTTGTTACTTACTATATACAAATATTATTAGTTTAGAATTCATTTATATTTTTAAGGAAGAATAAAAATTGGCAAAATCAATATGCTCCTTGCTAACTAATTCTCTTAGATCTTTGCAGTACTCTCTTATGAGGCCAGTAGGCACAAGATAGCCATCTAAATTTTTAATAATTAATCCCCTTTGAATTAAACTATTAGTCCAACGTTTAACTGTAGTTCTTGGTATTTCTGTATCTCTACTAATTCCATGAATGCTCACGCCTGAATTTTTTTTATTTATCAAGCTATCCCAATAATTTTTAATATATAAATCAGCATCAACTATAAGTCCGCTTGATTTTATTTCTAAGATTAGGTCTTTGCTATTGTGTGATGCAATGCAATGAAGAACCATATACTCTTCAACAGAAGAGAATAATTCTTTAATTTTTTTTAAATAATCAAATTGACGGACATATGTTTTACGGAATAAAACTTCATCAATGAAATCATTACTTAGTTTTTCATCCATTTAATTCAGGCCTTATGGATCTCCTATCTTCTTTTATTAAATCTTTATTGAATTATCATAGGGTCTTTATTCATTAATAATAGGCATCACAATTTATCTATAAATTTTAGTGTTATTAAAACATAGCAATCTCAACTTAAATAGACAGCCCAATTTGGTCCTTTAAACCTACTAATTTAAATATAGTATGTTTAAAATGGAAAATGAAATAGACAATGAATTAAATAGCCCCATATCCAATGATAGTGGATCAATTTTAGTTGGTGAGGGAGTTTTGCTTGAAGGAAGAATCGTCAATGCAAAAGATACAAATATTTCAGGAACCTACAATGGTTCCGTAAGTTCAGACAGTTTATATATTTCAAAAAATGGAAACCTTACAGGTGATATTAAAACTCACGACATGACTATAAATGGTAAGTTTACAGGAGATATTCGAACTGAAAATAGTCTTGTTGTGAATAGCACAGCTCTAGCAAAAGGAAATTTTGAATACTCAACGTTAGAGGTTAAATTCGGTGCTACTATTGAAGGAATGGTGAAACACTCAGGCTCTCTTTCATCTTTCACGCCATCTGAAAAAATAGCTTCCCAGGAGGAGCCACATGACCTAGATGCTCAAAGCTTAGATAGCTCTTCAGAGGATAATAATTAAATGTCAATTTTTGGTTCACAAGAAAAAAAAGAAAATTCAGAAGATAAATTTACATTTCCACTTTCCAGCAATACTAACTCTCATCACAGTTTTATCAGTGACGACCTTGAGATTAACGGGAATATAACAGGTAAAGACTATATTGATTTTAATGGAAAAATTACTGGAACTCTAAGATCTAATAAAATTGATATTAGAGAAAACGGTATAGTGAATGGAGAAATCCATGCGGAAAATGTTATTGTGGCAGGAGAAGTTGATGGTGAAATTAAGGCCGATGATCTCTATATCCGCTCAACTGCTAAAATAAAAGGCGTTATAAGATATAAGAATATAGACATTCAAGCTGGAGCAATTATTACAGCAGAGCTTATAAAGACCATTTAGAAATCTTCTTTAAAACAGTTAATTATATTAAAAACTCAAGATTTATAGTCTATATTAATCCCAATAATAATTATTAAGGAGAGAAAATTGAATAAAATATTTGTAATTATAGCTTCTCTATTTTTTGTACCTTTATCCCTTTTTGCTAAATGGGAAGAGGTTCGTATTGGAACAGAGGGTGCTTACCCACCATGGAATGGCACAAATGCTGCTGGTGAATTAGAAGGCGCAGAAATTGATATGGCAACAGAACTTTGTTATAGAATGGGCGTAAAATGTACTTTTGTAGCGCAAGACTGGGATGGAATTATTCCTGCCTTACTCAATAAAAAGTATGACGTGATCATTGCTGGTATGTCTATTACCGAAGAGAGAATGGAAAAAGTAGATTTCTCTATTGGTTATATGACGGATGGAGCATGTTTAGTTGTTAGTAAAGATTCAGCTCTAGCTTCTTATCAGTCTGAATTAGAAAGTGTAAACTTAAATAATTCAGATGCAGCCACTCAAAAAGTAGTTGGTTCGGTTGTTGCTTTACTGAAGGGAAAAAAAGTTGGAGTACAAGGTGGAACAATTCACCAAAACTTTATTGAACAATATGCAAGCAGTGCTCTTTTAAGTACTTATTCTACTCAAGATGATCTTAATCTTGATCTTGGAGCAGGTAGAGTCGAAATTGGTCTTGCTGATTGCGGAGCTTTTGATGACTACATGTCCAAAAAAGAAGGAAGTAATCTTACATCAGTCTCCCCATCTATGGGTGGAGGACCTTTTGGCGACGGAGTCGGAGGCGCTTTTAGAAAAGAAGACGATGATCTAAGAGAAATGTTTAATGATGCAATCAAAGCCTCATTAGCTGATGGAACTATTTCTACTATAGCCAAAAAATGGTTTGGTAGAGACATTTCTATGTAATCTATTTTTTTCTGGGTGGCGCTTAGTCGTCACCCATTCTTATTAAATCTTTATGGAATTACTATCATTAGGCGATACTGGTTGGGGCGATGAAATGCTCCGCGCTTGTATGATGACTCTTGCTGTTAGTTTATGTGCTATGGTTTTTGGATTAATTCTCGCCATACCTTTTGTTCTTATGAAGCTTTCTAATAGTTGGATTTTAAAATTCATAGCAAATTTTTTTACAACAGTAGTCAGGGGTATCCCTGAGCTTTTAATTATTTATTTATTTTTTTTTGGTAGTAGTGCTGCCATCATGTTTGTTGCAAGCATATTCGGACACAATGGATATATAGAGATCAATGCTTTTTTTATTGGAGCATTTTGTGTGGGTATTATTTGTGCTGCCTATTCGACAGAAGTATTGCGAGGAGCCGTTAAGGCTATCCCTAAAGGACAAATTGAGGCCTCTCATTCTTATGGAATTAAGGGTAGACGGATGCTTTTTGGAATAATGATTCCGCAAACATTAAGAATTGCACTTCCTGGCATTGGGAACATTTGGCAATTAGTTTTAAAGGATACGGCTTTAATTTCTGTTACAGGCCTAGTTGAAATTATGAGACAAACTCATATTGCATCAGGATCTACCAGAGAGCCATTTTTATTCTTAGTCACAGCAGGAATTCTATATCTTCTTCTCACAACCTTCTCAAATAAGTTTTTTATGATTGCTGAAAATAAATACAGCAAAGGTTTTATCTAATGAATTTTAATTTAATTTACGAAAGTTTTTTAGATATTTTAAAAGGACTGGGAGCTTCTTTAGAAATTATTATTCTAAGCTTATTTCTAGGACTATTATTGTCTGTAGGTATCGTAATGATGAGACTTACAACAAATATTATATTAAATAGTTTTAGTAGAAGTTTTGTATTTGTGATTAGAGGAACCCCCCTTTTAGTACAAATTTATTTTATTTATTATGGTCTTGCTCAATTTACAGCCATTAGAGAATCTTTTATATGGATAGTTTTAAAAGAACCTTTTTGGTGTGGAGTTCTAGCATTAACAATTAATACATCAGCCTATACCTCAGAAATCATTCGAAGTGGTTTAAATTCTATCATTAAGGGACAGGCAGAATCTGCAGTTGCATTTGGTATGAATAAGTTTCAAGCCTTTAAAAGAATTCTTTTGCCCCAAGCTATTCGTCAATCTATTCCAGCTTATTCAAATGAGATAATCCTAATGATTAAAGCTAGTTCTTTGGTAAGTGTCATTACAATTATGGAAATGACAGGAATTGCTAGAAAAATCATATCAAAAACTTTTGCTCCTATAGAAGTTTTTATAGCAGCGGGAATAATTTATTTAGCCTTAAACTATTTAGTAACAGTGATTTTTAAGAAAATCGAAAAAAAATATACTATTTCTTATTAAGTTTTTTTTTATATCTACTAATATTTAAGCCAAAAATTAAAGATAAAATTATAAAAGGACTAAACCATAAAAATATTTTATTTTTTTTTGGTTGGAAGCTGATGTCTTCTCCATATATTGTTAGTAATTCATTTTTGATTTCTTTTTTTGTAAGACCTTGATTAAATTTCAACTTTATTTGTTCTCTTAAATTTTGGGCAAAAGCTGTTTCAGAGTCATAAATGCTTTGTCCGTCACAAACAAGACATCGAATAGTCTTATAAAAATCAATTCTTATTTGTTCCTGGGATGTGACATTAAAAGGAAACAATAATAAAAAAAGTAAAAATAATTTATAGAAATTCTTCAATATCATTTCCAAATAAAGGGCCTTGAATTTTTTTATATATGACCTGTTTATCAATAAAATAAGTTTCAGGAACGCCTATTAATCCAAGTTTAAAGGCAATATCACCATCATCGCGTATAACATACTCATAAGGATTCCCATGTTCATTTAACCATTGATTGAGATTGCTCTCTTCATCACGAAAATTAATACCAATAATGATGATACCTTTTTGTTTCAGTTTCATAAAAGTAGGATGCTCAGCTAAACAAGGAGCACACCAGGAAGCAAAAAAATTAATCATATATTTTTTGTCATTTAAATTATTTCCTATTCGTTCATTCTTGAAATAACTCAATTCTTCAAAAATTATTTGTGGTAATGGGGGGTAGGATTTTTCAACTAAATTTCTATCATTATTTAAATTAAGAATTATGACTAAAGCTATGGCTAATAATATTATAGGTATAATAATAATTTTAATTTTATTCATATTTTTCTTTTCTAAAAATTGATAAACCTATGCCTAATATTAACAATATAGTCGAAAGCCATAATAAATTAATTAAAGGCTTATAAACTATATTTAAAATTACATTATTCTCAGTAATACTGGTAATTGTAGAATAAAAATTATCAAAGAAATAACTTTTTTTTGAAACTTCTGTCGTGGTTTGTCCGGAGGGTTGATAGATATTTTTAGAAGGACTTAATAAAATAAGTTTACCTGAATTATTAATTGTAATGCCTACTTCAATTTTTTGATGATTGCTGTATGACCTCTCATTAATATTATTTAAAGTAACTTGAATTTCAGGACTTAACGATTGAGTCATGTTTGATGTATTGGTAAATTCTATATTATAATCTTTGTCAAACTGTTCTGTAAATACGGCCGCTAAGATAAATAAAGCTATACTTAAATGAGCTAACCACTGACTTACAAAAGAAAGGCTCATGCTTTTTAATAAAGAGGGAATTGTAATGATGCTCATTGCGATAATAGGAAAGCATAATATAGCTGCAAAAGTAAAATAAATATTTTTCCACACTAAAAAAAATATTATACCAACCATGATAGTTAGAAGGACTAATTTAAAGATAGATTTAAAATTCACAGTATTCCCTCCCCAGGATAATTGAGGGGCAATAGCCATTAATAAGATTGCTGGCGCCAATAAGATATTAAAAGTGACATTATAGTACGGAGCGCCTACAGAAACTTTTTCTTGATAAGCTATTTCTGCAAAAAGTGGGTAGATTGTTCCTATAAAGACGGTGAGAGCAGCAGTAATAAAAAATATATTATTAAATAATAAAAAACTTTCTCTACTTACTAGATTAAATCTATCTTGGTTAAATA
>Ga0209710_1002082_pt1 | contig 14336 bp, 7 predicted proteins | sample ArcticOcean_MG_C_5_FD_187436 | JGI IMG/M metagenome (GOLD analysis project Ga0209710, IMG submission 187436) | Marine microbial communities from western Arctic Ocean - ArcticOcean_MG_CB4_138 (SPAdes) (version 2) | ecosystem: Environmental > Aquatic > Marine > Oceanic | place: Arctic Ocean: Canada...
CGAGGAGAGCGCAGAAGAAGAAGAAGAAGAAGAAGAAGAAGAAGAAGAGGAACAATCGAGAGTCGAATAAAAATGAAATCACAACAACAACAACAACAGGATAAGAATAAGAATAAAACGATTGAATACGCGCACGGGAAATTACTGCTAAACTCGCGACCGATCTTAAGCGGGGGATGTTCGTCGCTATCGTCAGCTCCAGCGCGGCGAGCGAATGAAAACGAAGTTCTGACGAAGATGCTCGAGAGGGATAGGTCTTTAGCGGTGTTACATAAAGTTTCTACGAACGGGGCACAAGATGCGACGAATAGGCACGTGCTGAAGTTCTCGGAGCACACGGAAGACGTCGTGAGCGCGTTTATGTGCACGGCGAGGTGCAAGTTATGGTGGATGTCGCCTCAGTGGGGGAGGGAATTAGGGAGGGATTTACCTGCCGAGACGCAATATTTAGTGCTCGAGTTAAACGAAGGTAAGGATGGGTACGTCTGCGTTCTTCCGTTGACTGGCGAAAGGTTTCGAGCGACTTTGAGCGGCTATCATCCGATGTGGCGAAGGAAAGGCTCGTTTTTGATCGTCGAATCGGCGTGCGAGGAAGTTAAATCTGATGGCGTCGAGAACGTTGCCGTTATCAGTTGGGCAGAGAATCCTTTCGATGCGAGTAAGAAGGCTATTAAGCTAGCGAGTGTTTGTTTGAAAGGCGCGTTTAAGCCTAGGGACGAAAAAGTTATACCGCCAGTCGCGGACGTCTTCGGATGGTGTACTTGGGACGCGTTTTATGAAAAAGTGAGTCCAATGAGGATCGCGAAAGGTTTAACGAGCTTGCAAAATGGGAATTCGCCACCTAAGTTCGTGATCATCGACGATGGATGGCAAAACGTTGAAGCAGATAAGGAGTATAGAAGCGCGTCGAAGAACAATAGCGCTAGGACGAGTAGGAATAGTAAAGATAGTAGCGAACATAATAGTGGAGAAGAGGATGATGAGTATTACGACGACGATGAAGACGATGGAGAAATCGAAGCACCGTTGACGACACCTACGGTGACGCCGCCAGGATATTTTGCAGCCATGATTTACGCGTTTTATTGGAGAAGATTACACGCCATGCGAGCGCACGGCGCTTTATGGCATACTTGGCGCATTCTGATAAATTACTTTTTATACGCATTTGTGGCCATGAAAACTGCATCGTTATCGTATTTCAACCATCGCGTCGTATCAATTCGAGCGAACAAAAAGTTCGCTTCGTTTACTGGCTTCAGAAGAGCGAGCTTTTCTGGAAGACGTTCACCGTTTGGAAGCTTGGCTCAACTCGCCGGGAAAGGCATGCGTAAAGCTATTAAAACCGTCGGTAGCGTCGATTTTCTTCAGCACTTATCGCCACCAACGTCTCCAAAATTTTCTCAAAGGAACACATCTAGGCACTCGTTGGATTCCCTTCGTTCGGCTGACCAGCAAATGGATCTCGCCGGTCATCAAAAGAACGAAATTCAAGGTCAAATTGATGGTTTAGGTAACGTCGTTCGAGCGATTAAGAAAAAATATGACATCGATTACGTCTATTGTTGGCACGCATTACTTGGATATTGGGGAGGTGTGCATCCAGATGAAGAGAATGTTCGTGAATTTGGGGCGAAATTGAAGTATCCAAGACATAACCCATCGCTCTTAGCCGTTGAACCGTCGCAAGCTTGGGATCCGCTAACGGTATGCGGGGTAGGAGTCCCAGCTCCGGAGAAAATGCAACATTTCTATAACGAATTGCACGAATATCTCGCCTCAGCTGGTGTTGATGGCGTTAAAGTGGACGCGCAAGCTATTATTGGGGCATTAGGGTATGGAAACGGACCAAATGGGGGCGGGCCGGCGTTGGCGAGAAAAACGCACGAAGCGCTTGAAGAATCCGTCATGCAATTTTTTCCGACCAACGGCTTAATTAACTGCATGTGCCATTCGACGGAAAACTTGTATAACTTTAAGAAATCAAATTTAGCGAGAGTATCGGATGATTTTTATCCATCAAACGAAGCCTCTCACACGGTTCACATCGTGAACGTTGCGTATAACACAATGTTCATGGGAGAAATAGTCATTCCAGATTGGGACATGTTTCAAAGCGCTTCGAGCACTGGCGGACTTCATGCCGCCGCACGTGCTGTCGGTGGGTGTCCAGTATATGTATCCGATCATCCGGATAAGCATGACTTTAACGTTTTAGGTCAATTAGTTATGCCATCTGGGGCGATTTTGCGAGGAAAGTTACCCGGACGTCCGACTCGCGATTGTTTATTTAAAGACGTTTGTAGAGACGGTAAAACGGCTTTGAAAATATGGAATCGAAATAGTGTTGGTGGAGTAATAGCTGCGTTTAACGTTCAAGGAGCGTGTTGGTCTCGCCAAGTGAATCAATACATCACGTTAAGGAAAGGCGGTGGGCAAACCGTCACGGGTTATATTTTCCCGAGAGATATCGAAGGGTTTCGCCAACAATACGGCCAAGAAGAACCTCATTCAAACGGGTTAAGTAACGGGATCAATCAAACGGACAATAATAATAATAGCACCATGAATAACAACAATAATAACACAAACAGTGGAGATCAAAAGTTTGCCGTGCGTTCGCACAGAACAGGGAGCGTCGATATCTTGCGTCTGAACGAAAACACAAAAGTGATTTTAAGCAGCAAGGATTGGGACGTTTTCACGATCACGCCAGTTTTCGAGTCCTTCCGCGCTCGCAGATCGTTTCCAGATGAATCCTTCGACGGAGACGGCACGTCATCTGTAGATACATCTGTTCCATCGACTCCGGAGATCTTATCGCCGATCAAAAAGCAAATCGACCGCAGTGCGAGCTCAAACACCAACAATGAAAAATTATCGAAAGAACAGCTCATCAAAAAACTTAAGCGCGCGAACATCAAATTCGCTTGCTTTGGCTTAACTAAAATGATGAACGGTAACGCCGTCGTTCAAAACGCAAAACTCGAAAAGATCTCCAGCAAGAGCTACCGCGCAACCGTACAACTCTCGAAATCGTGCGGCGAATGCGCTTGTTTTTCGAGCGAAAGGCCAAAGAAAATCTCAGCCACGAGTCGAGCTTCGAATAACCGAAAACATGACGTTCCTTGGAAATATAACGATCGTACGAGTATGCTGGTCGTCGATTTAGGTGACATCGAAGATCTCGGTTGGACTTTGTTCATTGATTTTTGATTCGCGGAAGAGCGCGCTGCGAGAGGGGTTTTAGATATTCTACGGTATATTGTTAGGTATTCATGTGATGAAGAGAATTTACTTTACACTTTCTTTACAAATCCTCCACAGTACTGATAATGAAAAGAACGACGAATGCACAAACTCAATTACTAAAACTAACTCCATCTCTATCACGTGCGGATCAAGAACGAGATAATTACCTCGGACCAATAAGTGCAACACCGCGGTTAACCTGCGAAAGATTGTTTAACAAAAATATCATGAAATTGACGAAGAAATCACTCTTATTCGACCTTGGATGTAACGACGCGCGCGTGTTAATCGAAGCAGCGAAGAAGTTTGAATGCAAATGCGTCGGTATTGAAATCGATCGAAAACAATGCGCTGTTGCGAGAGAGAAAGTTATCGAAAATTTCGTGGAAGATTTCGTTGAAATTCGAGAAGGTGATGTGTTTAAGAATATCGAAGGCATCGAACGAGCGAGCGCGGTTTTTTTGTACTTGTTACCGAAAGGGAACAAGAAAGTCGAGGAAATTTTGAGAACGAGGATTAATGATGATTGCTGTGTTATATGTTATATGTTTAAGTTACCTGAAGATGTCGGTAATGGGTTTTGGCGAGAGAGGATGTTGAACGAAGTCGCGTTTGAGGATACGCGCGAGCGCTCGACGAAGGGCGTGGACGCGAGTAAGTATAATAGGATTTTCGTGTATGGTAGTAAAAATGAGATGAGGAGGAGGAACAGAGTGAAGAGTGTTTTAGTTAGAGGCAGTTTCTTAGTAGCGATGACGTTTTTGATAGATGCAGTCTTCTTTAATAGGTAGTATAGTAGATTGGATTATGAGTAAAAGTAATTTCTTCTAGTAAAAATAATTTACGCGATTTTCCCGTTTGCGAAATCGATACCTTTTTGAATGCTACCCTTCAATTCTTCCATCATATCGTCAAGTCCTTTTTGTTCGTACGGAGTCAACGGACCAGTGCCGTGGATCTTCTCAACGCCTTCTCTGCCAAGCGAAACCTTCGTGGCAAAGAAATCAAGACCTGGAACGACGTCGGATTCGACGTACGTGCACTCTACGACGCCGGCTTCACCGTTCTTCGCTCTTAAGCACGCATCGCCAAACAAAGCGCCGGCGTATGCCATGGACAACGTCGCCGAACCTTTACCAGCCTTTGCGGCGACAACTTCGGTCCCACCATCTTGCGTTCTCTTCGTTAACGCGTCGATCTCTTCGTCGGTCAAAGCCGCCTTTGGTGTCGCTTGCGAGAACAAAGGCAAAATCGTAACCCCGGCGTGGCCGCCAATAACTGGCACGTCACACTTTGCCGTCTCCAACCCTTTCTTCTCCGCATAAAACGTCTTCGCTCTCACGACGTCTAAAGTAGTCACGCCAAACAACTTCTTCTTATCGTAAACCCCCTTTTGCTTCAACGTCTCAGCGGCGATTGGTACAGTCGAGTTCACTGGGTTCGAAATAATGTTCAAAATCGCCTTCGGGCAATGCTCGGCGCACGCCTCGACTAAACCTTTCACGATCCCGGCGTTAATCTTGAACAAATCATCTCTCGTCATGCCAGGTTTTCTCGGCACTCCGGCTGGAATAATAACCAAATCGCAATCTTTCAAAGCGTTCTTTAATCCATCCTCGCCATCATCGGCTTGTGAATATCCTTTCACTTGCGCTCGAGTGTTTATGTGTGATACGTCCGCGGCTACCCCTGGCGTTCCCGCGATATCGTATAATCTCAATTCGGTCACGAGCGGGTTCATTTTCATCAAAAGTCCGCACGGTTGCCTGTTTGCATAAAATTGTTTTTTTGTCAACGCACAACTCTCTCAAAAAAAAACTTAAAAAAAGCGCTTGTTTGTCTCGTTCCGATTCGATTCGATCGAAGAAAAAGGAACTCTCTCGCTCTCATTAAAACCATCACTTTTCTCTCTCTCTCTCTGTGTTCCTTTTTTGAGAGAGATCGAACGATGAGATCGCGTTAAAGAGATCGCTCTGGTGCAAAATAAAATAAATATCTAAAACGGAACCGCTCTCAGTTTTTTTGGATCGATTGAAATTCGTACCCGATGCCGCCGGCGGCGCCTAAGACGGCGACTTTGTACGATCTCGATTGAGCGCAAACGCTTAAAGGAGATCGAGATAATATCGAGAGCGATGATCGTAAGATTCTTTGGGCCATTTTTATTGGTCGTTAACGAGTCTTGGTTTTTGGAAACAATGTGACGTTATTTCGTAGTGTTTTGTTTGATCGGCAAAATCGGCGGCACAGAGTCCTCCTTTTTTGTATTTTTGATTATTCCCTTTTTGATTGAAATTAGACATTTTACCAAGCCCATCATAATAAACACGTTTTCTTAATCCTGAACTATATAAAGAACGTTTTATTCAACGCGCTCGTCGCAGACGTTCTGCTCGAACAGTCCTTTTTTCAATTGAAGAGACCGCAAAAGGTTCTGTTAAGAAACTGCGTTAAAGAACGCGAGCGATAGTAACGTTGCCAAGTCAAGATATAAAAAGTTGCCATCAGCGCCCGTTTTTGTGATTCGGAACTTACGACGCGTGTTATTCCTTGATCGAGGAGAGAGAAGAAATAATGTCTGCCAGAGCGCCACAATCGGCCGAAGAACTCACGCAGTTCGTACAATCGATGTTGCAACAAATGCAGGCGCGTTTTCAGGAAATGTCCGACGAGATAATCACAAAAATAGACGACTTGGGAAATCGAATAGACGAGCTCGATTTGCAGACGAGGAAGTTATCGGACAGGGAAAGTAGTGATGCCGTAGAAACTGCGACGACGAAGAAGAAATAGAGTCAGAGAGAGAGAGAGAGAGAGAGAGTTAATTGTATTCTATTATGTATTATGATTATATTTTGTACAACGATTTCTAGTGCTTCTTCTTGATCATAATTCGTCTTTTTTCTCCGCGTTGTTAGTATTGATATCATCTTCGTCTTCTTCGTCTTCGTTATCGTCCCATTCGAAAGCATCGTTTTGGTCAGTAGCGTATTGGTCGACGTCGTCTTGTGTAGTGCTATCTTCTTTGCGTTCGCGTTCTTCGGCCATTTCGCGTTCGATGTCTTTAATCGCTTCCTCGGTATCTCGTTCGTCTTCATTTTCTTGTTCTTCTGCTTTTGTCTTCTCGGCCTCTTCCTCGATGTCGTCGTTATCGGTAGTAGTAGTAGTAGTAGTAGTAGTAGTAGTAGCCTCGTCGTCGTTAGCGTCGTTGTTCGAATCGACATCATTAATATTATCCTCATCACTACCATTCAACGTTTCTTCTTCGTCTTCTTTTCCTTCGTCTTCCGATTGTTGCTGTTGTCGTTTTTTCTCCTCTTCTTCTTCAAACGCCGAGCGCTTCAACTCGGTTTCTCGTTGCAACTTCCACGCTTGTTCTTGTCGTTGTTCCTCTCGCTGTCGTTCTTCTTCTTCTTCTTCCTCTAATTTTTGTTGGCGTTGCCACTCTTCGACTGCGGCGGCGCGAGAGCTTTCTCCCGCGTTGTTGGTACCGAAACGGCGGTCTTCTTCGTCCGAATATTCTTCGCTCCCGTAAGAGGAATCGGATTCGGATGACGCTAATTTCGAAGCTTTAATATTCGATTCGTGGAAATGGAATAATTTCTCTTCGTCATCTGTTAACATATATCCAGACGAACGTCTTTGGATGGCCCAATGAACATAATTTACGTCAATCGCGTGCGCAGCCTCCTCTGCCGCAGTCATTCCGAATTCGTTCAAAGCAGGCGGTGATTCTACAAATACTTTAATGAACATAAATACCCACGCGATTAAGCAAGCGATATAAACGGAAATCCACAAAAACATTCTCATTATTGTTCCGTAACAGCCGCTTTTAAATTTATTTTTCACGTGTAAACAATATACGCTCGCATCGGCACTTCCAGATAAAACGACGTCGCCTCGAGCGTTCCAACAAATAGTCGTGACAAAAATCATATGTGCACCTCTAACTGCGGCTATGCGTCTCATTTTACGTTGTGAAGACATTGAGCTCGCTTTTCTCAAGCCGCCTCCATCGAAAGCGACGACGTCGCCCTCGGCGCTTCCGCACGCGTGTCTCGATCCACCTTGGTTCGCGCTATACGCCGATATTGGTGAATCTCTAAACGCTCTCACCGTCGCAATTGGCTGCCAAGTCGTCGTTTCGAACTTTACTAAATACCCAACACCATCAATGTTTACACCGCAAAAGAAAAAATCACCCGTTTGCGAAAAACTCGCGCCTCGAAACACCTTCAAACTATTCGCTTTCCTCGAAGAACTCGGGAATCCTTTACAGTTAAATTTTAAACTCGTTGGATCTGGCAACGCTCTAATTCGTTCACCTCTTTCAACGGACCATACAATTGCCCCTTTCGTCGTCTCGTTTTGATTATTTTGATTTTGTTGTTGTTGTTGTTGTTGCTGCTGTTGTTGATGATTTTGCGAGGAGGAATTCCCAATTCGTTCAGCGGCGCAACTCACAATGATCCTCTCATCAGGACTCCACGCAATATCGGTCACGGCCGACCCACTCTCATGCGCGCCCATCTCAGCCTCAACCTCTAAACTAGGCCATATCAAAATCTTAACCTCGCCAGTCTCTAACCCGATCGCCAACCTTCTCCCGCTCGGCGCAAACACGCAACATTTCACGTCTCTGTCATCCGCCGTTAACGCCACGCGTCTCGGGAACTCGACCGCCCTCGTTAAATTCACCGCTGGCTCGTTATCGCCGTCATCATCATTATTACCGTTCGTACTATTATTACCATTACCATTGCTCTCTTTCCCGATCGTATTACTCACGCCATTCACTACCATCTGTCCTCGTCTTACGTTCCTCTCGCACTTAAACACTCCGACTGACCCGCCGAACACGCATACAACGCAGTCCCCATCCGGATGCATCGCTAACCTCTGCGGTGCATCATCATCCGTCGTCACGGCACTGATACAATCCGTGATCTCGAGATCATCCGTGATCTCCGCTAACGCGACTAAGTTCCTGATCCCGGACGATTTCTTCCCCCCGCCTCCGGCTATTAAGAACCTCTCTCGATCGAAGAACACTGCAGAGTATATCGGGAACGAGAACTTCCTCTGGTTCTTCCGTTGCTGCGATCTTTGTCGCTTTCGCGAATCCTCGCGATTTGACCTTGCCGAGAGGCCCATTTCACTCTCACTCTCACTCTTACTCACTCTTACTCTCTCGAATCTCTCTCTCAGCGATTCCGAGCACTGGTGCAGAGATTCGCTGATATATACTCCTCGCTTTTATTGGCCGCAGAAGTCGTTCGTAATTAATTCTTCTTACTCTCGTCGTCGTCTGCTGCTCTCTGCGTCGTCTGCTGCTCTCGTCGATTAATTAGTTAAACACTGAACTACACTGATTGGAAACGTGTACTACAAACAGGGGAAAAAAGTGCCTAGTGCCATGGGAATTAGGGTTTAGGGTTTAGGGTTTTTATATCGGATTATTCATACGTAAATATTATTTAATTGACATTTTTGCTCGCGAATAGAAGAAAAAGAAGAAGAAGAAGAGATTAAGAGAGCGTAGTCGGCGGGTTCTTTTTTGTGTGCGTGCGTGCGTGTGCGTGTGTGAGAGAGAATATTCCTCAAAGCGTTCTTGTTATTACGTACACACTCTGTTATAACTTTGTTTACTTTTGAATAAAGAAGGAAACGTATCAAAGTAATCAAATCGGCAAAAGCAAGTCGCTTTAAGAGTAAGAGTGATATGGATGAGAGCGAGTAACGTGATCATCGCACGACGAGGAAAAGGAGGCGTTTGTTCAGAGCCGCGTTTGATTGCGAGGAAAAGGAATCGAGTTAAGCTTGATAGTGATCATCATCGCATAAGTAGGAGTAGGGGTAGGGGTAGGGGTGTAGTAGTAGAGGGTGGTAGTGCGATGTTCATGGCGAGCAGGAGATACCTAGGCGTAGGCGTTTGGCAAAGGAGGCAGACGATTGTTCTGGAAAGTTTGATGATCACGAAAGCGTCTTCTTATGATAATAGTAATAATAATAGTAATAACGCGAACGATGTAGAAACGATGTATACGAGTAGTAATAGTAATAATGGTCGAAAGAAGAACGTCGTGATAGTCGAATCGCCGGCAAAGGCGAAGACGATTGAACATTATTTAGGCGAAGACTTCCGCGTATTGGCGACTAGGGGACACGTGAGAGATTTAGTGAACAAAGAAGGGTCGGTAGATTTCGATAACAATTTTGAGATGAAATGGATCGCGAGTGTGCAGAATCAGAAGTATATGAAGGAGATTTATGAGGCGTGCGCGAATGCGGAGAAGGTTGTTTTGGCGACCGATCCCGATCGAGAAGGCGAAGCGATTTCGTGGCACGTTTTGGAAATGTTGAAGAAGAAAAAGTTAGTTCGTAATGATTTCTTAATAGATGATGGTAGTGGAGATAACGTAAGAAGCAAGAGTAATAATAATAATAATTTTGTTAATATTAAAGACGTTTCGAGGGTGACGTTTACGGAAGTGACGAAGAATGCCGTTATTGAAGCGTTTAAAAAACCGAGAGATATTGATTTGAAATTAGTCGACGCGTATTTAGCGAGAAGGGCGTTAGATTACCTATACGGGTTTACTTTGAGCGGTGTGCTTTGGCGAAAGTTGCCGAATGCGACGAGTTTATCTGCTGGGAGAGTGCAATCGGCAGCTTTAAGGTTAGTCGTCGAAAGAGAAACCGACGTCGAAGCGTTTGTACCGAAACCGTATTGGTCAGTAGAAGCGTCTTTGGACGCAAATGGGCAAATATTTGATTCTAAACTACTCACATTCAAAGCGAAAAAGATCTCGAAATTCACAATCGAGAGCGATGCAAACGCTGAGGAAATGGTCAAAGCGATCAAAAACGTTCGTTCGTGGAAAGTGAAAGAGATCTCGGAGAAGGACACAAAAAGATCCGCGGGGCCTCCGTTTACGACGTCGACTATGCAACAGGAAGCGTCGAAGCGCTTAGGCTTTGGCGCCTCGAGATGCATGTCCGCAGCGCAGAAACTATACGAAGGTGGTATTTTTGGTGAAGGATTAATTACTTATCCTAGAACGGATGGCACGCACGCTTCAAAAACAGCCGTAGAGGAAATGCGAAAAGTTATAGAGAAGATATTCTCAAAGAAGCACGTCCCGGACGAGCCGAGGTATTTCAGAAAGAAGCAGAAAAATGCTCAAGAAGCACACGAAGCAATACGGCCAACGTCAGCTGGGCGGCATCCAAGAGATGTCGCAAAGAGGTTAGGCGAATATTCAGACGAAGCTCGTTTATACTCTTTAATTTGGGCGCGCTCGATGGCATCTCAAATGAGTTCGGCAACGGTTGAAAAAATTGTCTGCGACGTGAGTAACAACGAAGAAGATAATAAAAACGAAATCGTTTTACGTGCAAATGGACACAGATTGACATTTGAGGGTTATTTAGCTGCATATAATGTCGTGAGTGGAAAGAGGTCGAAAGAAGATGACCCAGAAGACTCTCGAGTAAATGTAGGTAACGACGACGACGGAGGAGACGGTGAAAATAACAAAGCTGATGACGAAGACGCTTCTTCTGGAAATTCAATCACCACTACCAGTGACACTAGTGACAGTTGGCTTCCGAAACTAAATTCGGGCGACACCATTCACGTTGCCGAATGTTCTCCTTCACGTCACGAAACAGCTCCACCGCCGAGATTTTCTGAAGGAACTCTCGTAAAAGCGCTCGAAGAACGCGGCATTGGTCGACCGTCGACATATGCATCAGTTCTACGAGCATTAGTTACCAGAGGCTATGTTGCCAAGAACGGTGCTCAGCTAGTTCCAGATTCAAGAGGTATTCTCGTTTCTGCATTTTTAGAGTCGTATTTTTCAAAATACGTCGAATACGATTTCACAGCTACGATGGAAGATACCTTAGACGATGTCGCAAACGAGCAGAAAAGATATACAGATTTACTTACAGAATTCTGGCAGCCTTTTAAGAGTGAATGCGAAGGAGTATCCTCGGTCGAAGTCAGAGCAGTCGTTGACGCGTTGGACGAGCGACTCGGTATTTATTTATTCGGTTTAGAAGATGAAACCGCTCTGGGAAAACAAAGAAAATGTCCAAGCTGTGAAAACGGAAGACTCGGTTTGAAACCGTCTAGACAACAAGGTGGATTTATTGGTTGTTCGAACTATCCAACGTGTACGTTTACTGCGCCTTTACGTCCTTTGAAAGGCTTGGCTGATGAAAACTCGGCGAGCGCGCACATGGAAGCGTTTCCGAAAAGTCTTGGTTTTATGCCAGACTCAGATAATAAGAAAGAGGTTGTCATGAAAATGGGTCCGTACGGTCCATATGTCGAGTTAGTCGACCATTCTGTAGTAGTTACAGCGCCGCCGGCGATTGAAGAAGTAAAAGAAGAAGAAGTAGAAGTAGAAGTAGAAGAAGCAATGCCGACAATCGATGGAAAGAAGAAGAAGGAGAAGAAAGCTACAACTTTGACAAAGAAGAAAACAACCATTGCAAAAGCTGAAAAACCGAGACGCGTAGGCGTAGCGAACATTGGTAAAAAACCCGAAGATGTGACGCTCGAAGATGCTTTGTTCTTTTTGGCTTTCCCAATTCATCTCGGTGAGCATGCTACGGAAGTATTCATAGACGAAGAAAAGAATATCAATCGAGAAGCTTATAAAGGCGAAATTACTCTGAGTCTCGGTCAGTTTGGATATTACGTAAAATTTGGCGATACATTGGCTTCTGTTTCCGCAAAATTCATGCGCGAAGAATTGCAAGGCGATCCTAGGAATATGACTTTAATACAGGCGAAAGATTTAATCGAGAAGAAGCGAAGAAAACCGGACAACGCTAGAACGAAAGGTCGATTCGCTTCTAAAGCGGCTAAAGAAAAGATTGCGCAAGAGAAGAAGGCTAAAAAGGCAACAGCTACGAAAGCTACGAAAGCCGCCGCAAAAGCAACGAAAAGTAATACTAAGAGTCTCGATGATGATAAAGATAACAAGGCTACAGAGACGATTACGAAGACAATGACGACAAAAACGAAGAAGCCGCTCACGGCGTATTTTCAATTCGCGCAAGATTCTAGAGAAAACGTTAAAACACAATATCCAGGATTGAGTTTAGGGGAAACGTCCAAAAAAATAGGTGCGCTTTGGAATTCGTTGGATGAAGAAACAAAAACGAAATATCAAACCGATGCGAAAACAAAGTAAGAACGATATAAATTATCAGAACATAATTCTTTAGAAGTGTGAAATAAATATTAGCAGTATCGTTATGAATGACTTCTATACTACTTACATATATGTATAACATTATTTATAATTATAATTAACTATCTACGAAAACTAAAATCGAAACGGAATGAGAAAATTATAAGACCCTGTCCCAGCTTTTAAACAATCCGCGTAGCAATTCCTCGCGCAACTCTTCGTAATCTTCGTCCTATCCTCTTCAATAAACCCAAAGCCGAACCGTTTCAATTGATCTTTATCATACGCCTTCACGGCATTCGTACAACTCAACTCACAAGCCTTTTGACAGCTCGGCGCAATATCAGCCGCGCTCTCCACGACATCCATCTTCTCCGTCACTAACTGGCATTCTCGAAAATCTCTATTCCGCGGTTCTAAATCGCCTCGGTCGCCCCTCGAGTCGCCCGTATACGGTACTAACTGCGCGCACGACGTCACCGATACCCCTCGCGACCTCCCAACGACGTGTCCTACATCATCAAACCTATCCACTCGATACTCTTTCTGCACCGATCCGTACACGGACAACGACCTCACCGGGTCTCTTTCGTTCCCTACTAACTCTTCCAGTATATCGATATCGTATAAACCACTTTTACTGACTAAAACCGTCGCCACCGCTGCCGCAACGAAACTCGCTTGAACGAACAAGTTCCTTATTCTTTTCGTTTCCGCTAATCGCTCCGTTCGAAGTTCCTCGAGCGTCTTCGCTACTTTATCATCATCTTCTTCATCGTCGTCAGCATCAATCGCTCTAATTCGTACGTTCATTACTCTCCTTACTTTCGATATCCGCGCTTTGTTCTTCGCGATACTTCCTGTCGAACGCAGCACGTTCCTATTCGCTCGCGCGGCTCTGTCCATGCCAACGACGGCGCTGTACTGACAGAGCATCGTTTTCTTATCGAGAGTTCTTTTTAGCACCGACGCGGTCTTACTTGTGAAGTAGTTGGCAAAAGCAGTGAGGGCATAAATTTTCTCTATACTGCTTAACAAATACTCGTAACGGTCAGTAAAGCTCTCTTTTCCTGATCACTTGTTCTTTTCCACGCCAACGCAGCGAACGAGGAATAAAGAACACCGTTTTCTTATTGAGAGTTCTTTTTAGCACCGATGCGGTCTTACTTGTTAGTAGTTGGCAAAAGCATCAGTAGGGGCATAAATTTTCTTTCCTACTGCTTAACAAATAACGGTCAGTAAAGCTCTCTTTTCCTGATCACTTGTTCTTTTCCACGCCAACGCAGCGAAAAAACGCTCTCGCGTGACTTCTTGCTGTCTCCAGTTCGCTCTGTGAGTACAGTGTAAGGTTTCAGAGTAGGAATCCGAGTTCGGCAGTAGAATTATCAATAAGAGTTTCATGGTCAGCGGTGCAGTGAAGATCTTGTGCAGTAGAGAGAGAGTAACGAAAAAAATGAATAGACGTTATACGTGCGAAAATTATCTTTAAAAAACAACGCGAGCTTTAATGACGCGCGCCGTTGAGCCTGCTGAATCGTTTGGAAGCGTGAGTCGTACGGTGCTCGCAGGGAGGGAACGAAGAAGAATACGCTCGGTGCGAGCCGTACTTTTTATTTGTTTTAAACACCTAATAACGACGCTAATAAGTAGGTTTTCTTTTCTTTCATATGTTTGACCCGTTTTGGAAAGACGAGAGAGAGGAAACGCGATTCGTTTCACAGAAGTACGACGCGAACGATAAACAGTAAAGTTCTCATGAACTGAGCCGTCGTAGATGGAGCGAGTGAACGGACGAGTTGCAAAACAAACGCGCGCTTCGACAGCGATCGAGGGTCGTTCAGAACAATAAAAAGGTATAGATATCTTTTTACG
>Ga0209710_1002084_pt1 | contig 14327 bp, 8 predicted proteins | sample ArcticOcean_MG_C_5_FD_187436 | JGI IMG/M metagenome (GOLD analysis project Ga0209710, IMG submission 187436) | Marine microbial communities from western Arctic Ocean - ArcticOcean_MG_CB4_138 (SPAdes) (version 2) | ecosystem: Environmental > Aquatic > Marine > Oceanic | place: Arctic Ocean: Canada...
GTGACGCGACTGCTCTAATTGTTTGACTACCACCCCAGCTTTTTTCAAGAGCGACTCCGATTCTAATTGCCGACGGTTGCGTGGTTGCATATTCTCTTGCAAACTTTCGAATATCATCTGCTGATATGCCTGTAATTTCTTCTGCCCACTCTGGGGTTCTTTCTTTAGCTTTTTTAGATAATTCTGCATAGCCAACCGTATATTTATCAACATAATCCTGGTCAACTAAACCCTCGCCAATAATTACATTCATCATAGCCATTGCAAGAGCACCATCTGTCCCTGGTTTTGGGGCAATATGCCAATCAGCTTCCTTGGCAGTTTTAGAAGCGTAAGAGTCTATGACAACTACTTTGGAACCATTTTTTTGCGCTTCTTTAATGATATGCCAATGATGAAGATTAGTACTTACTGAATTACAAGCCCAAATAATAATGAATTTAGAATGTATAAAGCTTTCTGGATCAACCCCCGCTGTTGGCCCAACCGTTAATAACCAAGCTGTAGCTGAGCCTTCACCACAAAAAGTTCTTTCAGTAACTGTTGCACCCAAACGCGCAAAAAATGAATCGCCACCATTAAGCCCATGAACCAATCCTTGATTACCTAAATAACTGTTAGGCATTATTGCTTGGGGGCCATCTTCCTCGATAATTTTCTGCCATTTAGCAACAATCGTATCTAATGCCTCGTCCCAGGAGATTCTCTCAAACTTTATCTCGCCTTTTGGCCCGACTCTCTTCATTGGGTAAAGGAGCCTATCTGGATGGTAGTGTCTTTTTTCGTAATCCTTGAGCTTTACACAGAGACCACCTCTGGTCATTGGATGATCTTTGTTACCTTTAACACCAGTTAGTTTTCCGTTCTGAACCTCATAAACCATTGAGCACGTATCAGGGCAGTCATGGGGACAGCCACCATGAAATGTTTTAATTGCATCATTTTTTATATCGTCCATAACCTTAGCCTCATAGAAAAATTTATCTGTATTCGTTTATTAAAGCATAATCAAATAATATATTTAAAATAAACTTAGTGTATTAAGTTTTTTGATTTCATTAATCTTGACAATATAATTATCCTATGTCAAGTTGGTGCATTACCAATCAATTTTCGGTAATTTTTGGTGCGAAGAAAGTAATTTTTTTATAACAGGAGGATTTATACATGAAAAATGCTTTAGGTTTAAGTTTAGGAATATGTGGTGCAGTGTGGACTTATCTTGCTTTAGGTATACTTGATGGTTACGCATTAGTTTGGGGCGGCTTTATTGCATGGGGCTGTTATTTTACAAATGGAAAAGGATCAGACAACCTACAAAAAACAATCGTTGCAACAGTTTATGGTGCTGTTTTAGCTGGAGTAGCTGTCGTGTTGATGGGTTTAATTGGTGACTACACAGGAAGCTTAGCTGCGCCAATCGCTGTCGGTGTAACAGTATGGGGACTTACTGCGCTGGCTGGTAATAAGTTCTTCGCTAATATTCCTGCAAACGTTTTCGGTTATGCCGGAACTTTTGGTTTAATACTTATGACAAGCAATATGGAAGTTACTAGCTTGGATTTATATAACCCTGTGATATTAATGTCCGTCTCATTTGTTCTAGGCTCTATCGCTGGACTAATATCTGAAAAAGTTGCTGGTGCAATTGGCTGAAAATTTTTTTAATGAGTAAATGAACAAAAAAAACCACCCTTTTAGGGTGGTTTTTTATTAAAACCCTAGAACTTTCTCGGTGTTAATCTTAATATTTGATTCGGCCCTTAAATCATCAATATAGGCAACCTTGATTGCACTACTTAATGCAGCCTGATACTCTTCCTTATAAAGGTCAATTGAAATCTTATCTGTTACATCTTTAGAGTCAACATTATTAATTTTAATTACAAAGTATTCCCCGCTAGTGTCATACAGTCCAGCGTAAGCTGGTATATTTGTTATATCTACCTTAAATATTTGATTAATAAGGGGATCAGAAAGTCCTTGCTTGTCAGCTCTGCTTACAGTTAGGTCATCGATCCAATCAATTTTAATATTATTCACTTTAAGGGCCTCTACTAGCTTATTGCCATCCTCAATTAACAGTTTCTCACTATCACGGGTAACTATGAAGGTCTTTATATCATCAGTAACATCTGTAAGTGGTTTCTGAGACGACTTAGAAAATTCAACAACACGTGCAGATATTAAGTTATTTGGACTAACCTCAATTGCCACTGAATTTCGTTTTGACTCTATAGCTTCATTACTGAAAATGGTTTCAGCAAATAAATCATTATTAAAAAATTTCTTAGCATCCTCTTGACTTAACCAAGGACTTAGCTCTGTCTTAAGGCTAAACTTTTTAGCTGCGACATCTAAATTCTCAGACTGCTCATAAACAGTGTTGTTAAAATCATCGGCATTTAATGCATATTCACTAAGGGCTTTAGTGTAAATTAACTCGCCTTTTATCTTAGATTTAACACTGGCTAGAGAAACTTCGTCTCCTTTTATTTCGTCCAGCATAATTATATGATAGCCAAATTCAGTTTCTACGATATCAGATATTTGCTTTACTTTTAATTCGTAAGCGGCATCTTCGAATGGTTTTACCATTGAGCCACGACTAATGAAACCTAGGTCACCTCCATTTTTAGAAGAGTCCCTATCCTGAGAAATTTTCATTGCTACTTTCGTGAATGATTTCGGATTCTTTCTTAGTTTAGCAAGCACTTCAGATACATTTTCTTTAAGACTTGCTTTCTCTAGCTCTGTAATGCCGGCATTAAAGGTAAATAAAATATGTCGCACCTTACGCTGCTGCTGTCCATCAAACTGATACTTGTTTAATTCAAAATAATCTTGAATTTCTTGGCCTGTGACTTTTATAGAAGGAACTATTCCCGCAACTGAATAAATTAAAAATTCAATTTTTACTCTATCTGGTTGAATGAACGAAGCTTTATTTTCGGCATAAACTTTTTTTACTTCCTCATCTGATGGTTTAATTTTTTTCTTATAGTCATCTAATCTAATTTCATGCAGGCTGATTTCTCTTTTTTGGTATGATAAATTAACTAGCGGCCTTATTTTTTCTTTAGGTGAGTAAACAAGCTTAGCGATACTATCTTGAATTTGTTGTTTTGCTAAATCGATTCTTATTTTCGACTCTAATTTTTTTGGAGAAAGATTACTGTATTGAATTATTGAATCATATTTAGCTTGGGAAAATTTTCCCTGGTCTTGAAATTCAGGCATTCCAACAATGTAAGAACTTAATTGGTTATCGCTAATAGTAAAATTATTTTTCTTAATTGACTGGTTAATGAGTTCTGATGTGATTAGGCTTTCTAGCACTGCTTTTTTGAAAATAGGCGTTTCAAATTGAGCCGGATCTTGCTCTCCTCCTGCTGACATTTGTTCGCGGACTTGGTCTTCTGTTCTCATGTATTGTTGAAGTGATATTTCCTCACCATCAACTTTTGCTATATAAACGTTAGCCCCTACAGAACTTAAATATGAATCTATACCAAATAGTGCAAATGGAACGATAATAATTCCAAGAATGACTTTAGCCGCTTTGGTTTCAGTGTTATTACGAATTTTTTCTAATATTGACATAACCTATTTTTATACCTCAAAAATTTTATCACTTAACTTTGTGAGTCTCTTAAATAGCTTTGGTTCATGGTATATATCAAATAAGACGAACTATGTGTTCGCCTTAATCGACATTGGCGGAGTGGACGGGACTCGAACCCGCGACCCCCGGCGTGACAGGCCGGTATTCTAACCAACTGAACTACCACTCCATTATATGGTGGGTGCTGACGGGGTCGAACCGCCGACATTCGCCTTGTAAGGGCGACGCTCTACCAGCTGAGCTAAGCACCCAAATTCACTGGAATTTCAGCTCGCCATTTTACAATAATGTTGTCCACAATGCTAGCAAATAAAGGAAAAAACTAATGTGTGATCGATTTATCTATCTGCATAATTTCAGCCTTTGATGTCTTAGATTTAACTGGCTGTATCCTACCCTTTTTTAGTGCCTTTTTTGTTAATGCAATATCAATAACCTGATCAACCCATTTAACTGGAATTATTTCTAAACGACTTTTTATTTCATCAGAAATTTCAACTAGATCTTTTGCATTCTGTTCTGGGATAATAACTTTTTTAATATTTCCTCTATGAGCCGCAAGTAATTTCTCCTTGAGCCCGCCTATTGGCAACACTTCTCCTCGAAGTGTTATCTCACCTGTCATTGCAACATTTGCATCCACAGGAATGCCTGTTAATGCAGAAATAATAGCTGTTGTGATGCCTATACCGGCGCTAGGGCCATCTTTTGGTGTTGCACCTTCAGGAAAGTGAATGTGAATATCTTTTTTTTCATGGAACGCATCGTCTATTCCTAGCTTATCTGCCCTACTTCTAACTACGCTCATTGCAGCATGTATTGACTCCTGCATTACATCACCAAGCTTTCCAGTCAAAATAGATTTACCTTTACCAGGAAGGACAACAGCTTCGATAGTTAATAGCTCACCACCAACCTGTGTCCAAGCTAAACCTGTGACTTGACCTACTTGGTTCTTCTTGGATGCAAGTCCAATGTCATATATTTTAACACCGAGATAATCATCAATATTTTTATTACTTACCAAAACTTTCTTAATTTTTTTAATCGCTGAGATTTTTTTTACAACTTTGCGACATATTTTTGCAACTTCTTGTTCAAGCTTTCTAACTCCTGCTTCCCTTGTATAATATTGAATTATGTCTTTAACGGCTCTATCTGAAATATTTAACTCAGCAACCTTAAGTCCATGAATCTTTAACTGTTTAGGGATTAAATATTTTTTTGCAATATTTAATTTTTCTTGTTCGGTATAACCTGCTAATCTAATAATTTCCATTCTATCCAAAAGTGGCTCAGGAATATTCATTGAGTTAGCTGTGGCAACGAACATTACATCTGAAAGATCATATTCAATTTCGGTATAGTGGTCAGAGAAGGTATGATTTTGTTCTGGATCTAACACTTCAAGAAGAGCAGAAGAAGGGTCACCTCTGAAGTCTTGTCCCATCTTATCAATCTCATCAAGTAAGAAAAGTGGGTTCTTAACGCCAACCTTTGTCATGCTCTGTAATATCTTTCCTGGCATTGACCCGATGTATGTTCTTCTATGACCACGAATCTCTGCTTCATCTCTCACTCCACCCAAGGCCATCCTTATGAACTTACGATTGACTGATTTTGCAATGCTTTGACCTAGGGAGGTTTTACCAACTCCAGGGGGGCCCACTAAGCAAAGAATAGGCGCTTTAAGCTTACCTACTCTATTCTGAACTGCTAAATACTCAACAATCCTTTCTTTTACTTTTTCAAGCCCATAATGATCGTTATCGAGGGACTCTTCAGCACTCGATAAATCCTCGCTAATTTTAGTTGTCTCATGCCATGGTAAATTAATTAAAGTTTCGATGTAGGTTCTGACCACAGAAGCTTCAGCAGACATTGGAGACATAAGCTTTAATTTTTTAAGCTCTGATAAACATTTTTCTTTGGCTTCAATAGTCATTTTTACGTCATTAATTTTTAGCTCTAATTCTTCAAGATCAGCATTTTCATCTTGATCACCAAGTTCTTTTTGTATAGCCTTTACCTGCTCGTTAAGATAATATTCACGTTGAGATTTTTCCATCTGGCGCTTTACTCGCCCTCGAATACGTTTCTCTACCTGGAGTATGTCAATCTCAGATTCCATAATATTTAGAAGTAGATCCAATCTTTTTCTAATATCAAAACATTCAAGAATTTTCTGTTTTTCTGATAGCTTTAAAGTTAGATTAGCTGCAATTGAATCTGCCAACCTTCCAGGCTCAGTAATAGAAGTTAAAGAGGTTAATATTTCTGGTGGGATTTTTTTATTTAATTTTACATATTGATCAAACTGAGAAAAAACTGACCTCATAAATGCTAGTGTCTTTTTATCTTTACGTTCTTTTAGTGAGATAATCCTGTATTGGGCTGTCCAGTAATCACTGCCTTCTTTAAAAGTTTCAATTTCAGCACGGTCAGTGCCTTCAACTAAAACTTTCACAGTTCCATCTGGTAATTTTAACATTTGAAGAATCGTTGCAACTGTGCCGATTGTATATAAATCCTTTACATTAGGCTCGTCCATACCTGCAGACTTCTGTGCAACAAGTAGAATTTTCTTGTCACCTTCATTTGCTTTTTCAATAGCGCTAATAGATTTTACTCTGCCAACAAATAAAGGTATAACCAGTTGAGGATAAATCACAACATCTCTAAGAGGAAGCATCGGGTGTATCGTTAAATTTTTATCAGACATTATTTTAATTTTTTTCGTTTGTTTTTGGTTGTTTAAAGTATGGGGTTATTTTTGGAAAAAACAAGGCTACTTAGTTTGTATTCTCTTTTATTTCTTTTTCTGCATAAATAAAGTCTGGTTGTGACGTACCCAAAATCACTCCTTTGTCGATAACTACCTTAAGAAGATTATTCATCTCGGGAAGATCGTACATTATCTCTTTTAATGTAACTTCTATAATTGATCTTAGGCCTCGTGCTCCTGCCTTTTTTTCAACTGCATTAATAGCAATAGCGTCTAGGGCGTCCTCTTTAAACTCTAATTCTACCCCTTCAAGCTTAAACAGTTTCTTATACTGCTTAACCAGGGCATTTTTCGGTTCCACCAAAATCTTTACTAGTGCATCCTTACTAAGAGATTCTAGGGTTGTAATTACTGGCAGCCTTCCAATGAATTCAGGAATTAAACCAAACTTTATTAAATCTTCCGATTCAACATTTTTCAGCAAATCTCCAATAGTTCGCAAATCGTTTTTACCTTGAACCTCTGCCCCAAAGCCAATGCTACTTTTTTCTGTTCTTTCTTTAATTATTTTTTCTAAACCATCAAATGCACCGCCACAAATAAACAAGATATTTGTCGTGTCGATTTGAACAAACTCCTGATTTGGATGCTTTCTGCCCCCCTGAGGTGGAACAGATGCAATTGTCCCCTCTATTAATTTAAGCAGCGCCTGTTGCACACCTTCTCCTGACACATCTCTTGTTATCGATGGATTATCTGTCTTCCTTGATATTTTATCGACCTCATCAATATATACAATGCCTCTTTGGGCTTTATCTAAATCATAATCACATTTTTGAAGTAACTTCTGCATAATATTTTCAACGTCCTCACCAACATAACCAGCTTCAGTAAGAGTTGTAGCATCTGCCATGATAAAAGGTACTTCAAGTAAATCTGCTAATGTTTGAGCTAAAAGGGTTTTACCAGAGCCGGTTGGCCCAATAAACAATATGTTGCTCTTTGCAATTTTAACATCAGAAAGATCGTCATCGGTTAATGGGAAGTCAAGTCGCTTATAATGATTATAAACTGCAACTGATAGACTTTTTTTAGCGTCTGTTTGACCGATTACATGTTCCTCTAATTTTTTATATAGCTCTTTAGGTGTGAGTAATATCTTTTTATTTGTATCCATACCAACTGATGGTAAGGCTTCTTCAGCGATAATATCGTTACAAAGATTTACGCACTCGTCACAAATAAAAATAGAAGGGCCCGCAATTAATTTTTTTACTTCAGCTTGGTTTTTTCCACAGAACGTGCAAACTAATGATTTTTCCTTGTCTTTACTTGACATAAGTCTTCCTATTTAACTTCGCCACGATTTGAAATTACCTTGTCAATCATACCGTATTTAACAGCATCGTCAGCGCTCATAAAGTTATCTCTGTCTGTATCATCAGAAATTTTTTCTATTGGCTGTCCTGTGTGATTTGCTAGGATTTGGTTTAATTTATTTTTAAGGAATAGTATTTCTTTTGCATGGATCTCTATATCTGATGCTTGGCCTTGGAATCCACCTAATGGCTGATGAATCATTACTCTTGAGTTTGGCAAACAAAATCTTTTATTTTTTTGTCCTGCTGTCAAGAGAAGAGCTCCCATGCTTGCTGCCTGACCAATACAAAGAGTACTTACATCAGGCTTTATAAATTGCATTGTATCGTAAATAGCCATACCTGCAGTAACGGACCCACCAGGCGAATTTATATATAAAGATATGTCTTTATCAGGGTTTTCTGCCTCTAAAAAAAGTAACTGGGCGACGACGACATTAGCTGTAATATCATCTACTGGACCAACTAAAAATATTACTCTCTCCTTAAGAAGTCTAGAGTAAATATCATAAGCCCTCTCACCTCTACCGCTTTGTTCAACAACCATGGGGATATAACCAAGATTATTAGGGGAGAAATGACTGATAGATCGTATGTTGGTTTTATTCATCAAATTGAGCCGAGATTACGTTATCAAAATTAATTACTTTCTTTTCAGTTTTGCACTGACTTGTAAACCACGCAACAACATTATCTTCAGTTGCCAATGCCTTTGGTTCCTGTAGCCTTTCTGGATCTTCGTTAAACCACTTTATTGCTTCTTCAGGGTCATCATAATTCGTAGCAAACTCTTGAACCTTCGCTTGAGTTTGCTCTTGTGTTGATTCAAGTGAGTTCACCTCAACGATATTTCCAAGTAAAAGACGTAATTTACAAGAAACTTTAGCTCTTTCCTCAAACATTTCAGGCTCTAACTTTACATCTTTCATGTTAGCTCCCTCACGCTCTAAATTTTTAAGGGTTGCTTCAGCTAGCTGTCTAATTTCTATTCCTACAAGAGACTTCGGAAGATCAATTTGATGTGAGTCAACTAATGTTTTAAAAATCTGTTGTTTCATATTTACCTTTATACGTTTATCTACCTCTTGAGCAAGAGATTCCTTAACGCTCTCATTCAATTTTTTAATATCTCCATCAACAATACCAAATTGCTTTGCAAATCCTTCATCGACCTTTGGTTTAATTGGTTCTTGAACCTCTAGAACCGAAATTTGATACCCAACTAACTTATCTGCAAGTTCTTTTGGATTATGATCCTTTGGGTATTTAACATCAAATGATTTATCTATACCAGATTTGAGGCCTACTATTTGCCCATCAAACTCTTTAATTCTGCTTGTGTCACCAAGAACAATCTCTATAAATTCTTCTCCTGTAGATTCAGCTTCTTTATCATCAATGAATGACTTCAGCTTAACCTTAACGCGGTCGTCTAATTTAGCTGCCCTATCAACAGCCTTAAAAGTGGTTCCTTGCCTAATAAGAACGTCAATTGTTTTTTTAACGTCTTCTGCATTTACAGTTGTCTCATATTTCGTGATTTTTAACTTCTTAATATCTGTAATGCTAATATCTGGGAATACCTCAAAAGTGGCAGTAAATTCAAAATCATCTGTCACAGTGCTTAGTGGCCCATGTTCAATTTCTGGCATGCCAGCAACTCGTATATTGTTTTCCTTTACAAATTCACCAAATCTTCTCTCAATTGCCTTAGTATATATCTCAGACTTCACGTCGTCTCCATACTGTTTCTCAACAACACTAAGAGGAACTTTCCCAGGGCGAAATCCAGATACACGAGCAGTTTTTGTAAGCTCCTTGAATTGATTGGTGATTTGAGATGCAAGAGGAGCAACGGCTACGGTGACCGTAACGCGTCGTGCAATATTGTTTATTTTCTCAACTGCTGGTTCAGCCATAGCTTATAATTCCCTAGTATTTAATTATTGGTGCGAAAGGAGAGACTCGAACTCTCACGCCTTGCGGCGCTGGTACCTAAAACCAGTGCGTCTACCAATTCCGCCACTCTCGCATAAGTTTAACTTAATTTTAAAAAGTGAATATTATATCAGTTTAGTCATGTTTCCAATGAAATAATTCAATCAAATTTTCTCCAAATATACCACTATTGATTTAGAATTGAATTATTAAAGTTAACAACCATATATAGAGAAATACAACCTTCGAATGTTATTAAAATATATTAAAAAAAATAGCTTACCCTCGCTCCTCATTTCATTTTTATGTATTTTCCCTGGTTGCAGCTACCTTGACTACAAAGAAACCAATATAGAAGTTAAAAGCATAAATGAAGAGTTAGGCCAAGCAAGCATAAATAGTCCAGATTTTATTAGATTCTTAAATGATAAAGGGTATAGCAATCAAGAGCTACCAATAAAGAATTGGAGTCTAAACGAACTACTACTCGCCCAACAATTTTACAACAGAAAAATTGCAATCGCAAAATCTGAATGGGAAATTATTAAAGGCGATGAAGGACTAGCAACCTTAAAGCCAACAACTTCTGTCGGTATAGCTATTGGTAAAACAGATAGTAATGAGGAGATATCAAAAAATATTTTTGGTGCTGGCATGTCGTTTGTGTTTGAATCGGCAAATAAGAAAATGATTAGATATGAAGTTGCTTTCAATAAAACTCAGTCAGCTTTTCTAACATACCAAATAAGTGTGTCAGAAAATAAAATAAATCTATTACAAGATCTCGTTAGTTATATTGCAAATCAGGATTTAATTATTATTCAAAAGAAAGAGGTCAAACTTAATCAATCAATATTGCATATGGTAAAAAAACGATTTGATTTAGGATTGGCTTCACAAGTTGATTTGGATAGACATACACTCAACATCAGTAATGCATATCAATTACTAGTAAGCCTTCAAATAAGACAAGAAAATTTAAAGCGTAAAATAGCTACACAAACAGGAATGATATTTGAACAGTTTAATCTAATTCCATTAAAGACTGACGAAATTAAAGCTGCATTAAAAAAAGCATCAGAAACATTTATCAACAAGCAAAAAGTTAGCGAGATTAAGGAAGCAGCTACTTTAAATAGTCTTTCTCTAAGAAAGCTATTAGCTGACTATGCGATATCTGAATCTACGCTTAAATATGAAATTGCAAAACAATATCCTGATTATATATTCAGTCCAGCATACACATATGATCTTGGAAATTATATATGGAGCCTAGGAATTGATTCATTAATAAGCTCATCAAAAAGAAATGAAATCCTAATTAATAAAGCAAAAAAAATTCGAACTGTTCAAGTGAACAAAATCTACACTTACCAGCTCAATTTAATTAATAGAGCTGAAAACCTTATCCCTACGTTTGAAGGTATGACGAGGCAACTTGATCACTCTCAAACTCTAATAGAAGCAAGAAAAAGATTGGAAAATCAACTTCAGAATCAATTTAAAAATGGGTTAATGAGCCGTCTAGATTTAGAGCTTGAATTAGTTAGCTTATTTGAGGTTGACAAAAAATATCATAAAGCACTATATAATTTAATTAATTCTGGTTTGGATGCGGAGCGAATAATGCAAAAACCTATCATTACTAATAAGGTTTATCTAATAGATGAAAAGTAAGTCACTCATTATTATTGTAGTTCAATCGATCACTATAATTTGCCTTGTATGGGTAGTTATAACAATCGGTAAAGATAAAGTTTTAACAGGTGCCATCGATGACGATGAAGGAGTTTTTGTTGATTATACAGCCGTAGAAAATGGATTATTACTAATTAAGCTTCCAAAGAATGTTGAAATAAATAGTAATATTAAATATGAAGCGTTAACAAAAACATCATTTGTAGATAGCTCGATTTTTTACGGGGAGTCTATTAATGTCCAACCCTTAATCAATCTTAATACAAAAATTTCGATGATTTACAACAAAAAAGATCAACTGTTAATAAATTTAGACTCTGAAGAAGATCATCTACAAAAATTGATCATGTTAAATGAAGACAATAAGAATATCTCTGACGCTGTTGTCGGACAAAAAGAAATAGAAATCAAAAGTATCCAAAGCAATATTGAGGCTCTAAAAGAAGACAAAGTATACTTATTGGATACAATACAGAATGAATGGGGAGGTAAGTTCTTAGAAATATTCAGTAAAAGAAAAAATAGTAAACTAAAGAATATTATTTCAGGAAAAACTAAGTTATTAAAAATTACTTTTTCGCCAAACCAAATTAGTCGCGATGTGCCAAAAGTAATCAACATATCTTCTATGTCTCATACAACTAAAAACTATGAAGCATTGTACTTTTCTGATGCCTCTGGGGTGGATGTCGGTAGATCAGGGAGAAGCTTTTATTACTTGGCCCATGATAGTAAAATTTTAAACGGTGAGAAATTTACAGGTCATAGAGTGGCGTCCTCAGAAGATCAGAGCTTTCTCTTTGTCCCAAAAAAATCAGTAATTTGGAGCAACGGAATTCCATGGGCATACATACATATTCACAATACCGAAAAATATATAAAAAAATCATTAAGCGGATTAAAAGAAACAAATAATGGCTGGATCATAGAAGAAGGAAATTTTAAGGCTGGCGATCTAATAGTAACTGAGGGTGCACAGCTGCTCCTCTCTGAAGAGTTTAAATATCAAATAAAAAACGAAAACGAGGATTGATGTAGATGATGGCGGCATTAATCCGTTTTTCAATTAGATTTCCTGGGGTGGTGATCGGCTTTGCATTGCTTATCCTGATGTATGGAGCATTTAAAATAAAGCAAAGCCCATTAAATGTTTTTCCAGAATTTTCACCGACCCAAGTAATAATTCAAACTGAATCGCCAGGTTTTTCGTCCAACCTTGTTGAGACGCTTGTTAGTAAGCCAATAGAAAATGCAATATCAGGAACAATTGGCATCAAGCAAATTAGATCCCAATCAATCCCTGGCCTTTCTGTTGTTACAGTTATTTTTGAGGATGAGTCAGACATACTAATGAATAGGCAATTAATTTCTGAGAAATTATCTACCCTTTCAAACTCACTTCCCAGCTCAATTATTCCAACCATTACCCCTCTAACATCATCTGCATCAAGCGTACTTGGTATAGGTATAACTTCAAAAACAAAAAATTTATCCGAATTAAGAACAATTGCTGAGACGATTATTATTCCTCAACTTATGTCAGTCCCTGGAGTTGCAGACGTTAATAGATTTGGCGGGCTTGTTAAGCAATTTCATGTTGAAATTGACCCTAAAAAATTATATCAGCATCAAATTACAATAAAACAAATACTAGATGCGATTAAGCGCTCATCATCAGTTCAGGGTGGTGGTTACATTGAGAATGAAAACCAACGTATTATTATTAATGCTGAAGGCCAGACAAAAACAATAGAAGAATTAAGCGACGCACCAGTTATTAATCTTAATAATAAAACTTTCCGAATAAAAGATGTTGCTAATGTGAAGGATGGTTACGCACCATCTATTAGTGCTGTTTCTATAAACGGTGTACCAGGAGTCTATCTTTCTATTCAAGGCCAATTAGGCTCAGATACCTACAAGCTAACTCAGCAGCTAGATGACTCCCTGCAATCAATTTTACCGATTCTTAATAAAGATGACGTAAAACTATTTCCAGATCTATTTAAACCAGCTAATTTTATTGATGCGTCGATAGCTGGCTTAAAATTTGACATTATTATTGGTGCTATTCTTGTAATTTCTATCCTATATATTTTTTTATATAATTTAAAAACAGCATTTATATCAGCGGTGGCAATTCCATTGTCTCTCATGTCTGCAATTTCAGTGATGAATTATTTTAATATGGGATTAAATGTAATGGTGTTGAGTGGGCTTGCAATTGCATTAGGCGAGGTCGTTGATGATGCAATTATAGATGTAGAAAACATATTTAGGCGCTTACGCCAAAACAAATTCAAAAAGAACCCTATTCCTATATACAAGGTCGTCTTCGATTCATCCATGGAAGTAAGAAAGTCGGTAGTATTTGCTACCATAATTATTGTACTAGTTTTTATTCCTTTACTTTCTCTTTCAGGAGTTGCAGGTAAATTATTTGGTCCGCTTGCAATCGCATATATATCGTCAATTATTGCATCATTATTTGTTGCATTAACAATTACGCCAGCACTTTGCTATTTAATGCTCGGTAAATCAAAGCTTGAATCAGAAGACTCTCCATTGATTAAGTTCATTAAATACTATTATGAGATATTTCTAAGAGCAATTGAAAAAAAATCCAAAGTCATTATCTTTACGTCCATACTTATTATTAGTTTAGGTTTTGCACTCCTCCCCTTCTTTAAAACACAATTCATTCCACCTCTTCACGAAGGTCATTTTATTATGCATATGACTGCGCTACCAGGTACATCTGAAAAAGAATCAATCAGGATTGGTAATTTAGTTTCTGCAAAAATTAAGAATATTGGTGGAGTAAAATCAGTAGCACAGTGGGTAGGAAGGTCACCTATGGGTGCCGATACTTTTGGTACGCACTACAGTGAATTTGAGATTGAGCTCGAACAATCTGATGGACCAGAACAAGATAAAATACTCGAAAAAATTAAAGATATTG
>Ga0209710_1002098_pt1 | contig 14256 bp, 14 predicted proteins | sample ArcticOcean_MG_C_5_FD_187436 | JGI IMG/M metagenome (GOLD analysis project Ga0209710, IMG submission 187436) | Marine microbial communities from western Arctic Ocean - ArcticOcean_MG_CB4_138 (SPAdes) (version 2) | ecosystem: Environmental > Aquatic > Marine > Oceanic | place: Arctic Ocean...
GAATTTATAGAAATAGGACCAGGCAAAGTTTTATCTGGATTAATAAAGAGAATTGACAAAAATGTTAAAGTTAGTGCAATAAATTCAGAAGAGGATATAAAGTTAATTAATATCAATGAGTAGTTTAAGAAATAAAAATATTATAGTCACAGGAGCTTCAGGCGGAATTGGTAATTCAATAGTTGAGAAGTTAAACCAAAATGGTGCAAATATTTTAGCTACTGGGACAAGAATTGAAAAACTAGAAGAGCTAAAAGAAAAATTTAATAATATAAAGATACTTAAATTTGATATTTCTCAACATGATAAAATTGAAGAATTTATAGAAAATGCTACCAAAGAAATAGGTGGATCTTTAGATTGCATTGTTAATAATGCAGGTATTACAAAAGACAACCTAACTATTAGAATGAGCTTAGAAGAGTGGTCAAAAGTGATAAATATTAATTTAACTTCTACATTTCTAATGTGTAAATATTCGATTAAAAAAATGCTTAAAAATAAATCTGGAAAAATTATCAATATAACTTCTGTTGTTGGGCATACTGGCAATGTTGGACAAGCAAACTATACTGCATCTAAAGCAGGTATAGTTGCAATGTCAAAAAGCTTAGCAATTGAATATGCAAAAAAAAACATTAATGTTAATTGCATATCCCCAGGCTTTATAAGTACTGCTATGACAGACCAGATAGATGAAAAATTTAAAGAAACAATAATTGCCAAAATTCCATCTAATAGACTAGGTAAACCTGAGGATATAGCTAATGCAGTTAATTTCTTAAGCTCAGATCAGTCAGACTATATTAATGGAGAAACATTACATGTTAATGGAGGCATGTATTTGGGTTGACAAAACTACTTTTTGAACTATTAACGAAATATAACAAAAAGGAACATTATGTCAGAAGATATTTCAAGCAAAGTTAAAAAAATTGTAGCAGATCACTTAGGTATTGATGAAGCTAAAGTATTAGATGATTCAAGCTTTATAGATGATCTTGGAGCAGATAGTTTAGATACAGTTGAGTTAGTAATGGCTTTTGAAGAAGAATTTGGTTCAGAAATTTCAGATAGTGAAGCTGAAAAAATTCTTACTGTAGGTGACGCTGTTAACTTTATAGCAGGCAAAGCAAACTAGAAATTAAATGTCCATAAAAAAAGATGGGATAATGGTAATTTTATCATCCCCATCTGGGGCAGGTAAAACAACTTTAGTAAAACTTCTCTCTAAAAACAAAAATTTTCATATTTCAGTTTCTCACACCACAAGAAAACCTAGGCTTAACGAAATTGCAAATAAAGATTACTACTTTGTTAATCATGATAAATTTGAAAATTTAATAAAAAATGAAGAGTTCTTAGAATATGCAAAAGTATTTAACCATCTTTATGGAACAACTAGAACGCCAGTAATTGAAAAATTAGAAAAAAGTCAAAATGTAATATTTGATATTGATTGGCAAGGAGCTGACCAAATTAAGAATAAAAAATTAAATTATAAACTAATTACTTTTTTTATTTTACCTCCCAGCAAAGAAATACTATTTGAAAGGCTATCTAATAGAGACATGAAAGATAAATTAATAGTAGAAGAACGTATGAAAGAGTTTAGTAGAGATGTTTTACATTGGATTAATTACAACTACGTAATCATTAATGATAATCTAGAAGAATGTTATTCGAAAATTAACAGTTTAATTGATGCTGAAATTAACAATGGTTCAAAAGACTATGATAAAGATTTTATCAGAAAACATGTTGAAAAACTAACCTCTTAAATCTTCATATTCTTTTATAAGCTTGAAATATGTTTCAGGTTCAAGATTTTGAGGTCTAAGATTAAGATCAATACCAAATTTCTCTGCAACCTGTTTTCCATTAGCAAAAACTTGATTGAAGGGTTTTTTTAACATCTTTCTTCTTTGGCTGAAAAATATTCTAGTAATCTTTTCAAGGTTTTTAGGATCCTTTAATTCAAAAAAATTTTCTTTTGGAGTGAATAAAAGTAAAGAACTATCTATTTTTGGTCTTGGTGAAAAACTTTGTGGTTTAATATCTATTATTTTTTTTACATTAAGTTTCCAACTGGATAAAATTGATAGCCTACCATACTTAGAGTTATTAAATTCAGATATAATTCTATCAGCAACCTCTTTTTGGAACATCAATATTAGACTTTCAAACCAAAAATTTGAACCTAAATTAATAATCCATTTGGATAAGATTTCAGTTGAAATATTATATGGTAAATTACCAAAGACAGATAATTTTTGATCTGAAATCTTATCTTCAGATACTTTTAAAATATCATCATTGATAATTTCTATTTCAGTATCAAACTTTTCTTTTAGTAGTATGGCTAAATCATCATCTTTTTCTACAACATAGAGCTTCTTTGGTCTTTGTTTTAGAATATATGTAGTTAAATTTCCACTACCAGGACCAATTTCCAAAACTTCTTTGTCAGCTATATTTGTTATAGATACAATTTTTTCAAGTACCTCTCTATCTATCAAGAAATTTTGTCCAAGACTTTTTTTTGCTTTAATATTCACTTAATTATCTAAAAACTTTATTGCATTAATCAAACTTTTAGGATCAGATAAATTTTTACCCAACATGGATGTGTTAGGACCGTGGTCAGGAGAAATACGAGTGAAAGGTAAGCCTAAGGTAATGTTTATAGCATCAAAATTAAACAAAGCCTTCATTGGAGATAGTACTTGATCGTGATACATCCCGATAATTACATCAAATTTTTTTAAATGCTCTTTAATAAATATAGTATCAGCAGGGTATGGACCATTAACATTGAACTTTTTTAGTTTAAGTTTTTTAATAGTAGGTATTATTATTTTTTCTTCTTCACTGTTTTTAAAGTTGCTCTCACAATGTGGATTTAAACCTGTTATGGCTATTTTAGGTTTTTTATTAAATTTTTTTTTATAAAATTCACTAATAAGCCTAACATGTTGATATATTTTTTGTTTTGAAATTTGTTTGTGAACATCCCTTAATGCTAAATGTGTTGTAAGTGGGCTAACCGATAATCTATTATTAAATATAAGCATCACAACTTTATTTTTTTTTTTAGTCTTTTCAGATAAATACTCTGTAATCCCTAAAGTTTTTCCTTTTAAAAAAGATTTTTTTGAAATTGGCCCATTAATAAATTTTGATAATTTATTCTGTTTAATAATTTTTAAAGCAACTTCAAAAGAGTTTTTTATGTAGTCATTAGACTTATTAGAAATTTTTTCAAAGCAACTCTTAAACTTATATTCTATGTTAATTAAGTTAATTTTTTTGTTATCTAATAGATTAAATTTTTTAAAACTTTGATCAATAGTATTAATTTCAAAAAAAAAACCTAATTTTTTCATTTGTTGCTCAACTAATTTTTTTGATGCAATGATTATTAAGGGACTTTTATAATGATGAGCTTGAATGCTTTTAAAAAAAATTTCTAAAAAAATACTATTTGGTTCTCCTCCTACAATTAGTATAGGTTTATAGTTCATCAATAAGGCTATTAATTTTTATTTTTTTATAAAATATTTTTGAAAATTGTTTTAATTGTTTACTAATCTCAAACTGAATCATTTTATCTAATTCTTCACTTTCATTGATTGTGGTTTGTTCGTACTTAATTTCTTCTATCTTTAATATTAAGTATGAAGCACCTGTTTGAATAGGTGCTGTGTATTGGCCAGCCTCTAATGATTGTAACACTTGTACAATCTTTTTAGATAATTTTTTTTCATCAATCCATCCTATTTTACCCCCAAATTTTGAGCTGTCTGAAATACTGTATATATTCGCAGTATTATTAAATCCTATTTCTCTTATACTTTCACTTATATCTTCTAATTTTTTTTCAAAACTTGAATTATTTTCGTTATCAAACAAAATTTCTGATAAAGAATATACTTTCTGATTTAACTCGCTGCTTGCTTTATCTAATTTTTTTTTTAATTCATCTCTATCTACATTAATTTGATTAATATACTTATCATATATTAACTTATTCCATAAAATTTCGATTTGAATTTTTGTTTTAACATAATCTAATGACATATTATTTCTTTTTAAATACCGCTCAAACTCACTGTCACTTATAATATTTAAATTTTTATAAAAATTCCTCAAGTAAATATCAATATTTAAATCTAATGTTTCTAAATCAAAAAATTTTGCCAGCTCTATTTTTTTTATTTTTTCTCTTAGGGCTGACTCTTTCGATACTTCTAATACCTTAGCTTTATCTAAGTTTTTCAATTGATTATTTAGTGAAATTAGATACTGAAATTCTTTTTTTATGTCAGTATTTGTTATAATTTGATTGTTGACCTTATATACTATGTAAACTTTTTGATTAGAATATGACTTTGCGCTTAGTGTTAATAAAATAATTAAAGTACAAATAAATGTTATTTTATTCATTTACTTCCTAAGATTGGGAGACTTTGTTTGACCAAATGGAATTATGGTTAAGTTTAAATAAATACTTTCATTTGGCTTTAAATCTCTATCAGTATAATAATCCTTATTATACTGAATTGCAGCAATCAAACAATCGTTTCTATATTGATACATCAAATTATAAAATTCTGTCGCATTAGTTTCTTTATTTTCTCTTGTTTCAAACGAAAAACTGTTTGATTTTTTAAAATTATATACAGTTTTGTTTGAAAGATAGCTTTCTTTATTTATACTATTATTTTGATTGAGATATTCAAAAGTTGTTACAAAATTATTAATTTTAAATTCATTTTTTAACAACTGATAGTTTGTATCGTTTAAGTTTTGATCTTGAGAGAATTCATAGTTAATATTAAAAAAATCACTAGGGTTGAAATTTAAGTAACCCATTATATCAGAGGTTTTTTTGCCAAGCGAGCTGTTAATAGGTAGATTTTTATCCTCTTCGTATTTAAAAACATTTGCAATTTTAGCATTAAAAATTTCTCTATTGGAAAAAGTAGTTTTATAAAATTCCGTTCCAAAACTCAACGAACCACCACCTTCTACAGAATCGTTTGAACCAATTCTGTTTAAACTGTACACATTACTTACATTAATTCTTCTATCATCATCTCTTGCATTCTTTGAATTATTGGGGCTATATCTTGCTGAAATAATTGGTTTAAGTGTATTTGTGTAGTTATTTGTTTTTTTTTCCAATGGATAAGAAGAATTGTATTCGACCAAAGTAGCACCTTTTATGTCTAAATTTTCTTTATAGTTTTTTGAATTTTTACTGTCAGTATTTATATTCTTAAATAAAATATTATAACTATTTTTTAAGCCATTATTAGTAAATTTCGGGTAAGAACTATATAAAAAATCATTAACGATAACTTTCTCAAAAATATTTGTTTTATAATTTTTAATATAACCACTTGAGTTTAGATCAAAGTTTCCAGATGTTAGCAGATCAGTGTATAGATTTTTTTTAACATTGTAACTAGGATAAACATATTCATATTTATCTCCATCCGATACGTCGCTTAGGTTTTCGTATACTATAAAGTCAGCCTCTAAACTTAAATCCTCTTTTGAAGCGTTGAAACTAAACGTAGAAGTTAATGTTCCAGTGTCATTATTTATAAGAGGAGACTCTAATTTATGACTCTTTAAATAAGTATCATTAGATGAATATTGCAAATCAAGAGTCAAGTTTGAATTATCAAAATAGCTTAATCCTAATTCTTTTTGACTATTTGAAAAAAAATGAGTTTTAGATGAGTCATTTTTTTCATTCAACAAACTGAAATCTATTATATGTTTAGATTTTTCACTGACTGACCTATATTCAGATTGTGTAAGTATTTTATTTTTTGAATAAAGTCTTGGGCTAAGAGTTAAATCTTTATTATTAGAAATTACGTGAAAATAAGGTAAAGTAAAAGCTGAACCAGTAGAATTGGAGCCCAAGAAGGAAGGCATTAAAAAACCAGATTGTCTTTTTACAGTTGGGTCTGGATGAAAAAATTTTGGAAAATAGAAAACAGGCTTATCATATATTTTTAGCCAAGCATTCTCATAATTGATAGTTTTTTTTTTCTTATTATGTGTAATTTTTCTAGCTAAAAATTCCCAAGGTGGACAGTCGTCATTTTTTTTGCAAGTTGTAAAAACACCTCCTTCTATAACGGTTTTATTTTTATCGCTTGCAACAGTTTTACCACTCAATCTAGGTTCGTTATTTTCACCTAAACTATTAAAATCAATTGATATATCTTTTCCAATTAATTTATTTGTTACTAAATTTAAAAATGCACTTTCAATATAATAGGTGTTATTTTGGATATCTACAATTTTTGCTTTAGAAATTTTTAGTAAATTGTCATTTAGTGTATAAAAAAATTTTTCTGTAATAAGATTATTGCCATTCTTATCGATTAAAGTAGAGCTAACGTTTGATAGGATGCTTTCTTCATTTCTATTATAAATAGCCTCTTCAGACTTTAATATAATATTACTTGATAAATTTTTAATCTCAACATTTCCTAATGCCTGAACTGTTGAAATTTTTTGGTCATAAATTAACTGATCAGCTATAATTTCTATATTTTTTTCAGATAAAGTAGCTTTAGCATCATTAGCAGTTAAAATAGAAGAGTTTTTTTTAAATTTAAAACTTTGACCTTCAATTTTTATATTATCAACTTTAGAATATGCGGAACCAGCCCCAGCATTAGTTGTATTACCATTATCTGTAATTCTTATCTCTGAGGTGTTAAAGATAATTTCATTTGCATAAATTTTATTGTGGTCAATAAAAATAGCGCAAAAAAATAAAAATATTATAACTTTTGAATTATTTTTCATTTAATTTAATCATTCCGATTGATGTAATCAGTAGCAATATCACAAATGGGAGATATATTGATAATATAATCGGTATTTTCCCATTTTCTCCCATTAAAGAAAATAAATAGGACAAGTAATAAATAATTACTGAAGATAATATCCCTAAAATTAGATGAAAAATCATAGAATTATTTTTCTTATTGTTAAACATTATAATTGAAGCAAAAACTGTCATAATTGATAGAAATAATGGAGCAGAATAAAGTTTGTGTAAGTGAGTATCAACTTCCCTGGTAGAATTTCCTAAAGAATTATAATCATTTTTTAATTTTAGTAGTTGAGGTAAATTTAAAGAAGACAAGTTTCTAAATAAACTATTTATTTTTTCTATGTCAAAGTGAGTTTCCAATAAATACTCCTCATCTAATTGCACTGATTTATTATTATTAAAAATTAATGGACTTGATACAATCCATTCATATTTAGAAATATCAACTTCTTTAGACTGAATTAGATTAATTAATTGAAATTCATTATCAAACTCATGAATTGAAACATTAACTAATAAATTTTTAGAAATCTTATCTGCATTTATAATCAATATTTTATTATCTATCTCATCTTTAATCCACAAACCACTCTCTTTAATAACGGCTAAATATTTATCGTCTTTTGAGTGTGAGTTTTTTACATCAAAGTAAATAAATCTTAATTTGGAAGATAGGGTATAAAAAACAGTCATTAAAAAAAATCCAAATACAAATGAAGTTAAAAATAATGTTCTTAAAACTCTAAGGTTGCTTAAACCATTAATCTTTAAAATCTCTATCTCATTTTTATCAATTATATCTAGAAAAAAAAACTGAGTTCCAATCAAAAAAATAAAGGGAAAAATTTCAAAAAGCGTGGCTGGTACATTTAAACTACTTAGCATAATAGGTAAAAAGGGACTAACCTTCAAATCTTTAAAAAAATTAATTTCTTCTAATAAGCCAAGTATAAAAATTAATGCAAAGAAAATTAAAAAAATATTTATGATTTTTTTTAAAAAAAGTTTGATTAAATATAATTCAAAAGTTTTAAACATTAAAAGTTTGTCTTTGATCTATTATATGAAAAAATATACAAGCTTAAAATCGCAAACAATGGAAAAGCTATAAAAAAGTATAATCCAAAAGTGTTATTAGATGCATATCTTAAAGAAATTTCAGAAATTATAATTGTAATAACACCAATTAAAAATATTATATATTTATAAAATGTAAATTTTTTATTTTCTTTTGAGATAAAGAAAAACATGCAAGCTATTAAAGATAGCAAAGGCAAGTATAAGGGCTTGTAAAACCTTTTAAAAATCTCTTCTTTAACATATTTAATTGAGCTTTCATCACAGTCAAAAATTTCACTTTTTAATTCATCTGCTTTGTCTTGTAAGTTGTAACTTATACATTTTATTAAAAGTTTATTATTCAACTCCTGAATTTTTGGAAAAGAAGTACTTTTGGATTCATGTTGGCTTAAATCAAAATCAATTTTATCAAATGAAAAATTGTTAGTTTTGGAGCCATCTACATTAATTACATTTCCATCAAATAGCTCCAGGTACCTTTTTTTTTCATTATTTTTTAAAAACCCTTTTTTTGCGTGAATAACCTTAGAAATATTATTTGAACTTATATTCATTTCTTTTAAAAAAATATTATTATAGACTCCATCAGGTTCTTCATTCTCAATAAAAATACTTAAGTCTTGCACCACATCAATGAATTTACCCTCCTGAAATAATGATGGAAAAAAATCTATATTAGAATCTCTAATGAAATTTCGTGCTTTATCCTGACCAATCGGCGAAACATAAGCACCAATGAACATTTGAAAAATAAAGAAAAGCAGCGAGAAGCTCAAAATTATCTTAATGAATTGAAATTTACTGATACCAGCAGTCCAGAAGATGATTAATTCATTTTTAAGTTCATATTTATTAATTTGATAAAATATCGAAACAAAAAAAACAAAGGGTAAAATTCTATGAATAATTTTAGGAAAACTGTACAGAGTGTATGAAAAATAAACATAAAAACTATGCCCATCTTCTGTTATAAAGTCTAGATAATTAACGGCTTGAATAACCCAAACAATTAAACCTAATGATAAAGACATTAATATAAAAAAAAATAAAGTATCTTTTAAAAAATGAGTAAATAACAATTTTTTCATTGTATTATAATAAATTTATTCATATATAGCATTCATCTCTTACAGATTGTATTTAAAATTATGTCTATTAAAATTAATTATTTAAACAAATTAAGCAATAAGCCTCTAGGCAATGTTGTCTTATTTGCTGATGAAAAATTTAATATAGATAGTTTAAAAAAATACCTTTCAAACTCAGAATTTTCTTACATATCTGATTTATTAAAAATTAGTGATTTAAAAAAAGACTTACTTTTTTTTGACGTTAATTCAAAAAAAAAAGTATTTTTAGTGTCTATTAAGAAAGATATAAAAATATCAGAAATAGAAAATTTGGGTGCTAAATTTCATGGTTATATCAATTATGATAAGCAAAAAGAATATCTTATAGATTCAGATACAATTAATAGTAAAATAAAAAATTTTGTAGGTTATTTTCTACACGGACTGAAATTAAAATCATATGAATTTAATATATATAAATCAAAAAAAAATAAAAATATTGTTTCTGTAAACGTCGTAGGAAATAAGAATAAAATATCTACTCAAGATTATTTAAGATTTAAAGCTTTAGAGGAAGGAAGTTTTTTTGCAAGAGATCTTGTATCGGAACCAGGAAACATCTTACACCCAGATGAATATGCAAAAAGAATTAATACACTTAAAAAATTTGGATTAAAAATAAATATATATGATGACAAAAAATTAAAAAAACTTGGAATGAACGCTTTACTTGGCGTAGGACAAGGAAGTATTCGAGGATCATATCTTGTAACAATGGAATGGAATGGAGCAAAAAATAATTCTAATCCCTTAGCATTTGTTGGAAAGGGAGTTTGTTTTGATACTGGTGGTTACTCTTTAAAACCAGCAAAGTTTATGGAGGATATGACTTATGATATGGCAGGCTCAGCTACTGTGGTGGGCTTAATGAAAAATTTAGCTATAAGAAAAGCAAAAATTAATGCAGTAGGTGTTGTGGGGCTTGTTGAGAATATGGTGAGTGGAAATGCTCAAAGACCTGGTGACATAGTAAAATCTTACAGTGGTAAGACAATAGAAATATTAAATACAGATGCTGAAGGCAGATTAGTTTTAGCAGATGCTCTAACTTTTACTGAGAAAAAATTTAAACCTAAGTTTATAGTTGATTTAGCAACTTTAACTGGTGCTATTATAGTTTCTTTGGGATCTGAATATGCTGGGTTATTTTCAAATGATGATAAATTGTCAAAACAATTATTAGAAGCTGGTGACAAAGTGGAAGAAAAATTATGGAGAATGCCTTTACATAAAAACTTTGACAAACTTATAGATTCAAAAAATGCAGATATGCAAAATATTAATTATGTAGGTGGTGCAGGATCTATAACTGCAGCACAGTTTTTACAAAGATTTATTTTAAATAAAACAGCTTGGGCCCACCTAGATATAGCTGGTATGGCATTTTCAAAATATGGTGGTGCCTTAAACTCAGGTGGAGCAACTAGTTATGGAGTACGATTATTAAACCAACTAATAGAGGATAATTATGAGTAATACAGAGCAAACACTATCAATCATTAAACCTGATGCGGTTGAAAGAAATTTAGATAATGAAATCAAAGAAATGTTTATAAATAAAGGTTTCAAAATTGTTAAAGATAAAAAAATTCAGATAGCAAAAGCTGAAGCAGAACAGTTTTATAAAGTTCATGAAACAAAACCTTTTTATAACGATTTATGTGCTTATTTGTCGTCAGGACCGATAGTTGTGATGGTACTGGAGAAAGAAAATGCAGTCTTAGGAAACAGAGAATTAATGGGTGCGACTAAACCTGAGGATGCTGCAGAAGGAACTATAAGAAAAAAATATGGAATTTCTATTGATAAAAATTCTGTACATGGTTCAGATAGCATTCAAAACGCTAAAATTGAGATTGGTTTTTTCTTTAAAGATTAATTAAATATTTTTTTAATAGCTGAAGGGTAGAGCTTATGCTCTTGTCTTAGAACTTTTTTAGCTAAAGAAGTGGGGTTATCTTTTTTTGTAATTTTAATTTTCTTTTGTAGAATTATTTTTCCAGAATCGAGTTTTGCTGTTACAAAATGAACAGTACAACCAGCTACCTTATCTTTATTTTGTATGGCTTTAATGTGAGTATCAAGCCCCTTGTACTTTGGCAATAAAGAGGGATGCATATTAACTATTTTCCCATTAAACTTTTTAATAAAATTTTTAGATAAAACCTTCATAAAACCAGCAAGACAAATAAATCTAATATTTTCTTTATTTAATAAATTTAATATTTTTACTTCAGCTATTTTTGGACTACTAAAACTTGATACGTATTTTTTGATATTAAACTGATTTGAAAATCTTAAGCCTTTTGCTTTAGTAGTATTTGAGAAAATTAGATCAATAGATATAGGTGAATTTTTTATTCTAGAAAATTTTATTAAATTTTTTAAATTACTTCCAGTTCCAGATATAAAAACAGCCGTTTTAATCTTTTTAAGACCAGTCAATTTTACCACTAAGTTTAACTTTATTTTTTCCTGTGGTTATTTTTCCAATAACATAGGGTTTAAATTCTTTTGTGAAAAATTTAGTAATTTTATTTAAATTTTTAGGATTAACAATCAAACAAAAACCAACTCCACAATTGAATGTTTTCAACATTTCACTGTCTTCAATATTATTTTCCTTTAACCACTTAAAAATTTTTTTCGTTTTAACTTTATTTAAATCTATATCAGCAACCAACCTATCTGGAATAACTCTCTTAATGTTATCGGCTAATCCACCACCTGTTATATTCGCACATCCATTTAAAAGATTGTTATCAATTAAATTTAAAACTTCTTCCACATAAATTTTTGTAGGTTTTAGTAATTCTTTTTTTAAAAATGAATTATTTTTTAAATTAATTTTCTTATTTTTAAGAACATGTCTAACCAGTGAATAACCATTTGAGTGAACACCGCTAGATGGTATAGCTAACACTAAGTCATTTTTTTTAATATTTTTTTTTGCTAGGATTTTTTTTTCATCTACTAAACCTACAGCAAAACCAGCTATATCAAATTTACCCTTTTCATAGGTGCCTGGCATTTCTGCTGTTTCTCCACCAACTAATTCACAGTTAGAGATCTTGCAGCCTCTCACTATCCCTTTAAGGATCGATTTTAACTTCTTTAAATCTATTTTATTTATAGAAATATAATCTAAAAATAATAATGGCCTTGCTCCTTGAACAATGAGATCGTTTACGCTCATAGCAACTAAATCAATACCAATTGTGTCATATTTATTAAGTAAATTGGCTATCTCTACCTTTGTACCAACACCATCAGTGCAAGCTACAATTTTAGGCTTTTTTAAATTTTTTGGAATGCTTGATATTGAGCCGAAGCCACCAATATTATTAAACTTTTTTTTGCCTTTATTATTTGATGATATTGAGGATATAAATTTAACAAAATTGTCAGCAGCATTTATGTTTACACCACTTTTTTCATAGGTAAATTTTTCATTTTTCATTAGTATAATATATGCAAATAATTAATAAATTTTATAGATTACTGAATGTATATATTTATTTTATTTTATTCTCTCTATTAATAGTATTTTTTTCCACAACTTATTCTAATGCAAATGTATTTAAGGTATCTAACATTGAAATATCTTCACCATTTGAACTAAATTTTGAAAAAAATAGTGTAATTGATAGAGGATTTCAAATTTCCTTTTCGGACTTGCTTTCAATGATTACAACCTCTGGTGATAGAAAAAAGATTAGAAATGTTTCAATTAAAGAACTTAAGGGCATGATTGATTCTTTTACAATTAGCGATGAAAAATTTATAGATAATGAATATTTTGCAAATTTAGAAACAACGTTTAATAAAAAAAAAATTCTTAAATTCCTAGAAAATGAAAATATTTTTCCATCAATACCACAAAGAAATAAGGTCATATTATTTCCTATCCTTGTAGAAACTAAAGATAATAATATTTATCTTTTTAATAATAATATTTTTTATGACAAATGGAATGAACAAAAAAATTCTTATGATTTGTTAGATTATTTATTACCAAGTGAAGATATCGAAGACTTGATAGAATTACAAAAAACATCCAAAGACATTGAAACATATGATTTTTCAAATTTGATTAATAAATATGATATTAAAGATAATATAATTTTAATAATATACAAAGAGGGTAATAGTATAAGAACTCTATCAAAAATTAATTTAAGCAATACTTTAAAAATTCAAAACAAGAACTATTCTAAAATAGATATTGTAAATGAGGATGACTTTTTTAATATTGTTAAAAGTTTAAAACAATTTTATGAAGATCAATGGAAAAAAAATAACGAAATTAATACGTCAATAAAACTACCCATTACAATATCAATCGACTCAAAAAAGAATAAAAAGATTATAGAGTTAGAAAGTGCACTTGATAGTATAGATTTAATATCTAAAGTAAATATCTTGAGTTTTAATAGTGAAAGTATTCATTATAAAATAATTTATAATGGTACACCTAATATATTCTTAAATGATATGAAAAAAAAAAAGCTTGAATTAGAAATGAAAAATAATATTTGGATAATAAAATGAAAAGTTTAAACCAATTATTATTAGATTTTGATTATGATCAAAATTTTAAAGATGATGATTTTTATGTTGGAAAGAGTAATTTTTATGCCTTTGAAGTGATTAACAAGTGGCCAAGATGGGAAAAAAATTTTTTAAATATTAATGGTGAAAAATTTTCAGGAAAAACCCACCTAGTGAATATTTTCTTGAAAAAGTTTAATGGTATTAGGATTGATATTAACTCACTAAACGATGAAAATCTTAAATCTATTAAACCTTACCAAAATATAGTTTTAGAAGATTTAAATTTAGATATAAATGAGAAGCTGATTTATTCACTTTTTAATATAATAGACCAAGATAACAAGTTTTTGATAATCACATCAACTGAACCAATATCTGAGATCAATTTTCAATTAGAAGATCTTCGATCTAGAACTAAGAACTGTCTTTTTGCAAATATTCAAAACCCTGACGATGAGCTAATGTTTGCACTGATACTAAAAAATTTATCAGATAGACAAATTACTTTAGATAAAAAGTTGATTGATTTTATTATTAAAAGAATTGAGAGATCGTATGGCAAAATATTTGAATTCATATATAAAATTGACAAGATTAGTTTAAAAAAAAAAAAATCAATCGATT
>Ga0209710_1002099_pt1 | contig 14253 bp, 6 predicted proteins | sample ArcticOcean_MG_C_5_FD_187436 | JGI IMG/M metagenome (GOLD analysis project Ga0209710, IMG submission 187436) | Marine microbial communities from western Arctic Ocean - ArcticOcean_MG_CB4_138 (SPAdes) (version 2) | ecosystem: Environmental > Aquatic > Marine > Oceanic | place: Arctic Ocean: Canada...
GGGGCCTCCCAACCTACGGGTGTAAAAAATCCATATATATTCACATATAAATACACATCATCCTCATCGACGTGGGTAAAAATACACGAGTATGCAGAACCAACATCACTTGGAAATTCTATAGAGAAGAAAAAGTTTTCTTGTGCTTTAAACAATGATGGATCTCTTGTCCTTGTAGGTTCTCCGATGAACAATTACACTACTGGGGCGGTATTCGTATATGACACGTCTGACGCCTCTTTGAAGTTCTCAGTTCTTGGTGCTGCAGTAGGTAATTATCTTGGAGAATCCGTGAACTTTTCAGCAAACGCTAGAAGAATCGTGATAGGGGATGTTGGTGGTGCGTGTGTGAAAATATACAACCAAGATGAGGTAACAAATGATTGGAATCAACTTGGAAACAAAATATACGGGGGAGGGTCTTCAGTTAATTTGTCTAAAAATGGTGACATTGTGACATTCTCAACACCAGCGACACAGGGGTACGGTAAAGTATATCAATACAAGTGGGATGGTTTATTTTGGTTTCCTATAATCGAAGAATTCTCGGATAATGGTAATGGCACTTCATTCGGTCGTCGAGTTTTTGTAACAGAGGATGCTTCTAGTATATTAGTCGAATCTACTATCACAAATCAATTGTATAGATGGAACGCCGAGAGACCTCTTTTTACATTAAACGGTAATGGAATTGTTCGCGCTGGGGTTGACCAAGTGTATGATTACGATTATGTGACAACCTCCTCGAAACTTGTCATATCTGGTGAAGTCGATACTGGTGTTACCAATGAATATTTAATAAAATACACAATGATAAGAAATCCTACCGATGTCGTATATCAAGTTGTGAGTACTTCTGGTGAGTTGTTGCAACTTGGTCTCACCCTTCAAAGTTTTGCTACGTCGACAACTCCTAATAAATTTGGTTGGTCCGCATCCATCTCGGGTGATGGGAATTATTTGGTCGTTGGTATGCCGGGGTATGACAGTGACAGGGGGATGGCTAAGATATACCACTTAAACCTGATAGATGTAACTTGGGATGAGATGATTTCACTCACTGGACCCAACGTGGGTGGGAGTTATGGTTATAGTGTATCCATTTCAAAGGATGGTTCTAGGGTAGCTATAGGGGCGCCTAATTTTGGTGAAGGTATGGTCGAAGTATATGAGTATACCACAACATGGAATTTAATTGGATCCCAAATAAGTGGTGGTGAGACGGGCAATACGTTTGGGTGGTCAGTTTCATTAAGTGGATCAGGTGAATATTTGACTGTTGGGGAACCCAGAAAGAGTTTACAAGTTAACACGGGTGTTGGAGGGGTTCAAACATATAGATATATTTCATCTGAGTGGGTTAAACAAACATCCTTATCTTTTGAGAACACTCAAGTAGAACACCAAATTGGATATGATGCAGTGATTTCGTCCTCTAATAATGTGGTTTTATTCGGTGCACCAACGGCAGGCCCTGGCTACATCAAAATATCGTCGTATTTAGATGGAAACGTTCCCATTTTTGCCACACCGATGACATTCGGTGAGCGGTTTGGTTGGTGTGTATCAATATCAGACGATGGAACAATATTCGCTGTCGGCGCTCCATTTTTTAATGCTAAGAGGGGGCGTGTGTTAATATACGATGCGACCACAACACCACCATCTTTGAAGGGTAGCCCTATAATCGGTGCAAATGAGAATGACGAACTTGGTGGATCGTTGCATCTGAGTGGTAATGGGCAGAAGTTATTACTTTATAGCAAACAAGGGCGTGTGAGTAATTATCAGTATGTGGGTTCCGAGTGGGTGGTTAATTCTGATGAAATCCTAACATCTAAGGTAACTGATAGTAATTTTGGATATTCTTTATCTACTTCAACAACTGGTAATAGGATGGTCATATCATCACCGTTCTTTGAAAATAGTTCAGGGATGGTGCAAATATTCTCTACCGAGACTCTCCAGATTTCTAATTCAGATTTTATACCCCCCGTTATAACATTGAACAGTGAAAATTCAATTGTACATAAAAAAGATACAACTTTCAATGATACAGGTGTCACAAGAGATGACGGTGAGGTATCATTCGATGTAACTGGTGCTGTCGACTCGAGTGTATTTGGTTCTTATACACTTGTGTATTCAGCAACAGATGCGGCTGGAAACGTGTCAAATCCTCTTAGTAGAATTGTGAACGTAAAAGATTCAACCATACTAAATCAACTCAGTACATTTCCAGCACCAGTTAGAAGTAGAAATAGAAATACAGCAATTGCAGAAAAAAGGGTAGCTCTATGTACCCCAGCTATCAAAGTATATGATGTGTCTAATGAGGTCAATCCAGCTGTATACAACCAAGTTGCACAGGTATTACCAGATGGAGATCAGGTTGGTCTTTCACAAGATGGAACGAAGTTATATATAACAAAATTCATAGATACGACTTCTGGTAAATTATCTGTGTATTCACTCGGTGAGGTCGGGTTCGTATATGCACAAACACCATTTTCTAACGTTGTGACTTCTGTAGATTTTGTTACAAGAGCAAACTATAGTTCAACGAGACAATCACTTGATAGAAGGAGTAACTTATTTGGCACCGGTGTTGTGCCTTACGGGGAGCAATACAGACAATCGTTCAAATTTAAAAATTTAGCCATGTCAAATGACGGTGAGAATTTCGCTATCGGTAAACCAAAGATCGGCTATCCCAATACAGCTTCAGTATCAGTCTATAAATTTTCATCAGTGACAAGTGAGAATGACATATTTACTCAGATTGGATCCACAACATCTAGGTCATTTATAGAATCTTTAGCTGTATCCGAAGTGGGTGATAGATTGATCACACAAGAGGGAGATCGAGTTTTGATATACAATCGATATGATTTTTTTCCAGGATGGAATTTGGAATTTGAACATACAGACACTATTCAGGGGAAAGTTGCCATGTCCCACGATGGCAATGTAGCTGCATTTGTTATATCCCCCAGTTTAAATGTTGACCCGATCACATTAACCGGGGACTCTACAATTGTACATGTAAAAGGTCAAACATTCACTGATCCGGGTTTTTCATATTCTGGTGCAGGGGCTGTAATTGTCACAGGTACTGTAGATACAGACTCAGTGGGTGAATATATAATCACATACGAGTCATCAAATAATAAACAGGTTAGAATAGTTCGTGTAAACGATTCACCAACTTTGTCAACCTTCAATGGTTCTTATTCAACTACCAATATTCCATATGGACCGAATTTTGCCGGGTGGACGGGAACGTGGAGGAATCAAGATTTCCCACTTTTTACAGTTCCAGCAGGATTTGTTCAACCAGCAAACCCCGAGTTTGAACTATCAATTACACTAAACGGAACTATCCCTGTAGCTGGAAACTGGCAGTACATGTCTATACAGATTTACACGGATAATGGATTTTCGACTAGTATCAGTTTCACCTCAAGTGGCTCTGGCCAAGGAGAATCATATTCGTATTATGGTGGGACCATATATACTAACAAAATCAATACAAAGACCACGATTGATTCGGGGTCGTTGTCGGGTGGTGACCAAGTGAGGGGAAGACTTCATTTATATAACACGTTTTTCTCAACGTTTCATGTGGATGTGACAACCACAATTTCTACTCCTACTACCACACCTGTCCCCATTCCTACAGTAACATTAATAGGATTTCCCCAAAACAGTATAGACACCGGTGAAAATTTCGTAGATCCTGGAGTGACTTCAAACAATTCAACAGATGTTATTAGTCTGATAGATGCACCAACTTTCCCACAGGCATCGTCTTCTATACAGGCTATAATATACCGCGCAGTAAACACCACAGGGGTTTCTGGTTATGCTGTGAGATATGTAAACATCTCAGATGTGGAAAAAATTGTCATTTACGGAAGGTCGGGTAGTACATGGTCACAAGTTGCAAATTCGATTAGTACACCGGCATCACTGGAGACATTTTCGTTCAAGCATATAAGTTTATCGAATAACGGAAACAGACTAGTGTTCTCAAAACATGATAAAAATATTATTTATGACCTTGACCAGGATAATTACCCAGTAGTATGGATAAAAACAGGTGAAATTACACGGGATGCAGTGTGTATCAAAATGTCGGGGGATGGGAATAGAATTGTCATAGGTGACTCGATTGGACAAGTATATTTATACGAGTATAGCAATGGTGTATGGGATTTGGAAATAACGATTTATCACGATTCATCTCTAACTGGAAATGCTGGTGACTATCAGACTGCATCAATTGATATCTCAAAAGGTGGGGAGTATATAATTGCGGGTTACGAGTCTTCTAGTCCGAGCAGGGGTGTTACTGTTTACACTATTGATGGCTTAAAAAGAGGTCCAACTATTCATTCATCATCTGTGGTGGCGGACAAAGTCTCGATATCATCAGATGGCACAAAACTACTCACGAAAAAATTATCGTCAGGTCTTATAAAATTCGCGTATTATGAATATAACAGTGAAAGTATATCATGGATCGAGCATGGTCCAAGCGTTTACCAGGGACCTACAAATTTACTCGACCTATCTCTGAGTGGCAATGGAAATAATTTATTATTACTTTACGCAGACCGTTTTATCACGAACACTCCGGCAAAACAAACAATTGAGGTTGGATGGGAAAAGGTTGGATCAGATATAGTCAGGTCTGCGATCTTCCAACTCCCCAACGATACGAACCCACCACCGAGTACTCCAGGTGCTCGTTCTACACCTGGTGGAATCTTGCACCCTAGCCAGCTATATTATGATCTGGAGGAAATAGGACACGTGGTCGAGATTTCAGATGATGGATTAACTGTAGCGATTGGTTTACCGTTTTTGGCGATGGGAACTGGTTCTACAATAGTCGCGATAGGCGCTGCTGTAGTATTTACTTGGGGTGGATCAGACTGGGTCCAGTTAGGGGGTTTGATTGTACCTAAATACACAAATAATGCATCGTTAAGTCTGAAACAAAATATGAAAGCTGAATCCCACATGTATAGCGGTGCGTCCATAAGTTTATCGGGTGATGGTCAGTATTTATGTGTGGGATCACCCGGATATCACCCAGATGAAGCAGATAAAGATATTTATGGAACTAGGGAAGAACGTATTAACTCATTACCTTCGACACATGGAGCCACTTCATGGACTCTTTATAAACGCGATGCCACATATGCTCCAACAAACGATCATTATAGTGTTGGTTGGGAACCCATACACACTAAATATTCTGAAATGTCCACAAGTTTAGCATCCATTAGTACCCTAGTCCCTAAACGTGAGCTGATTGGACATAATGTGAAAGTATCAAGTGACGGTTCCTTCGTTGTGTATGATACCAGAACTGACGGAATAAAGATTGAAGCGTTTGACTCGACAACAAATACATGGGGAACATCGCAACATATACCTAATGGTGTGACAACATACTTGAATAATATCGAGTATACTTCGGGGGGCACCACATACACTTACCCTATACATTACCTTGGTAAAAACCCAACTGGTGACGATTACGTTGAAGACTGGGATGCTTCAGGTACTGTTGGAAAGGGTGGTTATGTTGCCCGGATGTGGCCTCACAGTTATATATCATTATCGAGTAATGACAAGTTCCTAACAGTTTCTGAACCGGAGGTGACACTCCCTACGACTATTTCAACCGATGGGACCACATTGTTTACCCCTGTATGGACAACACCAAATCGTTCTGCGAGAGTAAATGTGTACACAAGAAATTATGGGGGGTCATGGTCCCTTCGTGGTTCCAAGATCGATTCTACTTCTATTCCTCATTTCGCTTCCTCGTATAGTTCAATTACCGACGATGGGAAGATACTTGTTGTTCCCTCAAAAGATGATTTTAGTAAGTTCCACACATATGATTATGATATATATAATGATTCTTGGACCACCAGCACAACCCCTCAGAACATCGATAATACAAATGACAGTGGATCTCTCACCACAGCAGAACTACAGAACTTTACAGCCGCAGCTCAGTCGATCACTCTCGCGTCGGGTGACGGCACGAAAGTGGCATCGTTGTATTTCGGAGATCAAGTTGTAAATTCCAGTGGTTTTCCCCAATTCAGACTATATACTATTGGTTCCCTCTCTACATCAGCTAGATGGAATCAGTGTGGTGGTAATATTAATCTGAGTTCAACGGGGGGGATAAACACATTGGACAGCGTGTATACAGTCTCTGAAAAGATTATAACACCATCTGTGTCTATCTCGAATGATGCAACTAAGCTCGCGGTTGGTCTCGCGAATGACAATGTAGTGAAAGTATTTAATTACTCCAACGATACATGGGGTGAGGTGGCCAGTTTAACGAACACCGGACACTTTGGAGATCAAGTAGTGTTGACGAGGGATGGTAATTCTTTAGCTGTGAGTGCCCCAGGGAACACTTACGGTGAAGTATTCTTGTATGATACTTCGACGAGTTCGGTCACTTCAAAAGCGGATACTTTACAGAATACATCACTTCATTCGAATGGGAATTTTGGATATTCTTTGGGTTTGAGTGATGACTGCACGCGTTTATTTATAGGTGACCCAGACTATTCAAATGATGTTTCTGATACAACTCGTGACACTGGTAGAGTTGTGATAAAAGAATATGATGCTAGTGGAACACTAGGATTTTCTTCAGGGACTGAAATTGAAATCACGAGAGGTGGGGCCCTACAGGTGGCGATTGATAAACACACGAGATTCGGTGAATCATTAGATGTCTCTGGTGATGGGACACGATTGATTGCGAGTCGTTTTGGTTTGTTGGATACCACATTTACTGGAGATCCGTATACTGGTCTAGAAATATCTGAATTGTGGGACCGGGACTCTCAAACTGGAAACTGGTCTAAAAAGGATTTACAACCAATAGTGCCTATCGTGGTGAATAGTATATCTTTAGGAAATAGCGAACAGTATTATCAATCCCCGATTGTCAAAATATCAGATTCTGGAGATTTTTTCTTCTACGGCGTTTCGGAACCTTCAAACACATCGTATGGATCCAATGTTGCACTGACCACAACGCAACAATACTTTAGTCCCATACTTACACTAACTGGTGCTTCAACAGTAGAAATTATTTTAGGTTCACCATATGCTGAACTCGGATGTACTTCAGATAACTCGAACGACACTATAGTCATCACTAATAACATCGATAATACTGTTTTGGGTGTATATACAGTTAGATACACTACGACGAGATTTGGTCTCTCGAATTTTATAGAAAGAAAAGTCTCCGTAATAACACCGGATACTGCACCAACTATAACACTTATAGGTGATTCTGTCATCAATATCACTCAACCAGATGTGTATAACGAACCAAATCCAGCGGCGACTGCGGTTGGTGGTATTTTGGAAACGTATGGGTCCCCCCCCGATGGTTCCACAAGTGGAACATTTACGATGCGATATGTTGTTAGAAACCCACTTGGGACAGCAACTGTTGAGAGAACAATAACAGTTTCGCCCGATATTACACCACCAGTAATTACACCATGGGGTGGGAATATTACTCATAAATTCAACACGACATACAATGACCCTTCGTATATTGGATCTGATGGTAACGAGTCTATTCTTGTAACCACCCCATCTTACGCACTTACAGTTTCTAAAATACCGTCATACCGTGGCACTAATCTTATTACTTACTCAGCAGCTGATCAAGCTGGAAACATTGGAACATTTGTAAGAAATGTTTATGTAAAAGATGACATGGAGGCAGCCACAATACAACAACAATTGGATGATAGTTATTATTCGACTATCTCAAATGATGGAAGTAGGCAAGCTATAATTAGAAAAGCAACTAACGATGTGGTTATTTACGGAGTTCCTGCATCATCCATACAGCTGCAACTGTCTGGATTTGGGTCTATGGAGGGACAAATGGTTAAACTTTCCTCAAATGGTCAAATAATCGCATTTACGGCACCTGATGGTGTGCGTGTATACGCGGGTGGGGTTGAACGACTTGCGGCAGTCAGTAGATTTACCAAATCCGGGTCATCTGTGTATCACATAGAATTATCGAATGATGGTGACACCATCGCGGTATCTTATCCTGGGGGGAATGCACAATACTTGGAGGAGGTTGTGATCTTTAGGTGGAATTCTACACAGTATGTTGAGGATCATAGTATAGCAAGTGCTGCGGTAACGGGTTTAGGTGATACGATATCGTTAAGCTCTAATGGAAATCGTATAGCTTTGGGCTCCTCTAAATTTGGTGGTGGGTTGGGGTCAAACATCTCCTCTACTAAATACTCATTTGCAACCCCCAGTCCTACATTAGATGGTGTGAAAAACTGGTATGGTAGAAGTGAAAGGGGCTATCAACTTACTAGATACGGTATAGGTGGTGCAAATAATACAATGTATTGGCCGGTTACCTTGGGGGCTTCGTGGTCTGTATCGTGGGACTGGTATATATATGGTCCTAGATGGGGGGGTGCTGATGACTTGCGTTTGATTTACTTCGCGACGAACCCCATAACGGCGTATGAAGCTTCCGTTCATAACGGGTACAATAATTTCTATGAATTTTGGCAGGGTGATACACACCAGATTAGGGATAATAATGATGTATACAAAAAAAGTGCTAATGTGTATTATCCATTATATAGGTGGTTGACTGTTGAAGTTTCATATGACAGTGGTGTCATGACATCTACAGTTAAACATGACACCCGGGTGATTTCTTCAATTACTCACAACTTTGGGGCTGCACACCAAAACTTATACGGGACACAAACATATTTTGGATTTTCAGGAAGAACCGGTGGTGTTTCGTCTTCACAATACATTAGAAACATAAATCTTAAGACTTTACAGGATAAAGTTGGTCAGATTAAAGTACACGATAGGATTGGTGCTAACAGCTGGAGCCAAGTTGGTGCAGATATTGAAGGTGGTTTAGAAAACCAGGGATTAGGAAAGAATGTGAAATTATCAGGTGATGGTTCAACCCTATTAAATAAAAATGAAGGACTCGATGCTAATGAACAAAACGTTTCAGTATACACACTGAATTCTGGAACATGGACAAAAAATAGCACATTGATAGATAATTTGAATACACGAACACTATTGACTGGTAACACCCACGAATTAATAGACATAAGTGATGATGGATCTTTATTGATTTACTCTAAAGGAACTGGTAGTGAAAAGTATGTGTCACACCCTTCAGGTTTATCCACCAAATATATAGATGGTTACAAACTGGAGAGTGGTGTATACAAACACAGTCTCACTATTCCAGAATCATCATCATCACCCACTAAACTCGTGCAAGTAACGGGTGACGGGTCTAAGGTTTTATTACATACTGATAATGATATTGTATTACACAGTGTCACGGATACTGTTTTCAATCCAGTGATTACACTAACTCATCAAAATGATTCTGACATACTCCGTGTCGTCACATACACAGAACAGGGAGCTACATCGAACGTGACGGATGGTTCCTCTGTCGTAGTAGGGGGTGATACAGGTATTAATACACCGGGGACATATAGAGTGAGATATAGTGTTACAGATAGTATTACAGGAAAATCTGCACATAGATCTAGAACTGTAGTAATTATTTAATAGTATTTACAACTCAAAAGTTTTCACTTAGTGTCAAGGAGTTTACTGTTCCTGAGCTTTTCCATCAACTCGGGACTGACGGTCTTGCCCTGACGAAGGCGATAAAGTGCGTTCTTCAACTGGTAGTGTGTGATGTTGTTTTGGTAGTGTTCCCTTGACTTTTGACGATAGTAATCCACATGACTCTCACGCCACGTCTTATTGTACGAAGCTTTATTTGGGTTGTAGGGAGCCATTATAACTACGGAATTGTATTTTCCTAAATTATAGTTTCACTTAGGTTCATTTTCTGCACATAGAACTAGAAATTTTCATCTTCAAACACCTAAGTCGGTCGATATCAGTACATATTTCATACTTCCTACAAGATGTCTAACTCTCAGTCCATTTTCAACTACATCCGTGAGCTCGAGGTTCTCAATGTTGAGTCTCGAGTCAAGATTGAACAGCTCAAGAATTTACTCAAAGAAGCTTCTGAAGAAAGTGTCGAGGCCGGGAAATCTCTTTTCGACACGACTTCCAATCCCGTAGCGCTTCTTTGCACCAATCACGGTATTGGTCAACGTCTCCGTGAACTCGGTGATATGACCTCTGATTTCTACAAGGATGCTGTATACAAGCGAGCTGCTACAATTATCGAGGATCTCCCAAATGAGGTAGAGAGTGGTGAGAGTGTTATGCATCTCAACGGGATCGGTAGATTTATCGCTTCTAAGATTGATGCATACCTCGACGAATTGGATTCTGATTACGAAGAATCAGTTGCTTCGATTGACGTAGCCTCTGAGGAGTCCCAAGCCTCTGAGGAGTCCCAAGCCTCTGAGGAAGAGGAAGCCTCTGAGGAAGAGGAAGCCTCTGAGGAAGAGGAAGCCTCTGAGGAAGAGGAAGCCTCTGAGGAAGAGGAAGCCTCTGAGGAAGAGGAAGCCTCTGAGGAAGAGGAAGCCTCTGAGGAGTCCCAAACCTCCGGGGAGTCTGAGCTCATTTCCTACAATACTGAAATCTATGACATGCTCAGAGGTCTCGCGAGGCAGGAAAAGTGCAAGCACAAAAAGAACAGCTACAATCGTGCTGCAGAATCTATCTTCTATCTTCCATATGCTGTAGAGGATCCTTACGAACTTTCCCATGGTCCCAAGAAAGTGGCTGGAATTGGAAAGAGTATCGCGAAGAAAATCGATGCGTTTCTTAATCCCAACGGGGAACTCACGCGTATCTTTCTAAAGATGGGAAATCTCACGGATAGCGTGAGGCTACGTGAGGCGTATTGGAAAGCATCTGATATTCTGAAAACTCTACCTGACAAGATTAAATATGGATATCAAGTCCAAAACATGGATGGTTTCACTAAATCCATTTGTGTTATGATTGATGAGTTTGAGAACCTCGGATTTGTCAAGCGTCTCGAGGAACTCAAATCCAAAAAATATTATGGGGTTTAGAGGGGAGTGGTAGTTTAGGAAAAATTTAATACATAATAAAGTTACATAAAAGAAAAGCCGGTACAATACCCAAAGGATGATTTACCTCCAAGCTGTTGTTCAAACACTTACCTCTGTGGGTCCTCAATACATCAAAAACATCTACACGTGGGTGAAATGTGCAGTTTGGGACGCACCATTCCGTGTATATTTGGACATCGAACTTGAGAAAATTTCGATTGAACGGGACCTAAGTCGCAAAGAAAAAGAGTAAAATTAAATCAATGACAACTCACGTGATTCCACTTAACGAGTTATTTGTCCAATCTATAGCACAACTTGGGATATCAGGTTTGGCTACAGACGACCTCCGTATCGCTTTTCTTCAAGCTACATCACCACTTTGTGCAGACGTTCAACGTAAGATTTGGGAAGAAGTTCTCTTCTGCACAGAGCCTATTGCACCTAAAGCTCCTACTAAATGTTCAAAAATCTGTTACAAGCGGTCTTCAATTTCCCTCCAGAAGAAGTTATTCCCAACAAAATAAAACTGTTTTCTGATCTTATGTTGACGCATCAGATTATCAGAACTGTGAATGAATGCGATGAAGACATATACATTGCTACTGAAAAAGAGCAGGATAGGAATTTAAAAATACTTGTTACGAAGTGTACACGACTCTTATCCTTCGTGGAATGTCATGGTCTAGAATATAAATATGCACCCATTATCATTGAATTTGGTAACGAGATTGAACACCATGTTCAGAGGAAAAAGAACATCGATCACTTATTTGAAAAATTTTGGGGTATTGAAAAAAAAGTAAAAGGAAAATATGAGTCGGTTGGGAACCTAAGTGACCTTACTAGGGCATGAATAGTAATCGTACCAACATGGACCTATTCCATAAAATCCAGGGTATCATAGATGCAAACACACCCAACATCCCAGAGGGTGACTACTTGGAACTATGTAACGCGATCGGGAAATTGCGGGAAAGAGTAAAACCTCCTAAGTTTCTCCTAGATCAAAACGAACCCTTGATCCTCCCCCAGTATCAACCGACCACCCAAGTTGATGTTGAGTCTGATGATGAACATTTCGTTCCCTATCCAGATGGACAACCTCAGGAGTGGATAGACCTACACGAGTGGCCTGTGGGGGAATAGTAATTTTGTAATCCTAAGTCAGCATAAAACCTATCATTTTTAACCCATCATGGATACCAACAACCCCATAAGCAAGTATGAATGTGACATCATCATCGACGCTCTCGATTCAATTCCCGAAAAGGACAGATCCCATCTTTTTATGAGGTATATCTGTGCTCTCACGGAACAAGATAGAGACGATTTCTCCCCCCTCGTTGAAAGATTAGGCACACCAGGGCCGTTTACAAAGTTAACACCGGAACAACGCGACGTGAAATCTGACTATATACTGTCCTTATGTGGTGGAGATAGAGTATTTATGATGTTCATGATCATCTGAATTGAAAGTTACTTAGACGAGAGAGCTTCGATACATATAAGTGTAATATGGAGGATTTGATGGGTGTGATGCAAATAATCGATCGTTACACGGATAAATTTTCAGATGGGGACTACCTACAATTGTGTGACAAGTTGAAAAGGGCGTACAACAAAAGATCGGACCCTGTATACTTGTTCGATTATGAAAACTTTAACATATCTGCCATTGGTTCTGAGGAGGTAACTACACAATACTTCTATGATTATTTCTATGAGCGAGCTGTGGATCTGGATATGTCATTTGTTGCTGACCAGTTGGGATATTTACATAGGGAATATGAGATAAATCAGCCACTGAGACGATGCTCCCCACGAATAAAAGAGCGGGTGAAGGAACATTTCTGTAACATGCAAGGTGTAGATCGTTCAGAATTGGATGATAATTTAATAAATGACGCAAACTTCAAACATACATGCAAGGTTTTCGTACAACTAGAGAATGAATTCAGGAGTAAGTATAGGGAAGCTATCGAGAAAAGAATTCGGTGGATGGAACTTTCGCTGGATAATTTAGATGAAATTTGATACCTAAGTCGCCGCATATTTATAAAATTTACAAACCTAATTCGGTCCAAACTTCATAACACTATAAGTAAGATGGAGTTTCTCAAATCTCTCATGCAATCTGTGGATGACATTTCCCACAATATTCCAGATGGGATATATTTGGAGATGTGCAACAACCTCAAATCCATACACGAACTCATACCGAAAGTTAGCGACCCCCCGGCCACCGACAATCGGTCTATCCCGTTCCAAGCTGTTAACAGAAACATAGCAGTTCACGTTCTTCACAATGACCACAGTGACAGTGATAGTGAGAGTGAAAGTGACAGTGCAAGCGAGGATGACGTTGACGACCAGCCTTGGCGCCCCGAGGAGTGTGAGGAATGGACACAGAATGATCTTGTTATTCGGCGACTTCTGGCCGATTTGAAGTTTGCCGAATCGAAATTGAAGACAATAAAGCCTATTCAGCGCAGCACTAAGAAGGTCAAAGAGGCTGCCATTAAAGAATACTGTGAGGGTTTCTACAACGTCCCCAATTTGGCTACGTGCACTTTTGAAAACCTGATCAAGTCCCCAGAATGGGCAGATATACTTCGAGTCGCTTCAAGTGAGTCGGTCCAATATTACAAGAGTAAACAATTTGAGAAAGAGTTGTATGAGGATTACAAGAGGGTTGAGAATTATCGCATTGAGAGCCATATATCATCTATGCGAGAATTGAAGAGAAACTTGGAGATCGAGATTGATGATGTGAGGGATCGACAGGACTACTTACAGTCTAATTACAACTTATAAGTCTGTGTGCACCACCACTTATTACCCCCTGTATATTCGAAGATGATATGAATTAGAGCACCCGCGAGTAGGTGAAGAATAGGTGTTTCCATTTTAATGTTTATTTTAGAGATTGCAAATATCAAAACAGCGTTCATTATACCAATAATCAGAGCTTCTACCAAAACGATTGTCGTCGCTCTTGTCATTAATATATACCAGAAAAAAAATAGGGTCTCAGTACCTTTTTTTATTTATTTTATTTTTTCAAATACTTTTGGTTTACTATCTTTTTCTAAAGTGTTTCGATTTTAAAAAAGTTTTTATTTCGAGGTCATAGGTACAAAATACT
>Ga0209710_1002100_pt1 | contig 14248 bp, 13 predicted proteins | sample ArcticOcean_MG_C_5_FD_187436 | JGI IMG/M metagenome (GOLD analysis project Ga0209710, IMG submission 187436) | Marine microbial communities from western Arctic Ocean - ArcticOcean_MG_CB4_138 (SPAdes) (version 2) | ecosystem: Environmental > Aquatic > Marine > Oceanic | place: Arctic Ocean...
CCGTTCTCAAACTAGCATCCCACGTGCTGCGACCGGGATCACTTCACAGATCTCATCGCCGCGAACCGCTACCAACTGATCCACCATATTTACCGCTACGCACACGTGGTTTGGGATCACTCGCACAATATCGCCAACCATCGGTTTTTTGTTACATTTCGAAAGGTCGAGAAATCCATGCTCTTCCGCAAATTTATGAATACGTGCTTCGGGATGCTCAAGAATCAAGCCAAAGCCATGCAAATTTCCAGTGTCAGATGTCAACGTTTTGGAACCTGCATCCAAAATACCGCGCTCTGCTCCACCACGACTCACTACACTCGAGAACACACTGAACGCACAATCTTCCTGAGTCGCAAATCCATTTTCAATCATCATACGGTCGTTGAAGATACAGGTGCCCGCACGATGTTCAGTGGCTCCCACCAGTTTTCCAATATTCGCAAAATTGGGGGTTCCACCTGTAGAAATGATCCCTTGCTTCAGCCCTAAGGACGCTAAACCCGTTATCATCTCATCCAGAAAAACTTGGGTCTGGGGCCAGCTATCAAGTGATGGATAAAACAGAAGACCCGCAAAGTTGAGCATCGGGTCATCGCGGATAACCTCTGCCAGCGCAAGCGCTTCGCGAGGGGTTTCAACACCAGCACGTTTTTGTCCAGTGTCACATTCGATCATCACTTCCAGCACACGTTTAGCTTGTAGTGCAGCATCCGAATAAGCCGTCAGCGAAACCAGATTGTCGCTGCAGACCTTAAGGGCCACACGCCGCTGTAAAGATGCCAGCCGACCAGATCTCGCAGCCCCAAGCAGATTGGTTGCAATAATAATGTCCGTAATGCCTGTATCCGCCATTACCTCGGCCTCACCAATCTTTTGGCATGTAATTCCTTTTGCGCCAGCCGCAATCTGCATTTTTGCTAGTATCGGCGATTTATGGGTTTTGATATGGGGACGGTTTGCTACTCCAGCCTTTTCGCACAATCTCTGCGCACGCATTATGTTGCGTTCAACCACGTCAAGATCTATCACCGAGCATGGTGTGCCAAAATTTTCTATAATTGCGGTCTTGAGTGCAAAGGTAGCCATAATCATTTAACTCATCCATTCAGGCTAATTATCTATTAAAAAATATAATTGTGAAAAATTACTTAGTCTAATGACCAAAATATTGAGTGGGGATCATCAAGTTCTTCAAAAGAAGTTTCATCACAGTCCAAACGAGCCTATCACACTAATGAGACCCTGCATAGGATTGCAGGCCGTTCCGCCTAGCTGAAGTCAGCTTTGTCTGGCAGTGTAACTTCTTATTGTTTTCTATAAATCATACGTTTTCTAAATATTGGTACTTTTAAATTTATCCATCAGGTATGGGCCTGAAACGACGGAGTGTTGGCCACTTGACCCAATAGGAGTAATGTTAGCGTCCCAATCGGGTTGATGAAAAAAAGCGAGGCTCTTTCGCTGGACCTGATGGGGTTTTGCAACAACACGGTGCAAAGTTGAAACCCAACGACCAGACGTCCAAAGCTCCATCAAATCTCCTAGATTAATAACAAAGCAGCCTTCTTCTGTAGGCACATCCATCCACACCCCGTTTTGATTAATTTGCAATCCTGCTGTTCCCGGCTGTGGTAGTAATATGGTTAATGAACCATAATCCGTATGCGCTCCTGCACGCTGTTGCCCCTCTTCCGTGACCTCTGAGGTGGCGGGATAATTGAGGGCTCTTAAGGCGGAAATGGGGTTTCCGATAAATGGATCAAAAAATGAATTTTCTAAGCCTAACGCCTCAGAAAATGCCGACATCAAACGTTTGGCGAGATTTTCCATTTCTAAGTAGTATGTGCACCAAGCATCTTTGAAACCGTCCATTTTTGGCCAAATAGTGGGTTGATAGCAGAAGTCATACGCACGCTTGTCCACAATTCCAGCTGGAACATTAAGCGGACCACCATTGAAGCTTTCCTTAAGATCGGGAGGAGTTTTTTCTCCTTTCGAGGCCGCCAATGCCTCTTTATTTGGCCCAATCCACCCATAGGGATATCCAGAGTAAGGGACGGCGACTTCCAGTTTTTTTGCGTTTGGGAGAGCAAAGAATTCTGAAACCAGGCGCCACTGTGTGTCAATGATATCGGTTGAAATTCCATGTCCTTCCAAAACAAGAAAACCAGTTTCCCTGCAGATACTATCCAATTGAGTACTGAGGTTTTGTCGAAGTATGCCTTCAGATCCCTCAAATTTCTGAAGATTGAATTTAGGAAATTTCATGTTTATCACCAAAGATGTTTTAGGTTCGATTGTTATCGATTAATACGCAGAAGGTTAAGACAACAACCAGCCTAAAGCTATAGTTTGCTTAATCCAAAATATCCACGCGATAACCTGCTCTGGGAAAGTGTACGCCGATGTTGCCAACTTCTGTATCCAGTCTCAGAACTGTGATTGTGTCGCTATTGGCTGCAACCACCTCTGCTTCCACGGGTTGTTCGCCTCCATCAAGATCAGAGGATACAGCCACACTCATTCCGGGAATGAGACCCTGAGGGTCAAGCGGGTCAGTTTCAGGAGTTGTTATTGGTTCGCAGCCCTTAGCGCGGAAGATTGCATCTTCAGGAGACATCTCAATCATGGTTCCGTGGCCAATTTCTCCTACGTTTTGTTCCCATCGCTCAATCTGCGCGAACTCAGACAAAAAGGCAGGGCCTCGGCCCCAACGGCCGCGAATAAACCAGACCATGTGATAAAGTTGGGCGTCTATAGCTGCGGGAACCTGCCCGAGTAAAAATTTTCGATTGTCGGAAAGCTGATCATTAGCCCACCCAAGAGCTGTGCGAAACTGAGCGGCCAAATGTGGAAGGGATGCATTGGCAGCTTTCAGCCCTTCACTCCAGTCCGAGCCTAAATAAAGGCGCCCACGATCTTCGGCAAAATTCTTGGGGAGTGCATCCCCTGCGGCACCAAGTACGAGCTTAACCGCTAAGTCAAACATCGGGCCGTCTGTCCAGCGACTTAGACACCACATTAGGCCGGCATCGGACGATGGAAAGAATGAGGGTGAAGGGTGCCTGCGCTCCAACTCACGGATGATACACTGGCTGTCGCAATAAATATCGGCCCCGATCTGCATAACAGGGGTCCTCCTGTATCCACCTGTCAACTTCGTAAGCATAGGCTTTGGCGTCAACCGCGGTATCTCGACCGAACGCCACGATAGTCCTTTTATACCAAACGCTACCCGCGCTTTTTCAGCCACAGGAGATTGGGGGTAATTGTGCAGAATGATTTCGGAGTAAGGGCCGTTCATGGAAAGTCTTTCTTAAAATAAATGCGAAGATTGATCCATCAATAGCTATGAAAATATTGCTTTGCCATAGTTAACCATTCACCCCGCTCGGCCACTCTGATCCGCTAAAAGGAGCAATAGGCGCTGGGTGTGTGGGAGGTGGGCCTGAGGTACTACTTCCAAACGTTTATGGTTTCGCCTTTAGCCCTTAAATTATCGAATTTTTCTTGCAAATATTGCTGAAAAGTTTTTTCTAAGTATTTTTCGTTCACAACATATTCAAGGCTTGAAAGATAATGAAACGGCTTCAAATAACCTGGCATTCTAAATATCTCTTCGACTCTTCCACTTTCTGCGGCAGTATAAATTAAAGTCGTCGGCGTAAAAAATATGTCGTTTTTTGTTACCCAATCCCTTTCCTCCAAACTTTCCCCATCTATGCTTACAACCTCTCTAGAACCCCATAGATCAATCTGAACAATTAAAAAATGGTCTTGTAGATAGGTTATAATCTCTTTATTTTTAAAATTCACTTGGTGTAGTTCACGGCAATAAGGGCAACCTGCTTGCTCTATTAAAACCATTAAATACTTACCCGTTGAGTCAGCCTCTATGGCATCTTCGTTAAGTTCCAGAAAACTCTGATAAAACCAATCTTGCTTAAACAGGCCATCGTCACCAATTTTTTCAGTGGACAACGCAATTGACGGTAATAATAGCAAAACAAAACAAAATTTTAACATCTTGGCCTCTTCAAAAAACCAAATCTGAAGACATCATATCATAAAAATTACATTTTTAATACAAATTAGGTCTGTTCATAATTAATGTTTCAAACATACGTATCGAGTATTTGTTAAAATCTAATTATTACAACAGCTTGTTTATACATATTGTATCAAAACTACGGACGCTACTCTTGGGTTGCACGTAGGCATCACTGGAAATCGGACATATAGCGTTACTGCAAGGCGGATGATCGTAAGTCTAGTTTTAAAGTAGTTAAATAGGGATTTTTTGTCATACTAACAAAGCTTGCGTCAGGATGGGACTAAAGGACGGTGCTGGACATATACCGCCCTATTATCAGGCAGTGCCCTTTATTTACGGGCGTCACTTCGCGCGGGTCAAACCCATTGGCATATCTGATATTCGTTTCATCTCATCTGTCTCAAACAGAGACGGACTGTCCAGATAGTTCAGCATCATCTCTGTCGCGTCACCGCCCCAGAAAATCTCGCCTCCAACACAAAAGGTTGGCACGCCAAAAACGCCATCTGCTATTGCAGACTTGGTGTTGGTCCGAAGAGTATTTTTGACCAAAACGTCCGACATAGCAGCTTCTGGATCAGAAATGCCGAGAGCGTCGGCAATCGCTTGGACGCCCTCGGGAGCATCCGGTTGTAACCCCTTACCGTAAATCACATCGAACACTGCACGCACATGATCGATTTTTCCCCCGGCAGCAACGCATAGCCGTAGCGATGGTAGGGGGTTATAGGGATGCCGCGGAGGCATCGTAAATGGAATCCCAAGCTGATCCGCATTCCACTGAAAAAAACGATATACAAAGCGCCGCTTTGGCGGGATTTCAGCAGGTCCCAACTGTCCCCAATGTTGCAACAAAGCCCCAAAGAGCACGGGAATCGGTGTTATTTCTAGATCAGTGGGTAATTGCGAAAAGCGACCCAGTTGCAAATAGGCAAAGGGCGATATGAAGTCAAAATACCATTTGGCTTTGGTCATGTCCGGGGGTCCTCGTCTGTTGAAAGTCTTATCATGCTTGAAAGGAGACTGGTTATTGCCACAATCCCCCTCGCCCGGCTAACGCTGATCATTGCAGTTCCTTGATCATCTCAGCGCTCATGATGAATTTCTGGGGCTTGCCAGAGATCGTCATCGGCAATTCATCCTTAATCCGGATGTGAAGCGGCACCTTGTAGTGAGCCATCTGACCTTTGCAGAAATGGCGTAGCGCCTCCGGATCAATGTCCGCGCCGTCATTAAGAACGATCCACGCGCAAACCACTTCACCAAGCGTTGCGTCCGGAATGCCGAAGACCTGCGCTTGTCCAACACTGGGGTGCGTATAAAGAAACTCCTCCACCTCCTTGGGATAGATATTCTCGCCGCCTCTGATGATCATGTCCTTCACACGGCCGGTGATATCACAATACCCATCCTGGTCGAGCACAGCAAGATCACCGGTATGCATCCAGCCGTCCTTGATGGTATCGGACGTCCGCTCCGGGTCGTTCCAGTATTCGCTCATTACGGAATAGCCCCGTGTCAACAGTTCTCCCTGCTGTCCAATCTCAACAGTTTCGCCTGCGTGGTTAACCACTTTGCACTCCACATGCGGGTGGATTGTACCAACCGTTGAAACCCGTTTCTCAGTTGGCGCGTCCACCCAGGTCTGAAATGAAACAGGAGACGTTTCCGTCATCCCGTAACAGATCGTCACTTCGGTCATGTTCATTTTATCAAAGACCGCCCTCATGACGCTGGCGGGACAGGGGGACCCCGCCATAATGCCTGTGCGCAGCGAGGAAAGATCGTAGCTGTCAAATTCTGGAAGGCCCAGTTCCGCTACAAACATGGTTGGCACGCCATAGAGCGCCGTGCACCTTTCATTGGATATCGCGTTCAGGGTATCTGACGGATCGAACCCCTCACCCGGTACGATGATCGCCGTACCTTTGGTGACACAGCCGAGCGTCCCCATGACCATGCCGAAACAATGATAAAACGGGACTGGAATGCAAAGCCGGTCTTCCTCGGTCAAGTTCATTCGCGCCGTAACAAAATGTGCATTGTTCACGATATTACGATGTGTGAGGCATGCGCCTTTCGGGCTGCCAGTCGTGCCTGAGGTGAACTGGATATTGATCGGGTCATTTTGATCCAGCGCGTCAGTGATCGCGTCGAGGTCTGCCACAGGGACTTCGTCACCAAAATCCAAAGTATTTTTGAAAGACAGCATTCCGTGTGGCGGTGCCTCTTGGCCAACGGTGATAATCGCGCGCAAATCAGGCACCTTCGCCGCACGAAGGTCGCCGGGTGCGGCCGAGGAGAGTTCGGGTGCGAGACCCTGAAGCATGCCGATGTAATCTGAGGATTTAAAGCTGCGCGCAGTCACAAGAGCCTTGCAGCCAACGTTATTCAGCGCAAATTCGAGTTCATAAGGGCGATAGGCCGGGTTGATGCAAACCAGGATCGCACCAATCCGCGCCGTAGCGAATTGGGTCATAATCCACTCGATTCGGTTCGGAGACCAGATCCCCACCCGGTCCCCTTTCTTTATATTAAGGCTGAGTAGGCCACCGGCCAGCCGGTCGACCTGCCTAGCAAATTCTGTCCAGGTCCAGCGGATATCCTGCGTCGGAAAAACCACCGCCTCCCGCTCTGGAAAAGTCGAGGCTGTTCTGGCGAGTAGCTCAGGAATAGTTTGTTCGCTCAGCAGCTCAGAGGTGTCGCCAACAACGTGAGACAATCCATTGCTAGGGTTATTGTTCAGCATCTCTTCACCTTTCATTGCTTGTCCATGTTGGGCTTGTATTTGCAACTGAATACTAGCTGGTATCCGTCAGGTCCTGCCCGTCTACGCGGACATAGTCGCCGCCGGAGCCGAAGCCCTCGTCCTTCTTGAGCAGACCCGCGCCAGGAATAAAATTGACCTCCAGACGGATCCCGTCGGGATCTTCGAACAAGACATAGTAGTAACCGTGTGCCCAATCGCGTTCTTCCGGGCCGCGCACGATAGTCGCCCCAAGCTCGGTTGCCAAAGCCGCCGTTTTGTCAACGTCCTCGCGAGATCGGGCGCGCAGGCATAGATGATGGAGGCCGACGCGGTATTGCTGAAAACGCTCATCTGTGAATTCGGGATCGCATTTTCGGACCCCAATCGCGGTACGGGCACCGACATGATAACAGAAATCTGGCCCGTTGTGGACGCAAGTCATTCCGAATTTCGGCAACAAGCCTGAATAAAACGCGCGGGCTTTATCAAACTGACTGACCGTCAAAATCACGTGCGCCATTCCATTGATGGCGATCTCTGGCTGGTCGCTGCTCATGTCGTTGTCATCGCGCTGCCAAGGGATTTGACGGCATCCGCTCGACCTGGTGTGGGGGGGATATTCAGCCCACGCTCGCAGGCAGGTCGCCCGCGTAGTTGCTCCATCCAGCGTTCCAGATGCGGCAAACTTTCGGTTGGCACACGCGCCCAACGGTGGCTGCGTATCCACGACCAGTTTGAGATATCAGCAATCGAGAAATCGCCAGCAAGCCATTCGCGATCTGCCAATCGTGTGTCCAGCACAGCATAAAGCCGTCGTGTTTCATTGTGATACCGTTTCCGTGCGGCGGGCACGTCTTCGGGGAAGTAGCGTTCAAACGCGACAGCCTGACCCTGCATCGGGCCAATCCCGCTGGCCTGGAACATCAACCATTGTATGACGTCGTGCCGCGCGGCTCCATCCTTGGGGAACAGCTTGCCAGTCTTCTCGGCGAGATAGAACAGAATAGCGTTTGAATCGAAGACAATCAGATCGTCCGCATCATGATCGACGATCACTGGAATGCGCCCGTTAAGGTTCATCGCTAAAAATTCAGGCGTATGTTGATCCCCCGCTGCAAGGTCGACGTAGTTGACGTTGTATGGCAATTCTAACTCTTCGAGAACCATAGCCGCTTTCCAGCCATTTGGTGTGGGAGACGTATAGAGATCGATCATGTTACTTTATTTCCTCTGTTTGTTCTTCAATCACCGCACCGCGTTTTTTTCACGCAACGAACCCGCCCTCCATTTCGGCAATGGTCTCAAAGCCCATGTCCTGTAAGATTTTGACTGCTAGGGCAGATCGCCAGGCGCCGGCACAAAACAACACAAACTTTTTGTCGGTGATAAATTCAGGTTTGTGATAGGGGCTAGCAGGATCTACCCAGAATTCCAGCATACCGCGCAGGGCATGCATGGCGCCGGGAATGCGGCTCTCTCGTTTCAATTCACGGATGTCACGAATATCTACAAATTGCGCAGAGCCCGCGGCAACCTGTGCTTCGGCGTCTTCTTGCATAAGAGTTTCAATCTGTTCCTTGGCTCTAGATATAAGGGTCTTAACCAGGGTAATTGTCATCGATCAATATCCTATTTATGTGCCATTTTTGCATGGGTCAGAGGCACCTTCAAGTATACCATTTGGTAGCTACGAGCTCCTCGCAAAAAAAACCACTACAGATTCTATACTAGACTAAATCTGACGAACTTTGCATTATAGTTCCATAAACTTCAAAAGAGGACCAAGTAAATGTCATATGTATCTATAAGAGAAGTTACACCCCATGCCGGTAAGGAAAGTGTGCTTAAAGAGCGCATGAAGTCATTATCAGGCATAATGAGTAAGCATGGAGCTAAATCCGCATTATACAAAGTTGTAGCGGGGGAAGGTGCCGGCCGTTATGATTTGCAGAACTGGTACAGCAGTCTTGAAGACGGTGCCAAGTCATTTCAATCCTACGGCGCAGACGAAGCCTATCAAAAAGTTATGCAAATGCGAGCAGAGGATCCAGCAGGAGATGTAGTTGGTCCCTGGATTGGTCGAATGGTATTTGGTGCTCCCAAAGGAAATAAACCAGTCGTAGTTCACCGCGATTACTTCGCAGCTCGTAGCGCTGTGGCCAAGGCTCTGGAGCTGGCGCCGAAACTTCAGGAACTGATGGATCAGTTAGACGTTGAAGTAGGTATCGGTATCCCAGTGATGAAAGATGACCATGAGATGCTTCGGGTAGTGTACCGCTTTGACTCAATGGTACATTGGGGAAGCTCAGTCGATAAAATGGTTACTGATGAGCGTTTTCTGAACCTCATAAATCAGGCGCATGAAGCAGCAACTCTAAAATGTTCCAGGATGCTAGTATTGCAATAAAGAGCCCGACAAAATCATACGCATAAAATGCCCACACAAATTAAGTCATAACGGACCCCGGGCAGTACAGCCCAGGGTTCGGTGTGCTGCGTCAAATTGAAACCAACCTAATTATAAATTTGAAGTCCATACTTCTCCTTTGAATAAGTGGCCTGACAACACAGCAATTGGTGGGACACAGACATTCGCTGCATAGAGCACCGATTTCCGCACTGGGCTGTTGATTGCGAAAAGAGATTGACCGAATGAAACTGCAGCTCCACGGTTGGACATAATGAGTCTATCGCTAATCCTAATAAAGTGGAGAAGGAAATGGTCGGCGATTTTGTCACTGGCGAAAAGGGTGCGTTTTCAGATTGCGCGCAAGAATCATTCACGCTGCCGTCGCGCTATTACACCGAACCGAGTATCCATCATCAGGAAATGCGCGCAATTTTTCAGTGTTCCTGGCTCTATGCGGGTCACATGTCCGACTTGCCTGACGTTGGCAGCTATTTGACAGAGGAATTGGCAGGACAACCCATCTTGATCGTGCGGTCACAGGATAATGAACTGCGTGCCTTTTTCAACGTATGCCAGCATCGGGGCCATGCGTTATTGTCCGGGCGTGGCCTAATTAAGAACCGAATAGTCTGCCCGTATCACGCCTGGTGTTACGGGCTCGACGGGGCTTTGCTTGCGGCGCGCATGACGCGCGACATTCCCAATTTCGACCTAGGAGAGTTTTCTCTCAAACCCGTCCAGCTCGCCATGGTTGCCGGGTTGTTATTTGTCAATTTCGATCCGGAGGCAACTCCGGCGGACGGCGACCTGCCAGATTTTGAGGAGACAATTCTCGCTCACCTACCGGACATGCCAAAATATGCGACTAAGCATCGGTTCGACTTCGACGTTGCTGCAAACTGGAAAGTGGTTGTAGACAATTTTTCTGAGGGCTACCACATCCCGATCGCCCACCCAACTCTCGCCACGCTCTATAGCGAGAAAGGCGGGTCGTCGCTAATTGGTAAGCATTTTGGATGCTACCAAAAAACCGCCCGAGCCGGATTTGAAAAACTTGGAACGAAAGGTGGCGAGCCGTATATTACCTGGTTTCTTTGGCCCAATCTTTGCCTGCTCAGCCTGCCAGGAAGTCCCCAGTTAATTGTGCTTCGCATATCACCCAATGGTCCGGGGCGTTCGCTTGAGCACGCAGATATCTACAGCCCAATTGGCGAGGAGAGTCCAAATCTTGAAGCCGTCAAATCGTTATTCGCCGAAATGTTCAATCGGGAGGATATTACCTTGGTGGAAAGCGTCCAACGAGGCCTTGAAAGTCTTGGGTATGATCAGGGCCGGTATGTTGCCGACCCGGCTGAATCATGGTTCACAGAATCCGGGCTTCACCGCTTTCATAGCCAAATATTAGAAGCTCTCGACTGCTAAGGTCAGTCCACTGGAAGTGACTAATGCTGCACAATGCACGATGGCAACTTTACGAAAGCTTATTGGGACCTGCACCATCAAAGTCGGGACGGTTGGACCTTTGAACTTGATATCCGACCGTTTGGAGAGACGTGGTAGGTGCTGTTTGCCTGCCGCAGCCAGACAATTTGCCGTCATGCGCTTAGTGCATGGGTAATGTTTAAAAATTGGCCATTTAAACACGTCTTGATGCTAAATATTTAGCCTATTTCATTTAGCTTTCGGTCTACATGTGAGCCAACACATAATCCTAATACCCTTGCTTGCTCGGTATGTACCTCTGACGTCACCTATAGGATCAACGACATGATCGTGGGAGGAGATGCCAGTGTGGGTACGACAATCTTTACTTGTCCTAGTAATAGGAGAGGGGTACTTAAGTTACCCATTTAAGATTATAATGACAAAGTAGTAGCTCTTAGAGTAATGATATAAGTAAATAACTTAAGTTACAGCTAACTAATTATACTTCTAAGTTGTGTAGTTGGTACTGGCAAAGCATACTCCCAAGTGGTCTGATGTGTCAGATAACTCGACGGTACTTCTATGCCAGTCCAAAGTTTTTCTTCTTCAAATCAAATAGGCCCTGATGCTTTCAGTCTGCAGTTAAGCGAACCACATCATATAAAGTTCTGCTACCGCTGTTAGCCCAAAACCACCTGCTATAAGTGACTTAAACATACCCCACTGAACCATGTTTCCATACTTAGTTACGTGAAGGTCTTTTTCACTATTTGGTGTGTCTGCAACGTTAGCTATCATGTTGTCCATCTTATCAAGCCCACCAGCGATGGTAAGCAAAGTAACGAAGATTGTTAGAACTGTTAAAGGAAGGCTAGCATTAGCTAAGCCTAACGAGATTAAAGTGATGATGGCTACATGAGTGGCCATACCTATGGTTACCATCCAGAGGATATCTCTCATTAACATATTAAATAAGCCAATACGATTAGCTCTATCTTGTTCTGCGTTCATTTGGCGTTCCTTTCAAGTCCAGTGAAATATTATCTATATTATCAGACTGTACAGTAACAACCTAGTAATCCCACCCTCCCACAGTTGACGGTCGATACTTATTGGCGTTACGCAATATCAATCGTTTATATGATGAGATTTAACAGTAATGAAAAATAAGAAATTAATCGATAGGGTAGCTACCGTTATTATTTTTTTGGGGTTGGGCTGGGTAATCTATGCCAACTTTGGTTTATTCTGCTGCACTTCGTTTTGACAATGGCACAGGGAAGTTTCGTAAGCTACTTGAAGGTATCAACGTAGAAGCAGGGGCAGTCTGGGCTAGGGCTGGAAGCACAACCCAGAGCTGTTGAGGATTATCTCAACGGTCGTGAGTGGAACCTTATAGAAGAACTGGTTGAGGTTGAGAGTGGTAAAAACAAAAAACGTCCAAAGCTGTTGGAGGCGATAGACCTAAAATGGATCCCATGGAGGGCAAATGACACCCCCGGTAGCTTGGTTAATCCAAGGACTTCAACAAAGGGGTCTTTGGTGCTGCTATTGTTAAGGCTTTTGGTTTGGATGCCTATTAAGATCGAGGGTCAATGTCCTCGCCCGAAACATTCATTATTTACAGTTATAATGCGTATAATCTGCGATGATCCGGCGCATCTTCTTTCAAGGCATATAGACATCCCCGGGCTCGCCGCGCCTAACTCTTGTACGCCAGAGCCATTGGATCATTTGGAGCAAAAGGGAGTCCAATTTAGTGGAATAGGGCTTTATCACAGGATAATTGGTACTTATTTTTAAAAAGTGTACAACTTTTGGATCTAAATACGGCACATCACAAATAAGAAACTGTGTTATGGGTTCCGCGCAAAATTCCAGAAACCGTGCAGATAAAACAGAAGATGCTTCTGTAAGCAGTCTACAAAATAAAAAGTTCTAAAGTAGTAATTTCAAGGCTGGCCAGAAAGTGAAGCCCTAGAGGCATAACTCAGGACTCGCTCTTGGTTCATAATATAACTTCATTCAGTCTATCTGTGATCAAGTCGTGAAGAAATATAAACCGATAGTTGCTTTTAATCTACAAGAATGGTTTATTTATGGAAAGGGTTTTGCATTCAATGTCCGTTGATGGAGCCACAAATGAGGTCACACCCGTTACATTTCAAAAACCTGATCGAAGTAGGACAAATGATCCGACAAGGTCAGGCAACCTCTGTCGAAATCACTGGTTATATGCTGAACCGGATTGCCAGTGTAGATGAACAATTTAAAAGCTACATTCACGTCTGTGGGGATCGCGCCTTGGAAAAGGCGCAGGCAGTAGACACTGAGGTAGCCGCAGGCATCTACAAGGGACCACTTCATGGCGTTCCCATCGCGGTAAAAGACCTGTGTTTTACGACCTATGCCCCAACCCGTGCTGGCACGACCATCTATAAAAGTTTCATGGCACCCCATAACGCCACAGTTGTTGATCGGCTTGAGAGCGCTGGTGCCGTGATCCTGGGTAAGCTGTCGATGACAGAGGGGGCCTATACTGGTCATCATCCAACCATCCCCGTCCCCGTGAACCCTTGGAACAGTAACTATTGGGTGGGCTCCTCATCAAGCGGATCCGGCGTGGCAACCTCCGCGGGTCTTTGCTTTGCGTCATTGGGAAGCGATACGGGCGGATCAATTCGGTATCCCTGTGCCACCTGCGGCCTTACTGGGATCAAACCAACGTGGGGCCGGGTCAGCCGCCACGGTGTATTCCCGCTCGCAAGCTCGCTTGATCACATTGGACCTATGGCACGATCAGCCGCAGATTGTGCCGCTATTCTTCAGGTGATTGCCGGGTGGGATGCACATGATCCGACCTCAATTGACACGCCTGTGCCCGAATATTCCTCCGAGGTTGGTAAAAGCATTCGAGACATGCGGATTGGCATTGATAGATCCTATTCCTTCGATGGCACGGATCTTCAGATTGCTACAGCACTGGAAAAAGCCATCGCTGTGCTTGAAGGCCTTGGCGCGCGCATAGTAGAGGTACGAATGCCGGACTACGACGATCTGGTCCAGGCATGGAACATGATGTGCGCCATCGAAACGGCAGTCGCTCACCAAGACACTTATCCCGCACGCGCGGATGAATATGGCCCAGATCTAGCGCAGCTTATTGATGAAGGGCATGCAACGACAGGCATGAAGGCCGCACGCGGCCACCATCTACGCGTCTTATTTACATCAGCACTTTCCACGATATTTAGCGAGGTCGATTGCATGCTTTGTCCTACAATGCCCAAACTGACGCCAAGCCTTGCCAAAATGACCGACTATGGCTCTGATCCCAAAGTGCTGCATGCTATTCTGCGCTTCACCGCGCCATTTGATTTTTCCGGCAACCCAACGATCACCCTGCCTAATGGGATTGACACGGCGGACATGCCCCATAGCATGCAGATTGTAGGGCCCCATCTGGGTGAAAGCTCAATAGTCCAGATCGCTGCTGCCTATCAAAGCGTGACCAACTGGCACACGCTCCATCCTAATATAGACTAACACTTCAGAACGGGGAGAAAAGTATGGAATGGACCGACAATTCAATCATGGCCATAAACGC
>Ga0209710_1002103_pt1 | contig 14234 bp, 14 predicted proteins | sample ArcticOcean_MG_C_5_FD_187436 | JGI IMG/M metagenome (GOLD analysis project Ga0209710, IMG submission 187436) | Marine microbial communities from western Arctic Ocean - ArcticOcean_MG_CB4_138 (SPAdes) (version 2) | ecosystem: Environmental > Aquatic > Marine > Oceanic | place: Arctic Ocean...
CTTTTTGAGAATAGACAACAAAAAGATCTGACAAAATATTTTGCCAATTAAAGTTTTGGCCGTCTTCTGTTTTGGTAACCTTAACTCGATTATTAATGATGTCGTCATGAGGAATAAGAACCCCGTGAGATAGGAAAAATTGTATGCCAGCTAATGACCTTAAATTAATTTCAATATTTTCCCCTTCTGATCCACCAGAAAAATTTGTTGTTAAGGGAATAATTGTATTTGTAGTAGATAAATTAAGTGCAGTAAGAAGATTCTTAACGCCCTTTGATTCACTAAATTTATTTCTAATTATTAGTGCAAGTTTTTTTTCATCGTCTTGAAATTGATAACCAAAGCTAACAATATTTTTTTGCTGAAGCTGGTAAAAATTATGAGCTAATGCTTTAAATTCTTTATAAGATGGCTCAAAAGTAGGTGTTGGCCCAGATGCTTCTGATGCATTATTTATCCCATTAATTTTATTAGCGGTTAGCCTCAATATTCTTTCAATACTCCACCCCGATCTAGTTAAGAGTAATATGATTTCAGGTTGAATTGGGCTTAGTACGTTCCTTACGTAATTAGAACCTTGAAGAGGTAAGTAGGTAATCGTTGGCTTTTCACTATAGGAACCGTCACCCCGAACACCTAAATTATTATTATCGGTTCCTTCAAAGATATTAGCAATTAAACTGCCACCTCGTTTCCATTCAAGGGAGGTTGAAACGCTATTGACTTCTAAAATTGCAATACTATCGGCATACCTTCTTCTGACTAAATTTAATAACATTTCTTCATCATTAGTATTAGCTAAAACCTTATTGTATTCATTCCTTCCATTTTCCATGAATTCTGGACCAAGCTGAGAACAGCCTGGTAACATGATCATAGCTATTACTATGATGGTAAAGCATTGATATACGATTTTATTGAAAGATAGATACACATGAACATTATAGATAATTTTAACTTATTTAGCTTTTAAAATTAATAATAAATTAATAGTAGCAATTCTAATATTAATATTAGAAGTTATAATAATAAAAATTAATAATTAAAACTTCATGAGGTATTTAATATGGCATTATCGATGTATGAAATTTCAATTCCAATGTTTGTTCATAATTTTACTATTCTTTCAAAAATTTTGCTAAAGGCTGAAAAAGATGCTGAAAAAAGGAAAATTGATAAATCAGTATTCATTAATGCAAGACTGGCTCCAGATATGATGCCACTAACAAAACAAATTCAAATTGGAACTGATATGGTTAGATTGGGTATTGGGAGATTGTCAGGAGTAAAAGCTCCATCATTTAAGGACAATGAAGCTACATTCTCTGATCTACAGAAAAGAATTAAAAAAACTATTACATTCTTAGAAAAAGTTAAATCTAAGCAGATGGACGGCTCTGAGCTAAAAAAAATTGAGTTATCAATTGGTAAACGTAAACAAGTTTTCAAGTTTAAAAATGGATATATATATTTAAGTGAATGGATTATTCCCCACTTCTTTTTTCATATGACAACTGCTTATGATATTTTAAGAGCAAACGGTGTTAATTTGAGCAAGCGTGATTTTGTAAAAATGTGATTGCTATGAAAATTAAAAAACTTTTATTTTTTTCTTTGCTATTTTTTTCATCTTATCTTATGGCCACTGAAGAACCAGAATTTATTTTATTACTTAAAAAAGAAAATTTTGAGATTAGGCAATACGAATCCAAAATTTTAGCTCAAGTCCAAGTGCAAGGAGACTTTGATGACGCTACATCTAAGGGGTTTAAAGTCCTTGCTGATTATATATTTGGGAATAATCTAAGTCTTGACGGTAATACAAAGATAGAGATGACAGCACCAGTAGTTTTAGAGCCTATTTCCGAAGTCATAGAGATGACAGCACCAGTATTAGCTGAGGGGGAAAATAAAGAATGGGTTGTCTCTTTTGTGATGCCTAAAAAATATTCATTAGACACATTGCCTAAACCAAACAACAAAGATATAAGAATTTCTAGGTTACCAGCAGAAAAATATGCAGTTGTTGTTTTTTCTGGGCTGATAAGAGAGTCAAATTATGATGAACAAATTAATCTTCTTAATAGTTTTATCGCTACAAAAAATCTGATTACTATTGGAAAAGTTCAAATAGCTAGGTATAACCCACCATGGACATTACCTTTTTTTCGTCGTAACGAGTTAATGATTAGAGTTAATTAGGTAACTTATTGAGACTTAAAGTTATTTTGTGAAATCAAATTTTCTGACAAAGTGGCAGCTGTAACCATCTGGATTTTTTAAAATATATTTTTGGTGTGATTCTTCAGCAGGATAAAAATTAGTAAAATTTATAACTTCAGTTACTACAGAATCTTCCCATTTTTTTGATTTATTGACCAAACCTATTACTTGGAGAGCAATAATTTTCTGTTCTTCATTGGTATAAAATATTGAAGACCTATATTGAGTTCCTTTATCGTTACCCTGTTGATTGATGGTTGTAGGATTATGCATTTTAAAGAAATTAAAAAGTAAGTCTTTATAAGTTAATATTTTGCTATTAAATTTAATCTCAATACTTTCTGCATGACCAGTATCACCTCTAGTTACCTCTTTGTAAGATACATTTTTTATGTGCCCTCCAGAGAAGCCGACCTTGGTATGTAAAACTCCAGGGATTTTTCGTATTAATTCTTCAAGTCCCCAATAACAGCCACCAGATAAGTAGGCAACTTGTAAAGATTGTTTTTCAGTATTTGCCAATATTTGATTAGTCATAAATATTAAAATTAAAAAAAGTTTTTTCATCTTGGAATCATTAACATATAATAATTACAGTAAGTTTACATGATAGTAACGAATGTATGGAGGAGAATGTTTAGCAAAGCGGTAAAATTTATTTTAATAGTCGCTCATATAGTTACTGGAACTTGTTGTGCATTGTATATTTTATATATTAATAACAAACAAAAAAAATATTTTATTGAGTGGTGGTCATTAAGGCTTTTAAAAATTTTTAATGTTAGGTTAATTATTAATAAAGATCTAAAAAAAATTTTGAGCAAAAAGAATTATTTAATTGTAAGTAATCATATTTCATGGCTTGATATTTTTGCAATTAATTCAATTTGCCCAGTTATATTTGTTTCTAAATATAGTGTTTCAAAATGGCCCTTTATTGGATGGCTCGCAAAAGCGACTGACACAATATTTATTGATCGCAACAAGATTAGTAAAATTAAAGAGACGACAGTAAAAATAGAAAATTATTTAGAAACTAAAGGCAGTATCTTTATATTCCCAGAAGGAACATCGACAGATGGACAATCTTTACTTCCATTTAAAAGCAACTTATTCCAATCAGCAATAAATACAAATTCAGATATTTTACCAATTGGAATTCAATATCAGAATAAAAAAAAATTTACTTCGGCACCATCATACATAGGTGATATGAGTTTGATTGACTCAGTTTTAAACTTGATTAATCTTGATAGCATTGATGCAAAAATAACTATATTAAGCCCTATAAGCAAAAGCGACAGTAGAAAATCACTCGCAAAAAAAACTTATCAAAAGATTAGTAACCTAATAAAATCTTAATTTTTTTTATTGTGCTTATAAAATAATAATGAAAATATACCAAGTAAGATACAAAAATAACCAATTTTCTCAGAATTATTAGGCACCTCGCCAAGCAATATCCATGCTGATACCCCACCAGCTATAGGTGTAAGTAAAGATAGCATTGAAACAGAAGAAGCTTCAAGATGTTTTAATGAAAAAAACCATAATAAATAGGCAAGAGCATTTACAAAAATTATATTAAATAAAACAATACTTATAAAATAATTTGTCCACTTAATTGGTTCTGAATTAACGATAAATAGGATTATAAATAAAGGAATTGACCCCCATAGCATTTGCCATGCAGTCATAGTCAGAAGATCTAATTTTGGAAACTTTATATGAATCTTCTTTGAAAGAATTACACCGCAAGCCCATGAAAAACCAGAGGCTAATGCAAGAGAGCAGCTTAAGATATTATTGCCTTCGCTGAGGGGGTTGAAAATTATCCCTATCCCTAAAAAAGATATACCTGCGGATAACCATTGCGCAGCAGTCAACCTCTCTTTCAATAATGGCCATGCCATCACTGCTACCCATAAGGGCATAGTGAACACTAAAATAACAGTTTTACTTGCACCACCTTCCAATAACGCCCATATAAGAAACCCTGTAAATCCTGCTGTTTGAAAAAGACCTAGTACAAAGAGCTTAGGAGCTTCCCTTATAAGGATTGGTTTTTTTAAAGCTAAAAGTATTCCAAACAATACAACAGCTCCAAAAAAATTCCGTAGAAAAGCAAATTCTGCAGGGCCAGAAAAATCTAATGCAGCTTTCATATAGGGAACATTAGCCCCCCATAGAATAGATAGTATAAATAAACCCATTATTGATAATAATTTATTATTTTTCATGAAATATTTGTAGAATTATTATTAAGTGAATCTTTTAAAGAAAGTGGCTATGTAATTTTCAGTATACAAAAGAACAATTAATAATAAAATTAGAAATACACTAGGACGCTCTAATAAAAGTTCAGATTTTATTTTTTTTTGCGGTTTATTTTTGAGAATAGTTTTTATAAATTTATTTGAAATATCGCCTTTAATATATTGTGATTTTATTTGGGTCGATAACTCTAAAAGATAATCTTCGTATAATTTTGATAAATAGCGGTCGTATTCTGCAGAAGCAACCGATGGGTCTGGTTCATCTTTGCCGCTATCAGAACTTCTTGATCCTGTCGCCCCTGGTAGTGAATCATAAATATCCATACCCCAAAAACCAACAAGCATATTTCTCGAGTTATATCTTGGTACAGGAACATCTTTGTCGCCACCAATACCAATAAAAATCAATTCGCTACCTAAGCTAAAGTTATCTAGATTAACTTTATTAATTGCATTAACTTTAGGAGCCTCATCCCCATCAGTAAAAAAAAGAATTTTAGAGGGAAAATTAAGGCTATCTTGCATTTTAGCAGCAGACTTTATACCAAACGTAATTCTTGAATTGCCTTTCCATGCCATTCTCCATTCAAGTTTTTGAACTGTGTCAATTAGTTCATCATAATTCTTACATTTTTCAACAGGCTCTATGATTGATGCAACATTATCAGCTGCAAATATATTTATACTAAAAAAACTGCCACATTCAGATGCATCAATAATTTTTGTAAGTATTATTTTTGTGTATTCAATACGAGAAATAATTTTTTTATTGTACGATAAGTCCTCTGCATTCATTGATTGAGATACATCAACAACAAACATGTAACTTGAGACAGATTTTTGTATTTTTAAAATTGGGTTAATAATTGCGATTAAGCAAAGAGCAGCGCTCAATATAAGAACCAATAATTCTTTTTTATTTCGAATTAAATTTAATAATTTAAATTTCATGGTAATCCAATGGGTATATTACTAAGCTCTTGAACTGCTTTATCTGAAATAATTTCTGAAGGTTTGTCCGGCATCGATGAATATAAAATACTTAAATTGAACTTTGCTAACTTATTTAATGGATTTAACTTTAAAACTTCCTCATATGAAATAATAGCACTCTGTAATTTATGAAAATTTTCAACTGTTAATTTTCCATCATCACTTAATGGTTTGGATAATCCATCTTGAAGAAATAAAGTTCCTATATTAAAATAAATAATATCGATATTATTAGTTTCAGGAGGTAATTTTAAAAGAAGATTATATTTTTCTATTGCATTGTCGTATTCCCCTTGTTTACCTAATAAATATGCAGAAGAATATAAGCTAGTTTGTTCATATTGATCATTAACAACTAACTCATTGTTAGTTAACTGGCTGTTAATTTTATGTATATTTTTTAGTTTAATAAATTCATTTATAGCTAAAAAAATACATATTAGTAAAATTGAAATAAAAGTAAAATTATTTAAATTTAATATTTTCTTTATAAATAACATCTGCTACACCTTAATATTTTTAATTAAAATTAATGAAAAAAGAAGGACCAACAACACTTTCAATAAGAATGGATTATGATTATCACCTGGGATATCTTTTTCAATTTCGATTGGTCTTTTTTCTTTTGTGTCAATATCCTTAATTGCACTTGATAATGCATCTGGATTTTCTGCTTCATATGCTTGGTATTCTGTATTAAGAGACTTAAAAAACATATCTAATTTAATAATAGTTGGCTCCCTTCCTTCAAGGTAAGTATTATCTGAAAATAAGCTAGGATCATTCGGTTCTTTTATAATTATCCAATATAGATTTATTTTCTTTTCAGATATGATTTGAGCGATTCGATCCTTAACTCTCTTAGATATTTTTCCTGCTCCATCTGAGAGTAAAACTAATGCCTGCGAGCCAGTAGTGGCAATTTCACTAAACATAAACAAACCAGCTGTCATTCCTGAGCCAATATTTGTTTGATTGATTGAAGATTTTGTAGCTGCATTGATAGCAGCATATGTGTAATCTCTATTTTTTGTGATTTTAGAGCCATACAATGCTGAATTGGAGAAGCCTACGATACCAATCATGTCCAAAGGACGATTACTGATAAAATCTTTCAAGATTCTTCTTGTCGCTGTTGATTTGATCTCTGATTTATTATCATCACCACCAATAAATGGTTTAGCCATACTGACACTTCTATCAATAACAAATACTAATTGAGCACCTTTACCGATTTGGGTTATTGTTGATGAGTTAGACCATGGATTTGCGAGAATCATAATTAATAAAAATATTATGAAGGACATAATTAATTTAGTAGCTAGATTAATTTTTTTTGAAAGATTATCTTCGTGAAATATATCGATATTACTGATTAAAAATTTATCAGATACAGATATAAAGAATGGTAAAAGTATCAATGGCAATAAAAAAAACCAATTTAAGTTTATAAAGGTCATCTATAATTTTCTTTCAATAGTTCTAAGTAGCTTAGAAAAATTATAAATATCTTTAAAACGATTTTTTGTAAAATATGTTTTAGACGAATAAATTTCAGCAGAAGAAACTTCTACAAAAATCTTAATTTCATCTTTAATCAACTGGTAATTTATATTTTTCTCAGTGAATTCATTTAAATTAGAAATATTTATATTCTTTCCAAATGTTTTGTTGAAGCCATTAGTTAAAATTAAAATAGAATCAACGTAATTATTTTTTTCATTTTTCTTAATTAAGATTTTAATTTCCTTATGTGCTTTTGCAAAAGGACCATTCATTTTTTTTAAAAATGGAAAATCAATATTTTTATAAATTAAAATTAATGATGTAAATAAAATAATAAATACTAATAAATAAAATAATTGATATTTAATTTCGAGTAGAGATGGTTTTATTTGGTCAATAGAGTTCTGGAGTACATTATTTAAAGGTGAATTAGCTATTTTTGTAAACCAATATTTTTTTTGTGGCATTAAAATATTTTCTTCACTAAATTCATATTTATGAAGTGGTAATTCAAAATGTCCATTGTTTGTCTTTTGAAATATTTGGTAAATAATTTTATTTATAAAAGTATATTCACCTTCACCTTCACCTTCAATTATTTCATATGTTTGTTTAATTAATTGAAGATTTGTATTTTTTTTAATTATTAATTTTGGTACTTTTAAAAATTTTTGATCTGAAATAATCTTATCTTCAATGAAAATCAAGTCCCCCAGTTGAAAGCCATATGCTTCATTTACAATATTAGTTTCTGTTGTATAATTTTTTGAGAATACTAAAGTATTAAAAAATAAGATAAAAGTGAAAAATAAAATCTTTTTCATATGTAATTTCCTGAGAAGTATTTTTGGATGCTTTCTAAATTAATATCTTCATTAATTTCTATTTGTTTTAATTGCTTCTTCGAAAATATATTAAATATTATGTTTTTCATGTTTTTATAATCAGTTAATATTTTTTGTTTTACACTCGGCCTCAGGAATATTTCATTCTCTAAATCTTGCTCTGAATCAATAAACTTTCTAAATCCATAATTTGGCATTTTTTTAATTTCACTCTCTGACGAAATAAATATTGGAATTATATGATGGGTTGATAGCTTATTTAGTATTTCATCTATCCTTATAGGAGTGTAGTGAAAATCGGAGATCCAAAATATCAAAGACTTTTCATCTGGCAAATATTTATTTATATCTTTTATTCCATTACCAGAGCTTTTATTTAATTCTAGTGTTGCTTTATCTATCCATTGATTTATGTACTGTAGATTATTTCCAGGCTCCAATTGATAATTTTTTTCAATCGAGTTGTTATAACAAATCATACTGAACCGATCACCTTGATTAATAGCTGAACTTGCAATAATTTTTGATAAATTTCTTATTAACGAATCATTTTTTTTAGTTACAAACATTGAGCTTGATACATCACATAAGACTACTAAATTAATAGGATTATTTAAGTTGAATGTCTTAACGTATATATCTTCAAAAGGGTCTGTAATTGAATTCTTAATGTCTATTCGAGTTAAATCAGGATGATCATTAAAATTTTTGGAGCCACTATATTCAAAATCATTGCCGATCTTCGAGCTTAGATTATTCCCATATTTATTATTTCTTGATCGCCAGGAAATAGAATATGTAAATTGATTATTCTTCAATTTTAATCTAGTACTGGAGTTGGCACTCTTAGAAGAATCTCTTGTGAAAATTGCTTAAGTAATTCTATTCTATTATTTTCATATATTCTATTTATTACGAGTCTATGTGCCATAACCTCATGAAAAACATAATCAATATCAACAGGTTCAATATGCGATCTATTATTTAACCAAGCATTAACTTTGGCTGCTTTGATGAGCATAATCATTCCTCTCGGGCTTGCGCCTGCAACAATGAAGTCATCTATATCTACTTCTTTAATATTTATATTGAATTTTTTTGGGTCCTCAGTAGCTAACCATAAATTTTCTACATAGTCTCTTATATGATCACTTGCTTGAACCTCATTTTGAATTGCAACAGATATTTTATTAAGCTCTTTGCAGTCAAAGTTAGCGTTAGGAATGTCTTTAACTAATTTACCAGTATCCTGGAATCTACTATCAAAAATTATTGAATCACGTAATGCTCTGTCTTTTGGAGCTTCGATTGAAATTTCCATCATAAACCTATCACGTGCGGCAGCTGGAAGCTCAAAAGTCTCGTTCTTTTCTACTTGATTTCGATCTGCGAAAACAACCATATTTGGTAAATAAATATCTTTATTAAATGCACTTACTGATTTCTCTGTCATTGCCCTTAGAAGTAATGAATGAACTTGAGGTCTTGCTCTATTAATTTCATTAAAAAAGAATATTGATAAATCTTCACCTTTTTTAAGGAGAGGACCTTTGGAGATATTTGGTTTTCCTTCAGCATTAATAGATGCATGGTAAATGATGTCATTAGGCATTAAGTCAACAGTCCCTTCTACTCGCTCATATTCTCCACCAATTAATTTAGTAATTACTTGTAATAAAGTTGTTTTACCAACCCCTACACCACCTTCAAGTAATACATGCCCCCTTGAAAATAGGCTAATCACGATTAGTTTTATTGCTTTTTTTTGTCCAAGAATAATTTTATTTGCATCTAATTGAATTTTATCAGCATGAACACGCCATTTTTGTATTAGAGTTTTTGATGATTCATCGTTTGAGTTATTTTCAACCAAAGCAATTCCCTTGTAATAATTTTTTTATTAATATTAAATTGATTTAAAACGATATTATAAATTTATTTTACTCTATTTGGCGTTAAATAAATAGGAAGAGCGGGATACGAATATAGTTAATAGTTAACTTTTATTCGTTGCATTTTTAGCTTAGTTTATCGTCTGCAATATGGTATTTTGGATCTTCAAGTACATTTATTTCAACCATTTTTTTTGCACTTTCTAAGACTTCTAAGCAGTCTGGACTTAAATGTACAAGGTGCAATTTTTTCCCAGCTAATTTATATTTATTAGCTAAACTATCAATTGCCATAAGTGCAGAGTGATCAGCTACTTTAGATAATTTAAAATCAATAATAATCTCTTTTGGGTCTTCCTTAATTTTAAATAATTCATTAAAGTTTTTAACCGATGCAAAGAAAAGTGTTCCCTTAAGCTCATATATTTTCCAACCTTTTTTATTTGTTGTGGTTGTAACTTCAATTACTCTTGCATGTTCCCAAGCAAAGACTAGTGCTGATACAATAACTCCCAAGATAACGGCTATTGCTAAATCTGCAGCAATAGTAACTGCTCCAACTAACAAGCCAACAAAAATATCTTTTCTAGGCACTTTCCCAAATAATCTTAGACTGCCCCATTCAAAAGTCTTTTCAGCAACTACAAACATTACCCCAATCAGAGCAGCTAAAGGAATCATTTCAATCCATTGGGAAAGAAATAAAACAAAAGATGCTAAGAATATTGCTGTTGCAATACCTGATAGGCGTCTAACAGCTCCATTATTTATATTAATCATGCTTTGTCCGATCATTGCACAACCACCCATACCACCAAAAAATCCAGTTACAATGTTAGCGCATCCTTGTGCCATTGATTCTTTATTTGGCCTTCCTCTAGTATCAGTCATATCATCAATTAAGTTTAATGTAAGAAGTGATTCTATTAAACCAATAGCAGCCAACAAAAAAGCATATGGTAGTGTAATTTTAAAAGTTTCTAAATTCAAAGGAACAAGTGGGAAATTAAAATTTGGAATACCGCCAGCAATTGAACCCAAGTCACCAACCGTTTTACTGTCAATGCCAAAAAATGAAACAATACCTGTTGTAAAAATAATTGCAGCTAGTGTTGATGGAATCACTTTAGTTATTTTTGGGAAGATATAAATAATAGCTACTGTCAGAGCAATTAAACCTCCCATAATATAAAGCGGGAAACCCTCTATCCAAATAGACATTCCCTCACTGTTAATAGTTTTAAAGTGATTAAATTGTGCAATAAATATAACGATTGCTAACCCATTTACAAAACCAAGCATCACTGGATAAGGAACCATGCGGATAAATTTACCTAATTTAAAAAGTGCAAAAATTATTTGCAATAATCCCATCATTATTACTGTAAAAAATAGATATTCAGCACCATGTTGAACTACAAGCGAAACCATAACAACAGCGAGAGCTCCGGTTGCACCAGAAACCATTCCAGGACGACCGCCAAATACCGATGTAATAAAACAAACCAATATGGCAGCATAAAGACCTGTGAGAGGTGAGACTTGAGCAATAAGAGCAAATGCAATTGCTTCAGGAACCATTGCTAAAGCAACTGTTAAACCACTTAGTAAATTAGTTTTAATTTCTGGAAAATTGTATGTAGAGGACATTAAAGTATTTGGTGATTTTCTTAAAGATGTTATTTAAATAAATAAGACGTGACAATTTAACACATTTTTTTGTTTACACATTTTTTATTGTTTTTATATTTTTTATTAGTATTATTGAATGTTGAGATCTAATTATTAACTCTCAATGGGTTACACAGTATTTAATAAGTACCGTCAGTAACATTTTTTAAAGAAAAGCATTACCCATTAGAATCTTATATAATTTAAAAGTTATGTATAAATATTTTTGGTAGAATTATAAAATAAGGGTAAGTTAGACATTGTAAATAATTTATTTGTGAGGGAATTATGTATACAGAAGAGCATACTAAAATGTTAATTGAGATAGCAACACTTCTTGATCTTGAATTAAAAGAAGTTGAAAAATTTCTTGAGCTAATGCTTGGTGGTTATAATTTTGAAGATGGTGTTAACGGCTGCTCATTAACGACAGCTGAATGTAAATTAATTTTAGATGAGATACAAAAAAGAAAACCAAAAGAATAAATTTATTTACTATCTTAACCAATTTATGAGTTCATAAATTATTTTTTAAAGAGATTTTTATTTTACAATTCTCTTAAATTCTTGTGCCATCAAATATCCTGCCTCAAAAGCGCTTTCAATTCTCCCATGGCTTAACCAATCTCCACATGCAGCAAGCCTATTATCATAATCAATTAACAAATCAGATTTATCTTGTTTCCCTATATTCGCATAGCGCCAAGCATGAAGACCGACATGATTAGCATGATTTGTATCATGGCCGATAATTCTAGTAGTTTCTTTATTTAGATAGGAAATAACACTTTGAGGATCATCAGATAAGTGATTTTCAGCCCAAGCATTAGTAGAGTGAACTAACATAGCAAATGATTTTGCTCTGCCTGGTTTGGAGCTATTAATTGACACCCAACTAATATCAGCATCACTTATAAGTGCTGCATCCCATTCCAATGGTGGTGCCTCCTTAAACCCAAGCATTAAAGAAAAACAACCTACCATTTTTTTATTTAGTAAGTCATTCCTTTGTTTAAATGACTTTGGCAGAATTTCAGCAGATTGAATTGCAGGGGCGGTAGATATAACCCAATCAAATCCCCCTAAATTATTAAAATTATCATCAAATAACTCCCAATCATTATTACTTTTTCTAACAAGTTTATTGACTTTGATATTTAATTTAATATCCAGTCCTTTTGATAGATATTTAGGTATCGAACTCATTCCAGGCGCACCAACATAGTGGGGATATTCTGAGTTCCAAGTAATTTTCCTAAGTATTTTATTGTTTTTAAATTCTGCAAAGCGGGCATTCCATTGTTGAATTACATTTTTTTTTATCAATGGGGAAATAAATTTTTTGAAATTTTCACTTTTAGCAGTAAAAAATTGAGCACCATGATCAAATTCATATTGCCCTGAGCGGCGCAAAGCCATTCTACCGCCTACACCTCTGCTTTTTTCAAAGAGTGATACGGTAGCAAAATCTTTAAGATTTTGTGCGATTGTTATTCCTGTAATACCAGTACCAATAATAGCGATTTTCATTTTTATCAACTTTTTTGCCAGATATTGGCAATAGGGGGGTAAATTATCTGTAATAAATCAAAATAATGGCGGAGAGTGAGGGATTCGAACCCTCGATACAGGTTAACCCCGTATACCTCCTTAGCAGGGAGGCGCTTTCAACCGCTCAGCCAACTCTCCGGATATCGCCGTACAATACTTCAAATGTCCCTATAAATCAAGATATTAGGCTGTTTCTAGGTCAAATATCTTATGTAGAGATTTTACGGCTTTATCCAAAAGCTTTTCTTTTAGGATTACTGAAATTTTTATTTCGCTGGTTGAAATAGTGGTTATATTAATACCTTCTTCTGCAAGTGTTCTAAACATTTTACTTGCAACACCAACATTTGAGCGCATACCAACACCAACAATAGATAATTTAGCAATTTTATTATCACCACTTATTTCTCGAGCTTTAACATGGTCTTTTACTTTTTCATTGAGGATAGTTAAAGTTTTTTTCATATCATCTTGATGAATGGTAAATGTAAAGTCAGTTAATCCATCTTGACCTACATTTTGAATAATCATATCAACATCAATATTTGATTCAGCAACAGGCCCTAGTATTTGATAAGCTATACCTGGCATATCAGGAACTCCTAATATTGTTATTTTAGCCTCATCTCTATTGAAAGCGATTCCTGAAATAATTGGATCTTCCATATTTTTTTTATCCTCAAAAGTAATAATTGTTCCTTCTCCCGATGACTGAAAGCTTGAGAGAACTCTTAGTTTAACTTTATATTTTCCAGCAAACTCTACTGCTCGCGTTTGAAGAACTTTTGATCCTAAGCTAGCCATTTCTAACATTTCTTCAAAAGTGATCGAATCTAATTTTCTTGCCTCAGGGACGACCCTGGGATCAGTTGTGTATATCCCATCTACATCAGTATATATTTGACACTCGTCAGCCTTGATCGATGCAGCTAGAGCTACTGCTGTAGTATCCGAACCTCCTCTACCAAGAGTGGTTATATTGCCTTCTATATCTGATCCTTGAAATCCAGCCACTACAACTACAAAGCCTTCATTTAAATCTTTTTTAATTATTTTTGAATCAATATTTTCAATGCGAGCTTTTGAGTGTGATTTGTTTGTAAGTATTTTTACTTGATGGCCAGCATAACTTTTAGCTTTAATTCCTAAATTTATTAATGCTAAAGCAGTAAGTCCACTTGTTACTTGCTCACCAGTTGATACGATACTATCCATTTCACGTGGGTCAGGTGAACTCATCATTTCTTGAGCTAAATTAATTAATTTATTTGTTTCAC
>Ga0209710_1002118_pt1 | contig 14183 bp, 15 predicted proteins | sample ArcticOcean_MG_C_5_FD_187436 | JGI IMG/M metagenome (GOLD analysis project Ga0209710, IMG submission 187436) | Marine microbial communities from western Arctic Ocean - ArcticOcean_MG_CB4_138 (SPAdes) (version 2) | ecosystem: Environmental > Aquatic > Marine > Oceanic | place: Arctic Ocean...
ATGTCTAATAACATATTCGTATTTTTCCCAGAAACTTGCTGGCCACATAAATGTTTTATAATAAAATCCAGCCGGCAAAAGAGGGGATAGAAAGTTATTTATTCCTCCGATATCAAAATTCACACTAGGCCAACAGTTCTGACTTGAAGCTTCTAAACCTTCGTAGATCTCAATCTCTGTTGCTCTGACATTTGGTTCGGTTAAAGCTGTATTATCGTTTGTTTGAACTATTGCATTAGGCTCCTCAGAGCCAGCTGTCATTATACCTCTTGGTCTGTGGTATTTAAAGCTTCTTCCAACTAAATGAATATCATTAGATAATAGAGCAGACGCCAAGGTATCACCTTTAAAACCACAGTAGGTTTTCCCATTAAATTTAAACGAAACCTTTGTTGTTTCATCAATAAACTTACTAGTTTTTACTCTTAAATTTTTTGACATAGGATTAAATGGTTGGTGGTTTTTCACCCATTTTATAAATCTTTTTTATCTTGTCATTGTTAGTGTCTCTAACAACATTAAACCATTTTCTGCAGCCATGTGCGTGGTTCCATCTTTCTAATTGAATACCTTTAATATTTTTTCTCATAAACAGATATTCTGCCCACTCACCATCACTTAATTCTGTAGGTTGTTTTGGTCTTTCTATGTGAGCTTCACCCCCAGCTTTAAATTCACTTTGTTCACGTTCACCACAATAAGGACAAGTAATTAAAAACATTAATGTGCTACTGCCGCCGCACCATGCTCATCAACAAGGTCACCACTAACAAATCTATTTAAATTGAAAGCAGCATTAAGTTTATGTGGTTCATCGTTTGCTATAGTATGGGCAAATAAATCTCCTGAACCAGGTGTTGCTTTAAATCCACCCGTCCCCCAACCACAATTAAAGTACAAACCTTTTACTGTTGTTTTACTGATAATAGGACTTGCGTCTGGACAAATATCTACGATACCACCCCATTGTCTAAGCATTCTCATTCGACTAAAAATTGGGTATAGCTCTAAAATTGCGTTTAAGGTTCCCTCAACAATATCATGACTTCCTTTTTGAGAATAAGAAACATAATCATCAGTACCAGCACCTATTACAAGTTCACCCTTGTCTGATTGACTAACATAGGCATGAACTGCATTTGACATAACAACTGTATCAATAATTGGTTTAACAGGTTCGGAGACCAGTGCTTGAAGTGGTTTACTTTCTAAAGGCAATCTTAAACCAGCCATATTAGCTAGTACACTTGAGTGACCTGCAGCAACTACTCCAACTTTTTTAGTTTTAATAAATCCTTTAGTTGTCTCTATTCCTTCAACTTCATCACCATTACGTTTAATACCTTTAACTTCACAATTTTGAATTATATCTACACCCATTTCATCAGCACCACGTGCATATCCCCATGCAACGGCATCATGTCTTGCTGTTCCAGCTCTTCTTTGTAGGGTTCCACCTAAAACTGGGTATCGAATATCGGGCGATGTATTAATAATTGGACAAAATTTTTTAACTTCTGCTGTACTTAAATAAACAGCATCAATCCCATTCAATCTATTAGCATGAGTTCTTCTTTTTAAATCTCTGATGTCTTGTAAATTATGAGCAAGGTTCATCACTCCTCTTTGACTAAACATTACATTGTAATTTATTTCTTGAGATAAACCTTCCCATAGTTTTAATGCATGATCGTAAAGGCCAGCACTTGCATCCCATAAATAATTTGATCTTATAATGGTAGTATTTCTTCCAGTGTTACCACCACCAATCCAACCTTTCTCAACAACAGCAATATTTTTCATATTGTGTTTTTTTGCTAAATAGTAAGCTGTAGCCAGACCATGACCGCCACCACCAATTATTACTGCGTCATACTCTTTTTTTGGAGTAGGGTCTTTCCAAGCTTTTTGCCAATTCTCATGGTAAGAAAAAGCATTTTTGATTAAAGCAAATATGGAATACTTATTTTTCATAATATTATTCAAGAATTACTTTATAAATATTGAAAATTCAATACAATCGGTTATATCCTAATGCGAGTGGAAGAGTGGGTGAGAGGCTTAAACCAGTAGTTTGCTAAATTGCCGTAGGGGTAACCCTACCGTGGGTTCGAATCCCACCTCTTCCGCCATTAAAATAGAGGGTGATCTTCAAAAAAGTCTTTCATTTTAATAGGTTTTTTCTCCAATATATAACGATATACGTTATAATTTTCCATGACACGTTGAACATAATTTCTTGTTTCTTTGAATTTTATTAGCTCAACCCAATCTACAAAATCAACTTGATTTTTTTGTGGATCTTTGTTTATTTTCTTCCAATATTTAACTCTTTTAGGACCAGCATTGTATGCCGCAGTAGCAAATGGATAGGCACCATCATACTGTAAGATTAAACCAGCTATATAATGAGATCCTAGGTTAATATTGTACTCTGGGTCAGATGTTAATCTTGATTTTGAATAAGGAAGTTTTGCTTGTTTAGAAACTAATTTTGCTGTGTAAGGCATTAACTGCATTAATCCTTGTGCACCTGCATGACTGTTAGCAGTCATATCAAATTCACTCTCCTGTCTAATTAATGAAAGTATAAAAGCTGTCTCAGGTATTTTACGACCATTAACATAATTGGGAGTACTTATTATTGGGTAATTAAAATTATTGTGAAATCTTTTTTCATAAGAAGCTAATTTTGAAATTTGTATTGCAAAGTCATATCTTGATATTCTTGATGCAAGTTCTGCAGCTAAAATTTCACTACCATTATCAACATCATCATTAGCAATATGCTTTAAAATACTTTTTGTATATTTGTCCTTATTCAGTTCATCTAAAAGATAAATTAATTTAACTAAATCTTTTTTATAAAAAGATTTTCTATACCCGTCTGCAACTTTTTGTTGCTCTTCAAGTTCAAATGTATCATTAGGTTTAATCTTTAAATGAGCTAATTGACCATAATATGTTGTTAAATATTTGGTAGCTTCATTATACCATTGTTGAGACTGTTTTTGGTCTCCAATTTTTTCATAAGATCTTCCAAGCCAATACGCACCTCTAGATAAACTTATTGGATAACTAACATTTTGATAAAAGCTATTAAAATGATCGATCGCTAATATTGGATCGTCAAGAAAACTAAGGGCAATCCACCCACTCATCCATTCAGCTTCAGCAAATTCTGGACTTTTATCAAGGGCGTGTTTGCTTGCAACTTTATAAGCTGACTCATATTTTTTCTTATAAATAAGTGCTCTAGCCATAATTGCTCTTTCAATCCACCATTTATCTGGTCTAACTAGATAATCTTTATTATTTCTTACTTTAAATACAATCTCCAATGAATCGTCGATTCTTCCTCTTTTTCTTCTCCATTTAAGTCTATCATAGTTTAGCCCAGCATCATTTTTAAGTCGTGTAGGTACATTTTTAATTGCATTATCAACACCATAAGATTTGCTCATTAGAATTTGTCTAGCCGTATAAAGTAACTCATAATCTTTAGGTAAATATCTGAGCATTCTTTTTAAGTCCCAAGATTTACCTTCCCAAGCTAAATAGTCAGCTCTTTTAATGTGGTCATCTGCGTCTAAATATTTTTTATATTTCTTTCTGAAAAATTTCATATTAGCTCTATTTAAATCTGCAGTTATCCATCCATCTTTAATTAGAGATGTTCCTTTTTCAATATCACCAATTTTTATAAAACTTTCTCCTAGTATTAATTTTCCATAACCACTCAAAGGTTCATTGGCATTAAACCAATTTATTATTTTTTTAGGTGAAATTTTATCGGTTGATAGCTTGTGCTCAGCCAAATAACGAATTCTATTAATTCTAGGGTAATTTTCATTACGTTTAATAAATGCCAAGTAATCATAAAAACTTGCTTGGTTACCTGTTGTTAATAAATGTCTCCATTCTATAAAATTATAAATAGATTTGTCATTAGCTTTTTTTGCTAAAGATAAAGCACTGGTCCATTGGCGTTTTTCTATGGCTGCAATAGATTTTTTTGCGATGTTAAAATCTTTTTGACTATAAAATTTTGATTTTGTTTTTTTTGCTGTAGATGTTTTTTTGACTTTTAAGGGTTTGCTTTTTGGTTTTAAAAAGTCAATTTTTTTAACCTTTTTTTCAATTACTTCAGTGGTTATTTCTTTTGCCTGCTTTGAAGGTTTAGATTCAGGCTTTATAATTTCTTGAGATAATTTTTGTTTTTCTATTTTTTTAACAGGTTTTGATTTAGGTCTTATAATGCCTTGTGTTAATTTTTTTTGCTTAGTTACTGCATCTAAAATAGGTTTTTTCAAAGGAATTATTGATAGCTCAATAGCATATGAATCACCCACAAATAAGAATGTCAGCAATAATATTTTTATATAAAATGATATATTTTTAAGCATAAATTTTACTAAATGAATCGTTAAACTATGTTATAAGTATTTATGTTCAAAGGATCAAATGTTGCTTTAATCACCCCATTTAAAAATAATAAGCTAGATGTTGAAGCTTATATTAAACTTATTAATCTTCAAATTAGAAATGGAACCAATGGATTGGTCCCAGCAGGTACTACAGGTGAATCGCCAACACTAAGTCATTTAGAACATCAAAAAGTTATTGAATTATGCATAAAAGAGAGCAATGGTAAAAATATTGTTATTGCTGGTACTGGATCTAATTCTACTGAGGAGGCAATATCTCTCACAAAACATGCTGAAAAAGTAGGCGCTAATGCAGCTTTAATAGTAACACCTTACTACAACAAACCTACTCAAGAAGGTCTTTTCCAGCATTATAAAGCAATTAATGATAAATGTGAAATTCCAATATTAATTTACAATATCCCAGGTAGATCAGTAATTGATATGTCAATTGATACAATGGCAAGATTGTTTGAATTAAAAAATATAGTGGGAGTTAAAGATGCGACAGGAGACCTTAATAGGGTTGATCAACAGAAAGCTAAGATGGGAAGTGAATTTATTCAACTCACGGGCAACGATGATAATGCTTTAGAGTTTAATAAAAGAGGTGGTGTAGGATCAATAAGTGTAACTGCAAATATAGCTCCAAAACTTTGTTCTGATTTTCAAAAAGTTTCAACCTCTTCATCTAATAAAGATAAAGAGGAAGCATGTAACTTAGATGCCATTTTGCAACCTATCCATAGCTCAATGTTTATAGAAAGCAACCCAAGCGCAGTTAAGTATGCAGCAAAGCTTTTAGGCTTGTGTGAAGATGATGTTAGACTGCCTCTTGTTAAAGTTACAGAATCCACAAAAAAAATTATCAAAAAAGCTTTGGTCTCAGCAAATTTACTTTAAATGAGCAAGAAAACCAAACCGGGTTTAAAAATAATTTGTTTAAATAGAAAAGCGAGTTTTAACTATTTTTTTGAAGATCTAATAGAAGCTGGCATTGTTCTAAAGGGGTCTGAAATAAAATCAATTAGAGAAGGGAAGGTTAATATTGCAGATTCATATGCTGTAGAAAAAGATGGAGAAATAGTTTTGATAAATTCTCATATTGCAGCCTTTAAACAGGCTAGCTATTCTAACCACAACCCAATGGATGAAAGAAAACTTTTATTTAATAGAAAAGAAATTAATAAATTAATAGGAAAAATGCAGAGAGATGGTTTAACACTTGTACCAACAAAAATGTATTTTAAAAAAGGTAAAGCTAAAATAGAAATAGCTGTAGCCAAAGGTAAAAAACAATTTGATAAAAGAGCTACTAAAAAAAATAGAGATTGGAATCGTGAAAAAGCAAGACACATTAGAAAATCAAGCTAGTCAAGCATATTTGGCCATAGGATCGAATTTAGGAAATAAAATTAATAATATAGACGTAACTAAATTTGAATTAGAAAAATATAAAATTAAAATTTTAAAATCTTCATCTATTTATATTTCAGAATCCTGGCCCGATAACTCAATGCCTAGCTATATAAATATCATTGTAAAAATAAAAACAAGTTTAGAACCACTTGAATTATTAAAAGTTTGTAATTTAATAGAATTAAAATTAGGAAGAATAAGAACAAAGAAAAATTCACCAAGAACGTGCGATATAGATATTATTGATTATGATAATAGAACATTAAGTACATATAATAATAAACTAATTTTACCACATCCTCGATTGTCTAAAAGGAATTTTGTTCTGTTACCTTTATTTGAAGTCGATAAATCTTGGAAACATCCAAAATCTAAGATTAATATAGTTAAATTAATCAATTCTTTGCCAATTAAAGACTTAAGATCTATTAAACAAATATAAATTAATGGTATGATTACCTATGCTTAATTCAGAACAATTAATTAATAAAGTAAAGACATATAATAAATTTTTAGATCCAGATAAATTAAATAAAGCATATGCATTTGCTGTAAAAGCACATGGAAATCAAAAAAGAGATTCTGGTGATCCTTATTCAAATCACCCAATAGCTGTAGCTAACATTTTAACAGAACTTAAATTAGACAGCGCAACAATCACCACAGGTTTGTTGCATGATACAATCGAGGATACTTATGCTACCTATGATACTATTAAGAAAGAATTCGGTAAAGAAGTTGCCGATTTAGTTGATGGTGTTACCAAGATCTCAGTTTTCGAAAACCAAGCAACCACAAATTCAAAAGCAGAAAATTTTAGAAAATTAATTTTAGCAACATCAAAAGATATAAGAGTTTTATTGGTTAAACTTGCTGATCGTCTTCATAACATGAGAACAATAGATGCTATAAAAAAAATTGAAAAAAAAGAACGTATAGCAAAAGAAACTATGGAAATTTATGCCCCATTAGCAGATAGAATGGGTATGCATCGTATCAGAGATGAGTTAGAAGATTTGTCTTTTAAAGTATTAAATAATAAAGCAAGAGAGCTAATTAAAGAAAGATTAGACAAAGTTAAGTATGACAAAGTTAACAATTTTAACTCAATTTCTCTTCAATTAAGTGAGCTTTTAAACGAACATAAAATAAATGCTACAATAGTGGGGAGGGAAAAAACACCTTTTTCAATTTGGAGAAAAGTACAAAAAAAAAGAATTTCTTTGGAACAAATCTCTGACATTGTTGGTTTTAGAATAATTCTTGGCAACATTGCAGATTGTTATAAAACTCTTGGAATATTTCATAAAGAATGGAATTGTATTCCAGGAAAATTTAAAGATTATATTTCTTCACCAAAAATTAATGATTATCAATCATTGCATACTGCTGTTATTGGTCCAAACAAAAGACCTATTGAAATTCAGATTAGAACTATGGAAATGCATGAATTTGCTGAAAGAGGTATAGCCTCACATTGGAAGTATAAATCCTCTGAAAAATTTAATTCACTAACTTGGAAAGAATATGATTGGTTAGCAGACTTAGTTGAGATTATTGATAAAAATGAAAATCCTGAACATTTTTTTGAATACACAAAGCTACAAATGTTTCAGGAAAATGTTTTTTGTTTTACTCCAAAAGGTTCAGTAATTAAACTTCCTAAGGACGCTACACCAATTGATTTTGCCTACGCTGTACATACAAAAATTGGTAATAGCACTATAGCTTGTAAAATTAATGGCAATGAAAGTGTATTACAAAGCTTACTTCATAATGGAGATGTGGTAGATATTATTACTTCTAAAAATAAATCACCATCTTTACATTGGATACCTATAACAAAAACGGGAAAAGCAAGATCTGCAATAAGAAAATATTGGTATAAAAAGGGGGAAGAAAAATCTCAGAGAATTAAAAAATATAACACTTCATTATGGATGTCTTTACCTGATAAACCTGGAAAATTAGGTGAAGTGACAACTTTACTGGGACATCACGCTTTAAACATTTCTAGTGTAGAAATGAAGGAAAAATCAAAAGAATATATTAATTTTAGATTTAATTTAATCATACGTGATTTGAAGAACTTTACAAATTTCATTAGTGAGTTAAAACAGAAAGATATAAAATTTAAAATTATTAGACACGAAGACAACTGGTTAAAGGAACGTAATGCTTTCACAAAAAAAATCTTTAAGTATTTTAAAAAAAACTAACGCTTTACTTGAAGGACATTTTGTTCTTTCATCAGGCTTACATTCTCCCAAATATATTCAGTGTGCAAAACTTTTAAGCTTCCCTTATTTGGCCAATGAAATTTGCTCTTCTCTTGCAAAAAAAATAAAGAAAACATTTAAATCTATAGATTTAATCTTAGCACCTGCAATGGGTGGTATAATTATTGGTTATGAAATAGGTAAATTGTTAAAAAAAGAAACAATATTTTGTGAAAGAGTAAATGGTAAGTTTACTTTAAGAAGAGGCTTTCATATAAAAAAAGGTTCTAAGGTAATAATTATTGAAGATGTAATTACAACCGGTAAATCAAGCTTGGAGTGTGTAAAATTAATAACAAAATCTAAAGCTAAACTATTAGGATTTGCATCAATTATCGATAGGTCAACTAAAAATAGTTTAAAGATAAAAAAAAATATTATTTCTCATATGAAAATTGAAGTCCCAACTTATAAAATCAATCAACTGCCAGCCTCACTTAAAAAAATACCAATTACTGTTCCAGGTAGCAGATTTATTAAATGAAAAAAAGACTAGGTATTAACATAGATCATGTTGCCACTGTTAGAAATGCAAGAGGTTCATTACATCCAGATCCATTAACAATTGCTAAACAAGCTATGGAATGTAAAGCAGATTCTATAACTATACACTTAAGAGAAGACAGAAGGCACATAAGAGATCTCGATGTGGTTAAAATTTGTAATAATGAAAATATTCCAACAAATCTTGAAATATCTTTAAATAATGAGATATTTAAAATAGCACTTAAAAATAAACCTAACTTTATTTGTATAGTTCCCGAAAATAGAAAAGAAATAACAACAGAGGGTGGTTTAAATTTATCAAAAAACAAAAAAAAAATAAAAAATTTTATTTCAATATTTAAAAAAAAAAACATTAGAACAAGTCTGTTTATAGATCCAAGCTTAAAAGATGTTAAAATTGCAAAGGAATTAAATGCAGATTGTGTTGAGCTACATACTGGAAGGATATCAGATTTGATTAAAAATAAAAAAAATTATAAAAATGAACTTTTAAAGATCAAAAAATGTTGTTTACTAGCTAAAAAAATTGGAATTGAGGTCCATGCTGGTCATGGCCTTGACTATAAAACAACTACTATTTTATCAAAAATTATAGAAATTACTGAATTTAATATTGGTCACTTTATAATAGGTGAGTCAATAACTCACGGTTTAAATAAAACATTAAAAAAATTTAAAAAGATATTAAATAAATAAATATGGAAATTTTAGGTACTGGTGTTGACATTGTTGAAAATTTGAGAATAAAAAAATCCTTACAAAAAAAACAATTTATTTCTCGAATATTTTCTTCTAATGAAATTTTACTCTCAAAAAAGTTTAAAAATAAAACAAATTATTATTCAAAAAGATTTGCAGCCAAAGAAGCATTTGCTAAATCTATTGGTACTGGCTTTAGAGATGGTTTAAATTTTAAAGATGTATCTATAATAAATAATAAATTGGGCAAACCATCATTTTTAATTACAGATAAATTAAAAAAAATTGTAAAAAGACAATTTAGAACATCTTCTTTTAATTTCTTTCTATCAATTTCGGATGAAAAAAAATATTCTATTGCTCTTGTAATTTTACAAAAAAATTAATGATGAATAAGAAAGATATAATTGAAAATATTAAGACTATATTTTATGCTTTATTTATAGCAATAATAATAAGATCGCTTTTTATTCAACCATTTTATATTCCGTCCTCTTCCATGGAACCCAATCTATTAATTGGAGACAGGCTATTTGTTACAAAATATTCATACGGATATAGCAAACATTCTTTTCCTTTTAGTCCACCAATCTTAAGAGGAAGACTTTTTACTAGTGCACCAAAAATGGGAGATGTTGTGGTTTTTAAGACTACTAGAGATAATAGAACAGATTTCATTAAAAGATTAATAGGTTTACCTGGTGACCAGATCCAATTTATTAATGGAGATCTTTATATTAACAATAACCAGATTTCCAAGTCCATCATTTCAAAATCTGATGTTATTTATTGTGGTAGTCCGGTAAGTGTTAATTCTTTTAGCGAAATACTTCCAAACGGAAAAAGTTATAAAACTGTTTATTTTAAAGATAATAGTTTTCAAAATTCAGATATATTTATTGTCCCTGAAAAACATTATTTTTTCTTAGGTGATAATAGAGACTGTTCTGCTGATAGTAGGAGATTAACAGGATTGGGCTACGTTCCTGAAGTTAATCTTGTTGGCAAAGCTCAATTTATTTTTTTCTCATCTGATTTCAGAATTGGAAGCATTTTCTCATTTTGGAAATGGCATAAAACTATTAGATTAAATAGATTTTTTAAAAGAATTTATTAATGAAGATTAGCTCTCTAAATCTAGAAAAAAAACTAAAATTAAAATTTAAAGATCAAAATATTTTAATAAAAAGTTTAACTCATAAAAGTTATGATTCAGTAAATAATAATGAAAAAATAGAATTTTTAGGTGATCGAGTTTTAGGCTTGATTATAGCTAAAAAGTTATTAGAAATATATCCAGAAGAAAAAGAGGGCACTCTCGATAAAAAATTTGCATCGTTGGTAAATAAAAAAAAGTGTTTAGAAATTGCAAAAAATATTGAACTTGAGAAGTATATTTTAGTATTCAATCCAAAAAATAAAAAAATAATAATTGAAGATAAAGTTGTAGCTGATTGTTTAGAGGCTTTAATTGGAGCCATTTATCTAGACAAGGGTTTAAACTATACGGAAAAATTTATATTGAATTTATGGAGTGAGCATATAACGGCAAGTGTTATTACTCAAATAGATGGGAAAACTAAACTTCAGGAATATTCTCTTAAAATTTTTAAGACACTTCCAACCTATAAGTTAATCTCAAATACTGGACCAAGACATAAACCATTATTTAAAGTTGCCGTTAAGTTAATGAACACAAAATTTTTTACAGCACAAGGCAGCTCTAAAAAAGATGCTGAGCAAAATGCAGCATCCTTATGTTTGGAAAGTATATTGAAAAAATGAACTGGGATGATGCAGGGTATTTAATTTCAAAAAATCGTTATAGTGAAAACTCTATAATTGCTGAAGTTTTTACAGAGAATCATGGTAAAATTTCTGGAATTATTTTTGGTGGAACTTCAAAAAAAATAAAAAATTACTTACAAATTGGTAACAAAATATATGTTAATTATAACACTAAAAGTATTGCTAGAATTGGTTATTTTAAAATAGAAATTTTAAAAGCTCTGACACCACTTTATTTTGATGAAAATCAAAAGTTATTCTGCATTTCTTCTGGAATGCATTTGATTAGACTTCTTACAGCTGAGGCCCAATCTAATAAAAAAATCTTCCTTTTAATTGATAAGTTTTTTGAAATATTGGCTTCTGAAAACTGGATTCAGGAATATATTTTCTGGGAATTGGAATTATTAAAATTATTAGGTTACGACCTTGAATTAAAAAACATTGTTGAAAAAGAAGTTATTGATGAAAAAGTTAATTATTTTGTTAAGTCATCTACCGAAAAAAAGATTATCCCAAATTTTTTAATAGAAAAAAATTTTGGAAGTGTGGATGTAAAAAATTTACTTAAGGGTTTAAAACTTGTAAGTGATTATCTTGAAAAAAGTATTTTAAAGCCAAACAATTTAAACCTCCCTAACTCTCGTACACACTTTGTTAATCTTTTAAATGATTCTATTTAATTAGACCATCTATTCTATCAGCATAATAGCTCACTATTGCTGTCGCACCCGCTCTTTTAAATGCAATCAAACATTCTAAAATAGAGTTTTTATCAATTAAACCTTTTTGGATACTATTGCTTAGAAGACTGTACTCACCAGATACCTGATATGCTAATACTGGAATTTTAAAATTATCTTTAACAGTTCTAATAATATCTAGATATGGCATACCAGGTTTAACCATAACCATGTCCGCACCCTCTTTAATGTCTAATGCAACTTCTCTAATAGCTTCATTGCTATTTCTATAATCCATTTGATAGTTTTTTTTGTCACCTTTTAATAACCCCTTTGAACCTACAGCATCTCTGAATGGCCCATAAAAACTCGAAGCATATTTAACAGCATATGAGAGTACTTGAACCATTTCGTGTCCCTCTTTATCTAAAGCCTTCCTAATCTTACCAATTCTTCCATCCATCATATCTGAAGGTGCAAGTACATCACAACCAATTTGAGCCTGCAGTAATGATTGGTCAATTAAAATTTTAATAGTTTCATCGTTTAGAACGTAACCAGATTTTATTAAACCATCATGGCCATGTGATGTATATGGATCTAAAGCCACATCACACATAATACCTATCTCATTTTTGTATTTTTTCTTAATATATTGAATTGCTTTACAAACAAGGTTGTCTTCATTTAAGGCCTCTGTACCAATTTTATTCTTCATAGATTTTTTTGTATAAGGGAATAATGCAACCATAGGTATCTTACTTTTGATTGCTTTATCAACAATGACCCCTAGTTTGTCTATTGTATATCTATAAATATCAGGCATTGTTTTAATTGCTTGTTTTGTATTTTTTCCATCGATAAGGAATATAGGCAATATAAAATCGCTTGCTGAAAGGCTATTTTCTTGAATTAACCTTCTAGACCAATCATTTTTTCTGCTTCTTCTTAACCTTAGATTGGGATAATTTCCTGTAATCATGTTTTAATTTATTTTTAAAATGCGACAAATGTATTATACAAATATATATCAAAATAGGTAAAAAACAATCTACATGACTATTGATAATAAAAATATTGTAAATTTAGATCTCAAAAAAGAAGAAAAATTTTTAGATTTTAGTGATTTTCAAAAACAAAATATCAAATTTGACATTGATAAATTGCAGGAAGCTTACAACCAAATTGTTCAAACTAAAAAATTTGATGACGGTGGTGGAATAGCTCACTTTGGAGCCATTTCTCTAACACAAATTCCTGGTGATCCAGACTCTGTAAAGGGAAGTAAGGCTAGAGGTGTTTATTGGACTAAGCCAGATAAATCAGGCAAAGAAGTTTCAAGAGATGTCACAGTTGATGAATCTGCTTACTCTGAGTTTATAAAAGATTATGAAAATACTTATTTTAAAGAAGTCTTTGATGTTCTTTCATCAAAATATAAATTAGGTAGAGTTAGAATTTTACTAAAAGAACCAAGATCTACATTGAGTTGGCATAGAGATCCAGAGCCAAGATTACACATACCAATAATCACTAACCCGGGTGCTATCATGGTGGTAGATCATGTGGCAAAACATATGCCAGCAGATGGATCTGTTTGGATTACCAATAATACAAAATACCATAATGCTTTTAATGGTGGTGAAGAAAATAGAATTCACTTGGTTGCATGTGTTTTAGATTATAAGTTTAATTAGTTTGAAAAAAATATTTTTATCATCTGATCACGCAGGTTATAAGTTAAAAGAAAATATTAAACTTCATCTAGATAAAAAGAAAATTAAATATACAGACCTAGGTCCTCTCAATAGTGATAAAGTTGATTATCCAGATTATGCTCACAAAGTAGCTAAAAAAGTTAAAACTAATAATAATCATGTTGGTATATTAGTATGTGGGTCTGGCATGGGCATGAATATTGCGGCAAATAGACATAAAAATATACGTGCTGCTCAATGCTTTAATTTAAAATCTACAAAATTATCAAGATTGCATAATGATGCAAATATCATTACATTAGGCTCAAGACTGCTTACAGAAAAAAATGCTTTAAATTGTGTCAGTGTTTTTTTAAAAACAAAATTTGAAGGTGGAAGACACTTAAAAAGAATTAAAAAAATTTAATTATGTCTAGTGAAAAAAATTATTTAAACGAGCAATATCAAAGTTTTTTTGAAGATGGTTTATCAAAAACTGACCCTGAATTATACAAAGCTATAAGTGATGAATTAAAAAGACAACAGCAACATATTGAATTAATTGCCTCTGAAAATATTGTTTCTCAAGCTGTATTAGAAGCACAAGGTTCTGTTTTAACCAATAAATATGCAGAAGGTTATCCAGGAAAAAGATATTATAACGGTTGTGAACATGTTGACGTT
>Ga0209710_1002119_pt1 | contig 14180 bp, 11 predicted proteins | sample ArcticOcean_MG_C_5_FD_187436 | JGI IMG/M metagenome (GOLD analysis project Ga0209710, IMG submission 187436) | Marine microbial communities from western Arctic Ocean - ArcticOcean_MG_CB4_138 (SPAdes) (version 2) | ecosystem: Environmental > Aquatic > Marine > Oceanic | place: Arctic Ocean...
GCCTCGACTTGCTCAGAAATACGACCGTTTGCATCAATTTGACTCTTGATATTATATTCTTCTGTTGTGCATAGTTCTTTGCTAACTTTAAGCTGATCTTTTAGTATATCAGCTTTTTCACTAAGGAGTGTAATACCAAGTAACTGTTCGATAATAGCACGTTGGTCATTTGCTCTCATGCTAAGGAATGGTTCGGTATAGGTGTTTAATGCAACAATATGTTTAAACATATCATGTTTCATTCCAAGCAATCGTTCAACTTCTGCTTGTGTTTCTCTACTATCACCTTGTGCATTATCATTAACTTCCTGTTCGTGGTTGTTAATATAAAACTTTAGTACATTAGGTTTGCGTCCTCGTTCAATACGATAACTTAACCCACCTAACTCAAATTCACAAGTAACTAACATATTCTTTGCATTAGTTTTGTTAACTAAATTATCTCTTCGAATGTTTGTTAATGCCATACCGTATAATGCATAACTTAGTGCATTAATAATAGTTGTTTTACCTGTACCGTTTCTTGAACCGTTATCTCCGCCGCCGGTGTCTAAGTTTTCTCCTAATACCAATGTTAGATCGTCTCGGTTAAAGTCAATGGCTTGGGTACTATTGCCCACACTCATAAAATTCTTTGCAGTAAGATTGTTTATTTTAAACATTAAAGATTCCGGTAAATTTCCATAAGAAGGTTGTTATCATATATGTCGCTTTGTACTGCGTCCAGTTGACTGTACACAATACTATCAACACTTTCAAAGTTAACTTCAACTTGAGTGTCAAAGTCAGTTTCAACATTCTTTTGTGGTAATAATGAAAGTTCTCTTACATCATATTGTTCGTAGAATGTTTCTTTTATAAAGTTTGCTTCTTCGTAACTGATATCAATATCTAAATTAATTCGAGCATATGTCTTAGGAAGTAATAGTTTATCTGGATTATCAAGTAAAGAACTAAGTTTTAATACTCGATACTTAGGTGCATCTGGCCATACATGATATACTTGTGGATTACCCCAATCAAGTATCATTGCACCACGATCGTCGTCCCATGCATCACTATAGTTATGTGGAAATGCATTTCCAATGTAACTGATGTTTCCTACTTCCTGTCTCTTGTGGAAGTGTCCGGTAAACATTCGTTCAACGCCTTTAAAGTGATTATTCTTTAATTCTCCGTGGTCAGGCATTTGTATCATTGCGTTCATATAGAAACTAGGCAGTTCAAAATGTCCAAGCATATATTTTGCTTCAATAGTTTTAATCTTCTTCCATTCATCGCCTACGAGCCACGGAACAATAGCAACATCACCTTCAACAGTAATGTCATTGAACAGTCTTACATTCGGTAAATGCTTGGCCCACGCCACACTGTTAAAGTCACGTTTGTCTCGATAGTATTCATCGTGGTTACCTGGTAAGAAAATTACTTGGTCAAATGATTCACTAAGTCTATTCATTGCAGATATACTATAGTTTAGAGTAGCAACATTTATACTAGCCCTATGATGGTGCCAATCACCAAGAAATAAGCAAGTTTCGCAACCTTGCTCTTTTCCTAACTTAATAACCCATTCTACAAATTGTACACAATCTTCATTGTGTGCATATGCATTACTCTTATTTCCAAAGTGAATATCCGTAAAGACAATTGCCTTTTTAAAAAGATTGCTCATTCAGAGTCCTAATATGTTTCTATAATATATTTTATTATACTAGTATTGTTGACAAAGGTCAACCTATTTCTTTTCTGCCGCCGGCGGAGCAGTCTTAAGTTCTTCTGCCATCTTGTTTTCCCATTCACTGTTGTGTTGTCTGGTATAACTAGGGGTTAAGTCATTCATTTCCAAGATATCGTCTCTAATATTTTGGTTACGTTTTTCAATGTTTAACACTCTTGTAAAGCTGTTTGTAATAGCCGCGGTATAATATGCAAATGGATTTTGACTTTTGCTTTCATCAAACTGTAAACCAATTTGTGCAAGTTGTACAAGTGCCTGTCCACGCATTTCGTCAACATATGTATACCCACGCCAGTTATATCGATGACTATAACGTTCGCATAACTTCATGTACATATTTGCTAGTTTATTACTTGTCCTGCCGTGACTCTGACTAAAGTTACCGTTTTCCATACCACCTACCCAATGACTTTTTGCTACAAGTTGTAACTCATTTGCTTCGTCGTATCGATAATGTTGGAAGGGCGGAAATAAACACTTAGTATGATGATCGGCAACTGTCTTAGGAGTTTTTTTGCGTCCAGGTTCTAGTGGAATATGTTCAAATGACATTACACGGAATACTAGTTCATGTAATTCAAAACTTTCAGGATCGACTGCAAAGTCTGCCATTTTTAGTTTTTTGTTTTCATTTAACAAGAAAGCAGCACGTTGTATCCTGTCTGCCCTTGCTTTTCGGGCTTCTTTGATCGCTGCTTTGTCAATGTTTGCTACACTTTGTACAATACAATCAACATCTTTTGCCTCTGTATCAATGTACGAACCGTAACTTGTTTTACTTTTGTGTATTTCTTTCAATAAGTCTCTGTTATTGAGATAGTTTCTGGTGGCCATTCAAGGGTTTCCTTATAATTATATATGTATATTATAACACCAATAAATACATATAGCAAGAAGTATTTTTAATTATGACAGGTATTTTTAATTATGGGTAGAATCCTAGACAGTAAAGGCAATGTCCAATACAACGCCAAGGGCGGTGCAGTGAGTGCAGGAGCAAAATCAAGCGGTAATTCAAATACATCACAAACACCGTACTTAGGTACTTCAGATGATTTTAAAGATCCAGCATCAGCAATGGCGTTTGGAAAGAAGTTACTTGGTGGTGGTGGAGCGATGGGCAGATTATTTGGTGCTGGTATTAGTAAAGGTGCAAATAGTTCAGCTGATGCAAAGAATATGGCAGCTAGTTATCCAGTAGTTGGTAACAAGATGCAAGACCATAGAGTAAGACTTAGTTTACCTTTTAAGAGTAAGATTTTATACAATTCAGGTATGCCACCTGCTCTTATAGCACCATTATCGGAAACAAACGGAATTATATTCCCTTACACTCCGAACATTACTTTTCAGCATACTGTTGACTATAGTCGAACAAGCCCTACACATAGTAATTATCCTTTTAATTTTTACAATAATAGTGCCGTGCAAGACATTACAGTATTTGGTTCGTTCACTGTTGAATCAGGGCCAGATGCAATGTATGTTCTTGGTGTTATACAATTCTTAAGAACAATAACAAAAATGTTCGGAGAGGCAGATGGCGCCCTTGCTGGTAATCCACCTCCTATTATGAGGTTAAGTGGACACGGAGAACATATGATACCAAGTATACCTTGTGTAGTTAATTCTTTTACGTTAACATTACCAGCCGAAATTGATTACTTTACAATACCAGGGTCATCAGGAACTACTCGTGTTCCTAGAGCTTCGGAAATAAGCGTCGGCTTAACACCAGTTTACAGCAGATCAGAATTGCGTACATTTGGTCTTGATGAACTAGCAAGTGGGCGTGGCAGTAGCAGAGGATTTATTTAATGGCATATTCAAAGAGCAGTCCGTACCTAACCACACCTATAACTAATGGTAATGTTTTAGATGTACTAACACCGAGGCCATTTAGTGCTAGTGCCGGTGATCAAATTTTAACTATTAATAGCACATATGAATATCGTCCGGATTTATTAGCCAATGATTTATATGACAACCCAAAACTATGGTGGGTTTTTGCACAACGTAATCCAAATACAATTCAGGATCCTATATGGGATATGAGAAGAGGCGTTAGTATATTCTTGCCCGAGCAAGGACAATTGTTCAACGATTTAGGAATATAGCATGGCTTTCGGAAACGTACTCACTGGTTTAGGAAAAATGGTTCCAGCAAACCAGAAGGCAGCATTTAATAAAGATGCAGCTAAAGCAATGGAGGTTATGAACAAACTTACCGGTGGACCAGGTGGAAAAAGTGCTGGTGTACAAAATGGTGATGATGATATAGGAGACGGGTACGAAACAACTACACCACCTGTTACAGAGCTAAAGAAAGCCGATAGTGATGACGGTGCCAAGAATCTTGATAAGACAACTTTAGAATTTACTGACATGACTGCATTTGGCGACATAGGCCCGCCTGTGGTTCGAACTCTAACAAAGAATACTACAAAGACAGCGGCAATTATTAAAGAAAATGCTCTGCATCAATACGCAACGTACACATACCATGCGGAACTTTTTATATTAAGTGTTAATGATTATAATTCATTTATTGAAGATGAAAAATGGAAAATTGAAGATCAACCAGGTCGACTGCTAATTAAGTCAGGTGGTGGCAATCAGAAGAATCGAAACAAATATTTTAAATTAGATTACTTTATTGACAACATAGATATTGACTCTAAAATTGCTCCTGCCGCCGGGAACGGAGGAAGTACAAACACCGCAATCGAGTTTACAATTACAGAACCATACGGCATGACGTTGCTTAATGGTCTTGTTATGGCATGTAGAGACGCAGGTGGATTTAACTACACTGACCAGCCGTATTTACTAAAGATGAGTTTTAAAGGGTTTGACAGCAACGGTGTCATAATAGAATCCGGTAGTCCAGAGACTACAAGATATATACCAATAAAAATTACTAAGTTTACATTTGGTGCAACTGAGGCAGGTACAACTTACCAAGTTACTGCGGTTCCGTATCACGATATGGGATTAGAAAATACCAAAGCAACAATTAAAACCGATATAAGAATTGATGCTGGAACCGTTGGAAGCTTCTTGCATAACAGTATTCAAACTGTTTCAACTTTTTCAGTTCCTGGAGAACAAAAAGATTTGAGCGATTTTGCAAGTAAAGCATTGCCAGTAATAACACAAAAAATTGATATTGTAAACGGTGGACTTGCTGGTTATTTTAATCTAATTGAAGCAGAACATGTTAAGCAAGGAACTAAACAACACGCAGATGTATACAACTTTAAGGCACATCCTGATATTAGCAGTGCAATGATTATTATGCAAGATGTAGTTGAAATAAGAAAAATTAAAAATGAAAATGATCCAAGAAAAAAAGCATTGGGACAATTCCAACAGAACTTTGAATACAATGAAACTACACAACACTTTTCAATTCGTGCAGGAACAAATATTCTTCAAGTACTGCATAGTATCATAAAAACATGTAGCTATTTAACAAATCAAGTAAAAGCTGACAATCTACAAAAAGTACCAAACAAGCAATTCAGTAAATACGAAGACAATGAGTCAACACCTATTAACTTTTATAGAATTGTTCCAGTGGTTAAACTGCTTGAAAAATGGGATACCAAACGCAATGTCTTTGCAAGAGAAATAACATTTGTTATTAAGAAGTATAATATGTATGGAAAAGATTATGAAAATTTTGGACAAGCACCTGTTCAGGAAGTTGTTAAGGACTATAATTATCTCTACACAGGACAAAACAACGATATCTTAAATTTTGATATTCAGTTTAATAGTGCATACTATCAAAAGAATCTATATCAGATCGCAGAGAAGGCAAAGACCTCGACAACTGATAAAGCCTTCTTTCAACCTAGTGATTTTTACTCAGGCAACCTTGCTCTAACAGATGCCAATGCATTGAGTGTAATTGCTCCGTATGCTAGACAATCAAGTATTGAAACAGGAAGTTCAAAAGGAATTAGTGATCCAAGAAGTAATCCTCGTGCAATGATTGTTGATAATTTTATGCAAGATGTATTTAAAACAGGTGCAGACTTAATGGAAATTAGTTTAGAAATTATAGGTGATCCGGCGTTTATACATCAACATGATATGAGAACAGTAGCATTAATGACTTCTGAGGCAGGATTATATTTTGAAGCAGACAGATCATTAAATCCAGACAGAGAATGGCATTTATCTCTTTCGTTTAAAAATCCAGTAGACATTAATACTGAAACTGGATTGTATTCTGGTTTTGGTCACGATGAAGACGGGTTAGCAGAAGTTACGGCTCCAACAATGAACGGTATATATAAAGCTGTAGAAGTCACTAGTAAATTCGCTGGTGGAAAATTTACACAATCGATAAAAGCTATTAGAGAACGTGGTAAACAAATAACTGATTTTGTTGAGGCAAGCGAAGCAACGAAAAGTACTGATCTTCGAAAAATCATTAATAAAAAAGTTAGTAAACTAGAGCAGAAACAAGCTGATCCAATAATGGCACTGAAGAAATATAGCATACCATCGGCTAATGATCTCGACAAAACTATAACAGGATCTAATGCAGTGCAAAGTGCAATTGCAAAAGCCGGTAGCTTAGGAAAAGCCTTTCCACCCGGTTTTGTCCCTGACATAGGTGCAGATCAAGCAATCTCAGGAGCAGAAGCAGCTTGGGAGCCTCCAGCATCAATGGCCAAGACTGCCGGCGGAGCAATATTAAAGAGTGCTAGGAAAATATTAACATGAGTACAGGACAGAGATATCTTTATGGAATTGATCCGGATCTAGATGTAAAGAAAAAACGTGAAATTGTAGACCCGGGTCCGTACGAAGGTATAATTAAAAACAACAGTGACACGATACGAAGTGGAAGAGTTGAAGTATATATTCCAGCATTTGGCGGCCCTGAAAACTCAGTAAACAGTTGGATGCCGGTACAATGGGCAACGCCCTATTACGGAAAAACTGATAAAAGTTTAACAAGCAAGAACCAAGATGACGGAACGTACTCTTATGGAATGTGGATGAGCCCTCCTGATCCTGGTGTAAGAGTTGTTGTAACTTTCCTCGAAGGTCTTAAAGATAAAGGTGTAGTAATTGGATGTATCATTGATGATATGACAAATCATATGACACCAGGACTGGCTAGTAGTAAACACTGGCTTGAAAGTGCAGAGGTATCAGATATATTGCCAGCGGCAGTATCAGGAAAAGATATTCTTCCTGTTATAGAGCGTAATATTAAATTTAAAGATCCAAACAGAAGTACAGTGGGTATAATAAAAAGACCTGTAAATATTCCTCTATTAAAAATATTTAAACAACAGGGACTGCTCGGTGATTCAGTAAGAGGACAAAGTTTTAGCAGTAGTCAACGTGAAAACAATAGTGCAGTATACGGAATTAGTACGCCGGGTAGAAGTGTTGATACTGATCCAGCTACTAATGCACCATTAAAATCTCGTATGAAAAGTGGTAACGCTACTGCTGATGATTTACTAGTTAAGAAACGCTTGCCGGGACATATGTTTGTTATGGATGACGGTGATGTTGAGGGTGATAATAATTTAATTAGAATGCGTACAAGTACAGGGCATCAATTGTTGATGGACGATAAAGCAGGTATTATATACGTTGCAAGTGCAAGTGGTAACGCCTGGATTGAAATGGATAACACTGGTAACACAAATGCTTACAGTAAAGGAAACTTTAGTATACATTGCGAAGGAAGTTTTAACGTACATGCAGGCGGAAATATTAATATGGAAGCCAATAAAAATGTAAACGTTACTGCAAGAGAAGCAGCAATTAAAATGCAAGCAGCTGATGGAACAATAGACCTATATAGTGAAAAAGGTACATATGTGCAAAGCGAAGGACCCTTACACGTTAGAACTGCTGAAGATCAAAAGTTTACTGCAATTGACAGTGACATACACCACAACGGTCCAGAAGCTACAGTTGCATCAACTCCGCAGCCTAATGATCTATTAACTGCTAATAACAACAGAGATGTACTAAGCAGTATTGCAAATGTTGTACCAGAACACGAACCTTGGAGTAGAGGAGGAGAATAACAATGCCTATATCATTTGGTGGAAAATCATTCAACATAGATTTAGATGGCGACGTCGCAACTAACTTAACAAAATTAACTGCAAGTGCAAATAAAACACTTAAACTAGGTGGTGACTCCTGTAACATAATGGGCACCATTGGTGCTATTACACCTGACATTAAAACTGCAATTGTAGCCGCAGAAACAGAAGTAAAAACAGCAGAGATGCTTACTAAGACACAAGACGCAGCAGGACAGTTAACAGAAGCAATTAGCACTATCAAAGAATCAGCTGGTACTGCGGCTAGCAAAATAGAAGTAGTAAACGGGCTAAAGACTAAATTAGCTGCTGCTGGTAAAACTGAGATGGAAGCAAAACTTAATCAAGCGTTTATAGATTATATGAGTGCAGTCGAAGGTAAAGCAACTAAAGTAAACGCATCTGCTGGAACTGGAATACAAATTCCCGTACCTGTAATGGACGCAGACGGACATCCTACATATGATGATTTTGGCGATCCTATAACAGAACTAAAGTCACCAGGTGATGCTATTGCAGATGCTATGACAAAAGCAGAAGAAAAACTCGGTGTAGCAATGGAAAAACTAGGCGACATGGTTAGTGTTTCCGGTGGACTAAGTTGTAAAGGAATACAAGAAGCAATGCTTAACAGTAAGTTTGAAGCAAGTGGTACTGTAGGCGAAGCAACTAAAGAAGTTAAAAGTAAAGTACCAAGACACACTAGACGTATACAAGATAACGGTACACTGGTTAATTTTAACATTGATCGTAAAAAGCCTTTTAGAGATGTTACTGAAACAATACAGGCAAGAAACCTCTCTGCAGGAGACAACGAAGATCCGTTTACAGAAAAGACAACATTAATTAGAGTATACGGAACTGATGCACAGTTAAACAAACGTTACGGTGCAAAGGTTGAAGTATTACCGGAAGAAGAAGTAGACACAGAGGTTGCATAATGGCATTAAAAAATTATATGATAAAACCAAGTCTTAAAGTTGTTAACTTTAATATTGATTACAAGTTACCAAAAAAAGAAGTTGAGTACAATAAGACACAGGTAATGATGTACGGGCAAACTAAAGACATTGACAAAAGATTTCCAAACGGAAAAGAAAAAGTAGTCGAGCCTGTTGAAGGAAAAGCAGATCCAAGTGCAGACATTCCTATATTTGGTGGTGCACTTATTCCTATCAGTCTTAGTGCTGCACTCGGTAAAGCAACTACGAACATGAAAGCAGTAGCCGGGGTTGCACTTAGTAGTGTAAACGGTATGGCCGCCGGACTGCAAAATTTATCAAGCGGAAGTGTAACAGAGATGATAGCACTAGCAAAACTGGATGCAGTAATATTAGAAGCAAAAGCAGAACTTGGCGAGATGTCAGTAGGAAATAAAAACAAGTTAAATATGGGTCTGGATAACGATATTCTTAAAGCAAGTGCAATTAAAACTCCGGGTGCGTTAGGTGATGCACTTAGTATGGGAGATCCTAGTGGAGTGGCTGGTAAATTTGCTGGTATAGATGGCGGTGGTATTGCAGAAATGGCAAAAGGTTCAGTATCTAGTTTAGCACTTCCTTCAGTTTCAAAAGCAGTAGACTCAACCGGCGTCTTAAGAAACTTCAATATTGATAAAACTTCAAGTTTTAGAGACATAGTAGAAAATGTCGATGTTAGGATTGAATCGTATAGTGGGCAACTCCAAGCCACAGCAGAATCATTTGGAAAAATAGCAAGAAAAACAAGAGTGTACGGATCTGAATCAGACTTAGTTACTAAATTTGGTAACACCGAAGTAAACGGTACTGAAGTACGCCGGTTTTTTCCAACTGGTGCTAATAGTGATTTGAAGGCAACTAACATATTAAGCATTGCAAAAAAGACTTGGGATCCTATTAAAAAATGGCTTGGATAATATAAATGGGAAAACCAGTAGCAAGATTAGGTGATAAAACACACGGCACATGCTATCATCCAATACATGTTCCTCCATTAGTAACAAGTGGAACAATTATTACAGGTAGCCCAGACGATTTAACAAACAACAAACTTACTGCACGATTGGGTGATCTTGTGCTAACTGATTGCGGACATCATGGGCAAATTGTTACTGCCAGTCCAACAGTTCTTGCTAATAGTATACCAGTTGCAAGGTTAGGTGACAAGGTAGCAAATAAAGCACCTTATATAGCAACAATTATTACTGCAAGTCCGGATAGGCTAGCAGACGACTAAAAAACATAGGTAAATATTAATATGGCAACTTACTACGGTTACACAAGCATAGGACGAGATTTTGTAGACACAGCGGCAACGGATGGTGTTTTAATTCGTTCTGATCTAATTAATCATCTTAACACCAGACAGGGAGAGCGTTTAATGAATCCTGATTTTGGTTGTCTTGTTTGGGATTATATATTTGATCCATTTACAGATGATGTACGTTTTGCAGTAGTTGAAAATTTACAAGAAATTGTAGCAGCAGATCCTAGAATAGTTTTGCAATCTCTCGAGGTTACAGAATGGGAACACGGACTTCAGGTAGAGTTAAATGTTATGTATGTTACTAATAACCAAGTCGAAGCCATGATAGTTACATTCGATGGACAAAGTGGTAAAGCTACGGTTTAGAATATATACCCACTTTATAAAACGCATAAATACTACAATATAAGGGACTGGGTATATTAAATGAGTATTAGTGAACGCCAAAATAGTTTATTTGTTTCAGAAGACTGGACAAAGATTTATCAAACATTCAAAGACGCTGACTTTAAGAGTTATGACTTTGAAACGCTTCGTACCACGATGGTACAATATCTTCGTAACAATTATCCAGAAGACTTCAATGATTACATTGAAAGTAGTGAATTTATTGCACTCATGGATCTTATTGCATACTTTGGGCAAAGCCTTGCATTTAGACAAGATCTTAACGCAAGAGAAAACTTTTTAGAAACAGCACAAAGACGTGATAGCGTATTACGTTTAGCAAAGTTATTAAGCTATCATCCAAAGCGTAATCAACCAGGCAGAGGCATGGTAAAGATTACAAGTATACAAACTTCAGAAAATGTATATGATAGCACCGGACGTAATTTAGCAGACAGTTATATTGTATGGAACGATAGCACTAATCCAGACTACTTAGAACATTACGCAGTGATAATGAATGCCGCAATGTCAAATGCTCAGAGCTTTGGTAACCCAAGTGCAAAGGCAACACTAAGCGGAATTAAGACAGAAATTTATGAAATTAATCTAATACCAGAAACAATTCCAGTTGTACCATTTATTGCAGACGTAGCCGGAGAAACTATGACGTTTGAAGTGGTCAACGGAACGTTTACTGGTCAAGAATATATTTACGAAGCACCTCCTAAGCCAGGCAATACATTTAATACTTTTTATCGCCAAGATGGTAAAGGTGCAGGATCTAGCAATACTGGCTTCTTCTTTTACTTTAAACAAGGAACACTTGAAACAGTTGACTTCCAATTAGATAATGCACTATCTAATCGTATCGTTAGCATCGACGTTAACGGAATTAACAATGAAGATGTATGGTTATTCAACCTTGACAATGACGCAACTGCTGGCACAGAATGGACTAAGGTTCCGGCGATTACAGGTAACAATGTTATCTATAATAGTTTAAGTGAAAGTGTTCGTTCATTATTTGCAGTTAACAGCAGATCAGATGATCAGATTGATTTAGTATTTGGTGATGGTGTATTTTCAGATATTCCAAGTGGTAACTTCCGTAGTTACTATCGTACCAGCAACGGACGAGCATATCGTATTAAACCAAATGATATTAATGGATTAAAATTAAACATTAGTTATGTTAGCAAAACAGGAACTATTGAAGAGTTAACTGTAGGTCTAAGTTTACAATACACAATAGATAATGCAAGTGATAGAGATACACTTGAGGACATTAAACTTAAAGCACCACAACAGTACTACACACAGAACAGAATGGTTAATGGTGAAGATTATAATATCTTTCCGTTAACTACTTTTAACAATGTTATTAAAAGCAAAGCAATTAATAGAACAAGCAGTGGAATTAGTAGATACCTTGATGTAAAAGACGTAACTGGAAAGTATTCTAGTACAAACATTTATGCACAAGATGGTGCATTATACAGAAATGAATTTGTAAACAATGTAACATTTGCCTGGACTACAGATAATGATATTTTTAATGTACTTAAGAACACAGTGGAACCTTTGCTCAGAAGCAACGAAATGGAACATTTTTATTTTGCAAACTATGATCGCAAAGCATTAACTGCAAGTAACGTTAACTGGAACCGTGTAAGTTTTGGGTCTAATTATAGCACTGGATATTTTACTAATGATACCGGTGAGGTATTAGAAATTAGCACTACTTCCGGTAACAACAGAAGCTATGTTAAAGTCGGAGGCATGTTAAAATTTAGTGCACCAACTGGTTACCACTTTATGAAGAATGGTACATTAATGGCAGGTGCTGCTAATCATCCAAATAGTATGACAACTGTTTACTCGGGTGTTGTTAGTATTAACAACAACGGATCTGGAGTAGCAGACGGTAAGGTAACTGCACAAACAGGTGCAATCAGATTAAATGAAAACATACCATCACAAGCAATAGCAATGTCAGTATTACCTGGATTTAAATCAGATTTACCTGGAGTGTTTGAGAGTACATTGTTTACTAATATTAAACAATATAAAAACTTTTCAATTGGTTTTGACTATTTGGCTAACACATGGTATGTGATTGAAAATAGAAATGTTGCCGTGTCAAATAAATTTAGCAGAGACTTTGCTAAAGATACTAGTAACACAAGTAAAGATGCTAGTTGGTTAATTAAGTTTACAACAGACGGAAGCACTTACACAATTACATACAGAGGCTTAGAATACTTCTTTACAAGTCAACAAGAAACACGTTTCTATCACGACAAGACAAGTAAAGTTTATGATCCAGTGACCGGGCTTACAAAGAAAGATACTATTAAAGTATTAGGTGTTAATGCAGATCCAGTTAGTGGTTCACCGTTAACAAGAGACCTTGATTGGAATGTATACGGTGTTGTAACTGAATCTGATGGTTACAACGATAACACAAAAGTATTAATAACATTCGCTGACCAAGATGACGATGGTATTATAGATAACCCAGATGTATTTGATATGATAGTTGGCATTGATAGCGAAACTGCAACCGCAGCTAATAGAAAATTTATATTCTTAAAAAGACAAATAGACTATGATAACTTTGATAAGTATGTTGCATTGCCAGCAGACTCGGTTAATCACACATACGAAACAAGAGCAGAAATAGATGCTATATTAACTGACTTATCAAATAATCAAGTTTTATATGCAGTTACAGATAAAACTTTTTATGTTGTAGACAATTCATCAGGAACAAAGAAAACAGTCGAGAGTCTCGACTATAAAGTTTATGTAGGGCGTGACGATATTAAGTTTCATTATGCACATCATGCACCAAACAATAGAAGAATCGATCCAAGTCCGGGTAACATCATTGACATATATATGTTAACACAGAACTACAGTAATTCGTATGTTGAGTATGTACAAGATACAACTAGTACTGTTGTAAAACCAATAGAGCCAACAGTGAATAGTCTTAGATCACAATTTAATAGTCTTGAAGGTTATAAGAGTTTAAGTGATGCACTTGTAATGCACAGTGCAAAGTTTAAGCCATTATTTGGGTTAAAAGCAGATACTAACCTTCGTGCAAGTTTCAAAGTAGTTAAAAATCCAGGTTATAATATTTCTGACAGTGAAATTAAATCTAAATTAATAGTAGCTCTTAACACTTACTTTGCAGTGGAAAATTGGGACTTTGGAGAAACGTTTTACTTTAGTGAGCTAAGTGCTTACTTACATACTTCGTTAACACCTTTCTTAAATAGTGTTGTAATTGTTCCTACAAGTGGAACACAGGCATTTGGTAGTTTATATCAAATCAGTTGTGAACATGATGAGATATTTGTTAATGCAGCAACTGTTAATGATGTTGAGGTAATTAGTGCAATTACTGCAACTAATATTAAAGCAACTGGTGAAGTATACACAGGTTCAGCAACAACAAGTTCAACATCATCTATTACAACAACATCCAGTGGAGGTAGTTCTTACTAATGGCTAAACGTAAATCCAGTTCGTTCTTACCTAAGTTTTTACAGACTACGAAGAACGAAAAATTTCTCCATGCTACCTTAGATCAGTTACTTAACAGTAGCAATTTAGAACGCATCGACGGCTTTATCGGTAAAAGACGTGGACCTAGTTATGACTTAACTGATCCGTATATCAGTACCGTTGGTGTTAATAGA
>Ga0209710_1002123_pt1 | contig 14177 bp, 12 predicted proteins | sample ArcticOcean_MG_C_5_FD_187436 | JGI IMG/M metagenome (GOLD analysis project Ga0209710, IMG submission 187436) | Marine microbial communities from western Arctic Ocean - ArcticOcean_MG_CB4_138 (SPAdes) (version 2) | ecosystem: Environmental > Aquatic > Marine > Oceanic | place: Arctic Ocean...
TGCAACATTTTGGCGCGTCTCGCTTAATGTGGGGCAGTGATTATCCGTTTGTAAAAAATGAGTGCGGATACGAAAATGCATCGAAAATTGTAGAAGAAATGAACGATTTTTTGACTGAAGAAGATAAGGAGATGATATTCTCTGGTACTATTCAGCGTGTTTTTCCGGACAGTTTCTACTGATTGAAGTTCAATTGAATAATATGTCCATGAAATCAATAATAACGGAGCGAGATAGGATGGATACGTTATGGGATAGTATATCACTCTGTGTTGGTTTTGATTCGATCACAAAGGTCTCTCATTTTTCATGTCTCTCTCTCTCTCTCTCTCTCTCTCTCTTATTTACGCTTCTTCTTCTGAGTCTGATTCTAATGCTAGCCATTCTTCTCTGGTTTGAGGGCAGTTGTTTGCGACAGCGTAGTTTAAGCACTCTATATTCTCTGGTACTATTCAGCGTGTTTTTCCGGACAGTTTCTACTGATTGAAGGCGTGCGCGCGTTATGTCAATCCACCAACATATTTTTATCGGCTATTGTACAAAAATCAGGGCGAGTTCGTCGAACGCCTAGTACGTGAGTTACGCTTTGTAAACTATTGTAGACTACTATCTAAATCTAATCTCTATCATCTATCTTTACCTATATATTATTCATGTCTTTAATCTCCTTCGCAGTGAATACTCCTAATTTAACTAGTTCTTTTTGTGTTCTTATCATATCTTTTCTTAAATTCTCAGCCGCTTTTGGACAAGTCGGGAAAAACATCACCGAATATCCTATTTGCCAGATTGAATAAAAGGCGAATAGGGCGAGTAAGTACAGTGGTAACAAATGAATGTTACTCTGATTGACGATTTTGAACGACGCGAGGAAATGAGAAGAAGTCATACTATCGGGGAGACTTTCCTTGTTCACTAAGGCTGATAACCATAAGGATAAGAAAACTATTAATCCAATACCTGTTTATGTGTGTATGATGGAGATATAAATAACATAAATAATATCAATAATAATAATAAATTATTTATTGTTGTTTTTGTTGTCAGTGATTTAGAGTAGATTAGATATTAGATATTAGATTAGATGATATAAAACACGATGGGATTTCAAATTGATATATAATTTATATAATAGAGTAAACACACACAAATACGTGCTTACCAAACTCTTGTACTCTTTTCATATCTCTCTAAGCTCTCACTCTCTTCGACAATGTGAACTTTCGGTGTCTGAGTGAGAACGATGAAACACTTATTCTTTCTTAATTTATTTATATAGATTTATTATATTATTAATTAATTCTGTTTCGTGATGGTAGAAAACAACAGCATCAGCAGCAACATTAAGTCAAACAACTCATTAATAATGATTGTGGTAATTCTTCGTCATCAATTCTACGTATATTTATAAATTTATTAAACGAAGATGAAAGAACCATCGCTCTCATCGATGTTCTCATGCTCATTCTTCTTTATCATCATCACGTTTATTATATCATCTATTAAATTAATAAATGCAGACATATTCACCGGTGAAGCACAACAAGCGGCTCGTAAAGGGGATTTGGAATACTTCACGACTTTACTCGAAGTCGGCATAGATGACCCAATTGGTTTCTTAAACCATCAAGAACAAGGGAGTGAACAAACACCATTACTCGCGGCAGTTTTAAGTGGACAAACAGAAATAGTCAAACAATTGTTAAACACCGGCGTAGACGTCACGATTCCAGAAAAAGATGGCTATACAGTCATGCATGCAGCAGCTTTTCAAGGACGAGCGGATGTGGCAAAACTATTAATAGAGCGCGGCATCGATGCCAACGACGTCAGTAAGGATGGATTCACACCATTTCATAGAACGTTATGGACGAAATCTCATCGTCACATGGAAACCATGAAAGTATTATTAGATATTGGAAAAGTTGACGTTGATTTTTTGACCAATGTTGGTAAGACTGGAGCGTACATCGCGTTGGAAATGAAACACGTCGAAGCGCTTGAAGTGCTTTTGAAAGAATACGGAGCAAATCCAAACTTTCGCAATAAACGAGGCGATGCTTTAATACACGTTGCAATTCGAGCGCAAGACGTAGAGTCCTTAGACGTGCTCTTAAAGAACGGGGCGGATATTATGTTGGACGATGGAAAAGGAAAATCGTGCCGCAAAATAGCAAAGCAATTGCGCAGTAAAGCGATTTTAGAAAAAGTCAATCGGGCATACGAGAAAATCAATGATAATAATAACAATGATAATAACAATGACGCTGATAGTAATAGTAATAGTAAAGCAGAATTGTGAGTTACATATATATAGGGGTCTACAACGATTCCGATTCGCGTTTCAAATGAAGTAAAACGTGCTTCGATGCTTCCACGATTTTCCCGTACGAAGCCTTGCCTTCCTTCATTAAATCATCAATTTTTGATCTTTGCCTCTTCTTATCATCGATGTCTCTCATCAGTTTTTCAATTTGTGATTTATAGTCATCGATAGTGATAGAATCATTTTTGATTAGTTCGCTTAGTTTGTCTTTTTTCTCTGCTAAGCCGAGCAAGTCTGTTTGTTTTTACGAGGCGGGTCAGTTTATTTCAAAAGAACAGAGAGAGAGAAGGAAGAAGCGTACGCGCGAACGATTAAAAATCAAAACATAATAGTAATCGTCGCACTACTCACGTTTTTCTAATTCGTGATTTTGTCTAGCATATAAATGTTTCAGAGTCGATTGTTGGTCATCCATGTCTGTGCGTATTTTTCACCCTTTTCGCGTCAGCAAAAGTTCTCTACTTTTGTCGTGTTTGTAGTTTTGCTGTCTTTTTTTTTTCTGTTTTTTCAGCAGAAAAACCATTTACTAATTTTTGGGGCATCTCGGCATCATCAGCATCAGTCGATTTTGATTTTGACGTGCGCGCGAAAACTTCAGAAATAAGATCAGAGATATACTTTTGATTATATAAATATATAAAATGATGATGACTCAACGAACTAGTAGTTCATTCGTAGGAACTCCTACAGTGTCCTCGAGACAAAATTCGCGTCGCGTGAATACGCACACGTCGACGACGCGAGCGGCTTTATCGCACGACGAAAGACTGGCGAAACAAAGCAGAATTGGTAAACAACCTATCGCTGTACCAAAAGGGGTCACGTATGACTTGAAAAAAGGTTTATTAAAAGTGAAGGTAATAATTTATGGTCGTTTTCCAATCGTTTTAAACGTAAATATAAATCGCGGCACATGGAGATATGAGCTCTTACGCGCGCGCGCGAATTCGATTTAAGAAAAAACCTTAAAAACGAGTTCTCTCTCGTCACTCTCCTTATCTCTGACCCAAGCGATGGTGAGAATGAGTGAAGAACAAGAATACTTACGCATATCATTCTTGTTCCTTTAAATCAAAATCATAACTAACACATTTACGCGTATAATAAACATTATTATTATTATCATCACAGGGCCCGAAAGGTGAATTGAGCATGGAGTACCCGTCAGACTATATTTCCATGGAAGTCGAAGGTGAAACAATCAAAGTCGCGCGATTGGATTCGACCAAAAATGCTAGAGAGCAACACGCTTTATACAGAACGTTAGCAAACAACATGTTCGTCGGTGTTTCTACTGGTTTCGAAAAGAAATTAAAACTCATAGGCGTTGGTTACAAAGCTGCCATGCAAGGCTCAAAGGCTGTGAGCTTGTCGTTAGGTAAGGCGCACCCGGATATTTGCGAATTTCCAGTAGGCGTCACGGTTAAGGTTGATTCTCCAACTGAATTGACGGTTTCTGGCTACGACAAATGTGAGGTTGGTAACTTTGCGGCAATCATTCGATCGAAGAGAAAACCAGAGCCATACAAAGGAAAGGGTATTAGATATGCCGATGAGGTTGTCATCCAAAAGGAAGGAAAGAGAAAGTAAAAAATCAGAAGACGAGAAAGAAACCGACAAAAAAAGAAGAAGAAGAGAACAACAATTCATACATAGACAATCTAGCATTACTACTACTACTTTTATTATACAATATATTATTAACTACACAAATTATTAATTTCTGCTCTCATGTTTGCGCAGTTTATGACACGGAACATTTTCTACTCCTACCGACTTAGCGGTCGAACACGTTTGATTGCACCCGAATAACAAAGCTTCGTCTTGCTCAATTGGCGGTGGCGTTTTTCCAAAATAAAACGCACAAGATTTGTCTTCAAAGTTCGGTACAATTGTTAGAGGCATGTTGAACGTGTTCGTGAAAAAATCTTGCGTTGTCGTTTTGCACATGTTAACGCACATTCCAGTGCATCCCGATTCTTGTAGCCAACGACACTTTGTGATTTGTACTTTGCTCGCAATTTCTTCGTTCAAATCGTTCTCTTGTGATGATTCTACGGTCATCGGACCAACCATCCATGCAAAAACAATTTGGCATATCTTTGCATTCAACTCTAAGCTAAACTTATTCAAGGGGAAGAGTTTCTGAAAAATTTCCGCACCTCCGGGTGGCATCAACGAGTTCAAAACATCCATCGTAATTTGTCTCTGTCCATCTGGATCTCGTCCTTTCATTTGTAAGAAACATAGAGCTATAAATTCATCATAATTTACAGTTTTCGCATTAAACTGTGTGTTTAATGCCATCGATATCTTCCGCATGAACCAACCCATGATGAATAAATCTAGGGCAGAATCTGTGTATAAAATTTTCTTGCTCGGTTCGTTCCAATTTTCTGGGAACTCTGCGGTTGCTAAATTGAAAAAAGAATAAGATTCTGTTTTCGATGATTGTGAAGATGATTGTGATATGATTTTTATTCTCTGTCTTCTTCTGAAATTATTATTATTATTATTATTATTATTATTATTATTATTGTTATTGTTATTCTCCTTTCCGCTGCGTGTTGTCGATGATGTCACTATCAGTACGTTTCTTACCCTGTTAGTTGAGTTTCTTCTAATTATCAATAAAGAAGAAGAAGTTTTGTTTATTTTGTTCATCATCATCATCGTCATAGCATAATCACACCTAACCACTGATGTTGCTGCTTACAACTGTGTATACATTCAATAGTCAAAGAAGATTATTATTTTATTACGTTGAATAGAATTAAATGAATTATTACTTTATTAGGTTTCAGCATGATGGCAGCACAACATCACGCGTTTTCATCAATCTCATTAATAAGGCGGCTATTTGTTGTTCATATCAGCATCGTAGTTATTAAAAACAAACGAAGAGAGTGTAATAATAATATGTTCATCACGGCATTTTTACAAGCAGTTAAGAAAGGGCCATTCGCACGCGGTGGCTTATATTGGAAAGGCCATGGAGCTTACGGGGTAACACAGACGAGAAAAACAAACGCAAAAAAACGATTGAGATATGTGAACGAGAACGATTCTGTATTGAAAGAAGCTGTTGCTATAGAGAAGGCGTATTTATCGTTCATGTCATCACAATCAACACAATCATCACACAATGAAAGTAAATAATATATACATCGTAATATATATAATAAAGTATAATAAATATGATCACCGTTTGCCATTCAAACAGTACAAGAGGAAGATATATTAAAGCTCAGAGAGAAATAAAAAAAGGTTGCATATTAATCGAACAAGAACCGCTTTTGACGCTCAGATTTAATGATGCCAATGATGATGATGTTGATGAATTAAACTTCTGTCATAGATGTTTTCAGAAATACGAAAAGCAAAACGAAGATATGTGCGAGTACTGTAAATTAGAACGATATTGCTCTCTCGAATGTTTGCGACTTGCGAGAATCGAGTATCATTTTAAAGACGGTGAATGCGCGGCATTTGAAGCAGGACGAGAGAAATCAAATATGGATAATGTTCTATATCCATTTGATGACGTTCCTAATAGATTGGCAATTAGGACGTATTCAAAACTCGGACGTTGGACGGGACGCGAGATAACGACAGAGGAGAAGGAACAAATATCTCGAAATATATGTCAAAGCTTGAAAGACGTGCGAGCGCACGACGACGTCGTCCCATTATTAAATGGTGGTAATAATTCTTCTTTTTTGTCTATTTTATGTAGGAACACGAGAGCGTTAATGAACGATGTAAATGCGACGTTGGTAAAAGATGAAGACTTTAACTTTGCGGCTTACGCAATGAGAGCGAACGCGCATACGCTGTATAATAATAATAATAATACTAAGAAACAAATTGGTGTTGGGTTATATCCTTTAGAATCTAGATCGTTCAATCACTCTTGTGATCCGTCGGCTGAATTCTTCAATGGTGGCGGTGGTGATGATGATGTCAACGATGATTGTGGTAGTAAGAAAAAGATGCTTACTACTTTAAGCGTGCGCTTATTAAGAGACGTTTCAAAAGACGAAGAGATTACTCTCTCTTATCTTAGCACTGAAGAGAGAAAAAATTTGAGTACTGAGGAAAGAAGAGAAAAGCTTAAAGCGCAATATAATTTCGTTTGCGATTGTGTTCGATGTAATAAGTAAAATGATAAGAATCATATAATCATATAATAATAGGTAGTGAACAAACGCCAAAGAAACAAAAAAAAAGCATGTCGACAGAGGGATTCGAACCCTCGCACTTGCGTACTGGAGCCTAAATCCAGCTCCTTAGACCAACTCGGACATATCGACTAACAATAAAAAATCCCGCGAAAAGGAGACTTTTTTTACAATACTGACGTTAGGGTTTAGCATAATAATTATATTTTTGTTTATTTTTTCCTGATGGTCTTATTACACACAAAGGCACTCAAAACGAACAAGAACAAGAATTATTCAAAAACTTCCATTAATAGACTCCTTATTTTTATCTGCGTGCTGCGTTATAAAAAGAAGTGCAAAATATATTAACTCAACTTCTATTTGTACGTAGTGAAATTAAAACAAAAGAAAGAAGAATATGGTTTTATAATCATCACATACTAAATAATAATAATATTATAATACGTATTCTTCGTGTAGTCTTTTTTTGCGAATTGGTGTGTGTGTGTGTGTGTGTGTGTCGAAAACTGATAAAAATATAAAAATGTTATTATCAACTCCTCAAGAGGATGAAGAGGAAGTTAACGCTCGAACGAATCATTCATCCATGCTCATTCAAGATGTTGATTTACAAGCGAGTGCTGCTAATGTTGGTGTTTTAGATGACATGGACTACGTCGTTGATGAAAATGGAAACATAAACGAATTTGATTATTTGAACAACAACAACAACAACAACAACAACAATAATAATAATAATGATTCAAAGAGTGATATGAATGAAGACGATGATGAAGATGAGGATGGTAAAGATTTAGGAGATGATTTGGATGATTTGGACAATGATGATGATTCAGATGATGATGATTTGAACAAAGAAGAAAAAGGAACAACAACAAGAAGAAGAACTAAAATAACATCAGAGAAGGAAGTATCGCCAGGAGTGATGATTATGAATAATAACGTTGTCGTTCAGAATAATAATAGAAATAACAATAATAACGAAATGCAACGCGTGAAAGTGTACAAGTTGAATGCTGAAGGGTATTGGGACGATACTGGAACAGGAATCGTTTCATGCGAATACGTCGAAGCGCTCTCTTCAATAGGTCTAGTCATCTACGCCGACGACGAGGACGAAAAGATGATGAGTTTAATAACGACATCAAAGAATAAAAGTAACGCCGCTCCACTGTTAGTACATAGAATCTTAGAAGAACCGAAACCAGAAAGTGGGCAAGAATCTGCGTATTCAAGGTCAGGGCAACAAACAATCATTAGCTGGGTAGAACCGCCGCCAGAAAACTTAGATTTGGCTTTGAGTTTTCAAAGCGTCGATGGTTGCGACTTTATTTGGGAGCAGATTAAAAACGCTCAAAGAATAAATTTTGGCAACAACAACAACAACAACAACAACAACAATCATGGGAGTGGAAAGCAGCATATGATCAACAACAACAACAATAACAGCATAAAATTGACGAACATGAGTGGAAACATGATGATGAAGAATAACAATAACAACAACAATAACGAGATGATGTTTGGACCTCGATTGCCGTTTGAATTAGAAGATTTAGACGATGATAATTTGAACGTCGATGGTTTTAACAGCAGCCATTTAAATCATCAAAGAGGTCAAATTCGAGGAAATATTGATGAATATGGAGAGTTTTCTGGGAAATCGTTTTACTACGAAGGCGATGATTCACAATCTGCCGGTCATCATCATCATCACTTTCATCGAGCCGCTCTAGCAAGATTACCAGAACCAAATTTATCAGAACTCTCAAATATTACAAAGGTATTGAACGAATGCTCTCCGTTTCAAAGAGAATCAATAGCGTCGATGATTTTGAATACGCCAGATTATTTGAAGCGTTTGCTTTCTATTTTCACAACCTGCGAAGATCTCGAAGACGATGAAGGTTTGCACGAAATGTATCGCTGTGTAAAAGGAATGGTGATGTTGAACGAGGCGAATTTATTCGATTGCATGTTCTCTGAAGAGTTCGTATGGGAAGTAGTAGGTAGTTTAGAATTCGATCCGAATATTCCGGTTGAAAATCGCTCGAATCATCGCGAGTTTCTGAAAAACGTCGCTGTATTTAAAGAAGTCGTTCCAATCACAAACGAAGTCACCAAGGCTAAAATCCATCAAACGTATCGAATTCAATATTTGAAAGATGTCATACTACCGAGCGTTTTGGACGACCAGGTGTTCCAAACTTTGCATTCGATAATGATGTTCAACAACGCTGAAGTTGTTAGAGAGTTGGACGAAGATCCCGTTTTCCTAAATTCGCTTTTTGAAAAGTTAAACGCGACGACTACGCTTGGCGAACAAAACGCAGAGTGGACGGATTTAACATTCTTCTTGCAAGAACTTTGTCACTTAGCAAGTGGATTGCAGATTCAGCACCGTACGGAACTTTATCAAAAACTCTACGATTTAGGATTATTGAACGTTTTAACGATGGCTTTGAAAGAAGGAAATAGCGAGCAAGTGCAAGTAAAAGCGGCGGATGTTTTCATGTCCGCTCTTTTGCACGATCCAGTGATTTTAAGAGAAAAGCTCGTAAAGCAAGAAAAGCACGCGATGATGTCTGAATTAGTCAGACTCTTCTTAGACGGCAGCGACGGTTTACAAGGCACTGTTTTAGAAATTTTGACCATCTTAGCAGACCCGGATAATATGGATCAAGAGACTGAAAAGAATACGTACTTGGAAATGTTTTACGATAATTTCGTGGACAAATTGACCGAGCGAATAAGTTTTGGTTCTGTTAACGAAGAAGATTGCTCTTCTCCAGAAAATGGTCACCAACAACAAAAGCAATTCGTGCATCCGTGGAGTTTGACCAAAATAGTTGATCTTTTGGTATTCATGGCGCAGCATCACGGGTATAGGATCAAATATTACATCCTGCGAAATAACGTTTTGGTGAAAGTTGTGGCGTTGACAAGACGCAAGGAAAAATTCGTTGTTTTAGCAGCTTTGAAATTACTTCGAGCGTGCGTTGGATTAAAAGATGAGTTCTATAATCGTTACTTGATCAAATCGGATTTGTTTGAGCCAATTGTGAGAGCGTTTCGCGCGAATGGAGAGAAGTATAACCTCTTAAACTCGGCAATTTTAGAACTTGTTGATTTCGTGCGTAGAGAAAACGTGCGAAACCTCGTCGCGCATTTGTTGGAGAAATTTAAAGATTTCGTCGATACGGTGGAATACTGCGATACGTTCAAATTATTAAAAGAACGTCACGAGATGAATGTGAACCCTTCGAAAGAAACTACAACTGTAACGACGTCGAGCATTCAACCGGCGCCGAGTTTGAATGGCTCTGAAATTTCGAGTGGGTATTTATCTCGAGAAACCATCGCTGCTCGTGCTGCTCACGATGCGCAGAGACGACGACGAGATTCTTCAATGACTCAAGATGAAGAAGATTACTTTGAGTCAGAGGATTATCAAGATGGTAGTGAAGGCGATTCTGGTGGGAGTGGTGGAAGAAAGTCAACGTCCACTGGGAGCTTATCGCCGCCTCCGCCAACTTCTTCGGCTCCATCGGTTCACCAAGAAATCGTACCATCGTCAAGGAGACCACGATCGCTCTCACCTCCTTTAATGGATGCTCTCGGAGCCTCAACGCAAGTACACTTGTGGAAACCAGGATTTAGAAACAGTCCGCAGAGACCTATTAAAAAAGAAACGACACCGACAAATAGTCTAGATCTTATTAGCGAAAAGAAGGAACAAACAGAAGCAAAAACACGGTCGCCTTCAATCGATCATGAGAATAAAACTTCGGCTGCGGTGGAAGATTTGCCGTTGTCGAAAAAAAGAAACTTGTCGCCATCGCCACCACCCCCATCTCCTTCTGTACTAGAGAATGATAGTATCAATACCGTCGCCGCCGCCGCCGCCGCTGAGGGAGAAAAGAAGAAGAGTAATAAGAAGAAGAAAGTTGGCGTACTCGATTTGTTCGGAGAAGATGAGGAAGAGAAAACAATGTCTCAGCGAGCGGTATTTTTACCACCAAAAGAAGGAGAAGAAGAAGAAAAACAATAATAATTAGAGCTTGTAACGCCGCAGTAGATTATATATATATACAATACAATAGAAAGTTAGTAAATTACCGTAATATGGTACGTTTTCAAAACTCGTTTGAAGCCTCTACATCAACGTCATCTTTTGGTAAAAAGTTGCCATGGTTATACCTACCTACTCGCCAACGCTTATATGCAGTGAACAATTCTTCTCCTTCAACTATTGCATCGCATCGCATTGACGCCGATGTCAAATCATCATTACCGTTATGCTTCGTTCCGAACCATAGAACTGCATCGCCTGCTCTTGGTTCGACAAAGATTTTATATTTCTCCGCGCATGCGCTAGGATTGCTATTGTAACTATTGCTATCATCAAAAAGTCTCTCCGTGCCTTTTGGAAACACGAGTTCGCCTCCTTTACCTTCTGAAATTGTATTTAAAAACAACGCGGTCGTTGCAAATCTTTGCCCGCCATTCTTTAATGCTTCACCATCTTTGTTCTCGTCAAAAATCTCTAGTCTTTCTGCGTACCCGTTCTTTGTCTTTTCGATGAACATGTTTTCGCCGTGCGTCTCTGGAAGCATGATGAACGCAGATAATCTTTGCTCGATCTTATTTACAATTTCATCGTGACCTCTCTTGAATTCGAACATATCGTTTTCGTTCTTCTTCTTCTTATATTCGTCCCTTAAATGTTTCGTCTCCTTTTCGGAAAGGAAGTTATGATAGACGTATATTCTTGGTTCCCAACTTACGTGTTCGATCCATGGCGTGTTCCCATCTGCAATTAGTGTTCTATCCTGAACATCTTCGTTTAATGATAAAAAATGTTCTCTATAATCGATCCAGTTTTCTATCGTTCTCGGGTCTTTGCCAACCTCTGGGTTCCCCAAAGCATCGGCCTTAACTCGTTTTATTATTAAATTAGTCGTCCCAGTAATGAAATTTTGACTTTGTTTCGTTAACGACGATGTTGGTGATAATAATACTGAAGTTAATACTATTACGAAAATGTTCTTCGTTAGAATATTAAGCTGCTGAATAAGAGGACGATGACGATGACGATGACGATGACGATAATAATAATAATGATTATTATTATTATCACAAGCGCGATCGTTTTGCTTCATCTTCACCTTCTAGTCAATCTCATATACTATTAAGCGTTGCTGCAAACTTATTTGTTATTATTGCATCAATAAAAAAACTGCTGCTTAAAATGTAAAACGCGTTGAAATTTTCGCGATACAAAATTACAAATTCTCGTTCGTGCTTGTACGTGACAAAAAACGTACTGTACAAATTGTATCTTGGTTCACATTTGCAACAAGAAAGCACGCCGTACGCGCTCTGTGTTACGACGTCACAAGAACACATACACGCGTAAAAACGAACAATTAATTTATATGAAAGTAGTCCTTACGCGTGCAATGTTTCAAATGAGCATAAATTTGTGATAAATAATAAGAAGAATGATTTAAACCACACTACTGATACGCGTACTGACAGTTTCGTTCGGTTCGGGCTCTTCTTCTTGTCCCGCTTTCAATTGATTGCGTTTCCAACGCATGAACAAAATTGGCCCGAACCAAACGAGCCAGGAGAGGAAGAACAAAGTGTTCGATAGCGAAAGCGCTAAAATTTCGATTGCTCCTTTAGGCACTGAACGCGAGCACGAAAATGGTGGCGCGCGCTTGAACGAATCACACGGGTGGCAGTTTGGCCATGAATAGACATATTCATACGTTTCTTTGGCGATTTGTCTATCAGCGAAATCGCATCTGTTTTGATAGTTTTTCCCAGAGAAATGAGTTCCTATCGAGCGCATCGAATGCATTGGCATGAATGGCGTAATGCCTAAACTCCGCGGACGCAATTGAACCGTGAAATCAACTTTTTCTCTATCATCTTTATTCACTTCACTAAGTGCGGAATCAGTTGACCAAACTTTCGGGAAAGCGTACGTCCCGTTTGCGAACAAATCATCTTGAAACGCTTGAGGGAAACTATCGTTTTCACATTGACTGACATAGTCGACTTTATCGTCGACGTGAAACGTCAATACTCCATATATCGTCTCCGATACAAATTGCTCTTCTCCGCTTTCGCCATAAACCTCATCTTCAGTGAATCCGTATATCGGATATACATAGTCCTCAGGCAAATTTTGGTATCCATATTCATTAATATAAGATTCTTCTGCGAACCAAGATGCGTTCAGCTTTTTATTTGAAATTCCAAATGGACCAAATCCTGTACAATAATTCTCCGCACAATTGACGATCGACTCTTCGACGGCGAGTTTCAACGGATGATCGATTGATATATCGGGCGAATACTTCTTCGTCTTCTCATAGCCATTGAACTTTGGCAACGCGCATTCGCGATTAAATGTATACGTCATATTCGACATCGTAGGGAACGGTTGATGATAAAACGTAAACAATTCATAGCTCGCTTGGCTTCGATATGTAAAATTCCATGGTCCATCATAAATCGGACCGTATATGGTATCTTCCCACACACCGTACGGTATCATATTCTCGTTCGTTGGAGGAGAGAATAACTTGGACATGCATTGATCGTAAGTCATCAACAAAGCGTACTCTGAATCCGGTACTAACGGTTGACAATCATACCCGTCTTTCGCAAATTCTTTCCCTATGATTGTCTCAACATCTCGTTGGGAAGCAAATCCATATGCGAAATAGATAAACAACGATGCCGCGATTAGGTTCGCGATTATATAATAAAGAGCTAAACCTGACTCTGTGGCGACTAGTTCGGCGCCACTTTAGAAGAGAAGAGAGAAGAGAGAAACGTTTGGTCTGTTGTTAGTTAAAAAACTCTTCTACAATACCACTTTGAGAAACAAAATAAAACAAAACGGAAAACGAACTTGGTTTATATCTTTCTATAATATTATCTCTCTCGCGCACTCAGTAATGAATTATAATCACAGCACACGTACTAGTGCGATCATCGACAATAAATTAGAAACATCACAGCGCGGTGGATATACATAAAAGGTAGGCACCCATTATTAAAGTACATTTTCCATCTTTCAAGAACAGACAGAGCTTTTGATACATACTTGACAGAAAATAATAAACACGCGCGCGCGCGCACGAATACACATAAATACATAAAAATAATACATATAATAAATAGTAATAACTCACGTCTTATCGAAAGAGTACCAACTTAACGGGAAATTAACCTTCTTCTTAATAGATCGGACGCGCTGTAAACTTTTCGCGCGCGTCGGTTTTCCCATTTGTGTATACTACAACTGATGAAATAAATAAATAATAAATAAACAAAAAGTGATGGAGGTTTTGTGACACGTGCTGCTTTAATTAGTATAGAAAATATAAATGTATGATATGTAGGGAGGGGTAAGAAAAAACAACGCGTGGAGTATTTACACAGATATATCCATAGGAGAGAGAAGGGGTAAAACGGCAAATCATAGTACGCAAAAAAAAAGAAAACGGAAAACATCACCACCACCCATCTTGTCATAAGAAATATATAAAGAAAGGAAATAATATATCAATAGTAATAATAATAGTAGGATAAAAGGATAAGAATAAAATGTCCGGTATTGGTATGATGGACCCTGCGTTCTTCGT
>Ga0209710_1002130_pt1 | contig 14153 bp, 9 predicted proteins | sample ArcticOcean_MG_C_5_FD_187436 | JGI IMG/M metagenome (GOLD analysis project Ga0209710, IMG submission 187436) | Marine microbial communities from western Arctic Ocean - ArcticOcean_MG_CB4_138 (SPAdes) (version 2) | ecosystem: Environmental > Aquatic > Marine > Oceanic | place: Arctic Ocean: Canada...
AATATTCATTATAGCTCAAACTTTAATAAGTTAGTAATAGGCTATGAAAATGGGTTACTTCAAATTGTAGATTTCAGTTCTGATAGCGTCTTAACAATTTATGATATAATTGAAAAGCAAACTATAGCTCCAAACAAAAAGAAAATAAATGAATTAACAGAATCTGGAGATATAATTTATATAGCTACTGATTATGGAATATCTCTTTATGATTTAAATTTGTTAGAGTTTGGAGACAGTTTATTTATAGGAGTTGGTGGCAGTCAACAAAAAGTTAATCAAACTATAATAGGGGACAATTACTTGTATGCCACAATCCCTGATTTTGGAGGAATTAAACGAGTAAGTTTAGATTTAGACATAATTAATTATCAAAATTGGGATATATTTCATACTGGTAATTTTAATTTTATTTTAAATTTGAATGAAGATTTTATTTTTACAGATGAAAATAGCGTCTTTCTTTCTCAAGGGAATAGCTATGTAGAAGTGATTTCTCTTCCTCAGCCCATAAATGATATTGTCATAAATGAAGGACGGATAATAATTACCACTGAAAATAAAATATTTATTTATGATAGTAACTTTGATTTAACAAATAGTTCAATTAATAGTAGTTTATTTAACACAACTTTTAACAGCTCTGCTTTGTATAATGATAATATTTACGTAGCTACTTCTAAAAAGGGTTTATTAAAAATAAACCTAAATAATATCCAACAAAACTATTCAATACTTCCAGTCGGCCCACTTAATAATAACGTATTCTCTATTAATTCACTTTATGGTAATCTCTGGGCTACATTTGGTGACTACACTAATACATATAACCCCTATCCTCTTAAGAGAAGAGGAATTAGTCATTTAACTAATAATATTTGGAGTAATATCAATGTAGATAGTATTCCTGAGAAAGCAGTTAACCTAAATAATATATCTATTAATCCATTTAACTTAGATAACGTATTCATTAGTTCTTATCACGGTGGCTTGTTAGAGATCTCTGGAGAGTCCTTAAGCTTATATGATGAGTCTAATAGCAGCTTAGAGTCATTAGTAACATCTGACATAAGTTATAATAGCATTCGTATCTCCAGTAGTGTTTTTGATGATTCAGGAATGTTGTGGTTAATGAATTCTAGAGTTGATAGCCCCTTAAAATCATATAATTTAGACACTAATCAATGGTCTAGTTATGATTTTACTCAAATCATTGCTGACGGTCAAAATGATGAACTAGGTTTTAGTGATATTGTAATAGACGGAAATGGAACAAAATGGATTGGTGGTCTTAACTCCGGTCTAATAGGCTTTAATGAAAATGGTGGTAACCCACTTATAAAAAAACTAAATGATAACGATACTGGGAATTTACCATCTTCATATGTAAAAAGTTTAGCAATCGATAACAATAATCATCTATGGATTGGAACAATTAAAGGTCTAAGAGTCTTATATAATACCTCTAACTTTTTTAATACCAATGTAGCAACTCAACAAATTGTTATTGAAGAAGATGGTATTTATAAAGAGCTTTTAGAGCAGCAGTTTATTTCAGATATAAAAGTAGATGGATCCAATAATAAATGGGTAGGAACTATTGGTTCAGGAATATTTTATTTTTCTCAAAATGGGCAACAAACTATCTATCATTTTACCAAAGACAATTCCCCATTGCCCTCAAATAACATTAATGACATAGCACTAGATTTTGTTAATGGTCTAGTTTTTATTGCTACTGATAAAGGGTTAGTTTCATTTGATTCTGGAGGTTCTTCTACAAGCTCAACTTTGGAAGATTCATATGTTTACCCAAACCCTGTTAGACCATCTTTTAATATGGATATTGAAAAGATAAAAATTGCAGGAATAACAGATGATATTAATATTAAAATTACAGATATTTCTGGAAATTTAGTTGCCGAAGCTAATTCGAATGTTAATAGCAGGTATAATGGATTTAATTTAGAGGTAGATGGTGGTATTGCTTACTGGAATGGAAAAAATTTAGCCAATCGTACAGTTTCTTCAGGAGTTTATATAGTAATGCTTTCTAATCTTAATACTTACGAAACTAAAGTTTTAAAAATAATGATAATTAGATAATGTTAATATCAAGCCCTGCGATTATTTTATCCAAAGTTCGTTATCAAGACAACGACCTTATAGTTAAGTGCCTTACTAGAGACCTAGGAGTAGTTTCATACATGATTAAAAACATATCAATGTCGAAAAAAAGTAAAAATAAATTTGCTTTTTTTCAATTATTAAATATTCTTGATTTAGAAACTAATTATAACTCAAATAGGTCAATACAATATATAAAAGATTTAAAAGTTAAGTATAATTTCACTTCCTTACACACTAATATTTATAAGAGCTCAGTTGTTATGTTTTTATCTGAAATCTTATCTAATATTATACATGTAGAAACTAAAGATATGGAACTGTTCGATTTTATTGAAAAATCTCTTATTTGGTATGATAAATCAGAAGATAGTTCAACTTTTTATTTGATTTTTTTAATGAAAATAACACATTATTTAGGCTTCTATCCAGATTGTACAAACATAAATTATAATTATTTTAATTTAGAGGAAGGCTTGTTTGAATCATCAAAAAATAGTCAGTATGTGATAGAGGGAAGTAGCCTAGTTTTATTTAAAACGATTTTAGGCATAAAATTTGATAGTAATAAATTACCATTTATAGATAAAACAAATAAAAAAGATATACTAAAAAATATTTTAACTTACTTTAAATTACACGTTGATGGATTTAAAGATCTAAAATCTTTAAAAGTGTTAAACCAAATTTTTGCTGATTAATGAAACTCATTTTAAACTTCATAATTTCTCTTTTTTTTATAAATGTATTTTCGCAAGAGATGTTTTTTATTGACTCTTTTACAAAGGATTCAATCCCTGGTGTTGTAGTTTATCAAAAAGATATATCAAAGAATATTATAAATCAAAGATATTCTAATATTGATGGGAAGCTATCATTAAATGGACTTAACAAGAATGAATTAATTTTTATTACACATGTTTCATATATTGATTTTTCAGTTTTATATGATAGTAATCTTAAAAAGAATATTCTTCTTAGTTCTGATCTAAAATCATTAGACGAAATTGTTATTTCTGCATCTAAATTTTCACAAAATCTCAAAGAAATTTCTCAAAGAGTAATATTCATATCATCTGAAGATATAGTATTAAGTAATCCACAAACTAGCGCTGATTTACTTAGCACAAGTGGTAATGTATATATTCAAAAAAGTCAATTAGGTGGTGGGAGCCCTATGATTAGAGGTTTTTCCACTAATAGGCTTACTCTTTCAGTTGATGGTGTAAGATTAAATAATGCGATCTTTAGAGGAGGAAATATTCAAAATGTAATTTCAATAGACCCATTTAATATACAAAATACTGAAATTGTATTAGGCTCTAGTTCTGTTATTTATGGTAGTGATGCAATTGGGGGGGCAATGAATTTCCAAACTAAATCTCCAATACTTTCAGATTCAGACTCAATGTATTTTAAATCAAACTTAATTTCTAGAAGCTCAACTGCAAATAAGGAGAAAACCGGTCATTTAGATTTTAATATTGGCATGAAAAACTTTGCTAGTCTTACTAGTTTTAGTATTTCAGATTTTGATGATCTCAAAATGGGAAGTAACGGTCCATCGGATTACCTCAGACCTGAATATGTTGATCAAGTGAATGGTGAAGATGTAATAATTAGTAATTCAGACCCAAGAATGCAAAAACAAACGGGATACTCTCAATTTAATTTTATGCAAAAATTTCTGTTAAAAACAGAAAATATAGATTATGACTTAGGAGTTCATTATTCCTCAACTTCTAACATCCCAAGGTATGATAGGTTAATCAGATATAACAATGATACTAATGAGCTTCATTATGGGGAATGGTATTATGGGCCACAAAAATGGTTGATGATTAATTCTAGAATTAAAAAAGAGAGCTTTAATTCTCCTCTTTATGATAAATTAATTTTAACAACTGCTTATCAAAAGTTTAACGAAAGTCGATTCAGCAGAAAAATTAATTCAGATCAGCAAAAACAATTTAAAGAACAAGTAAATATATTCTCTTTGAATTTAGATTTTGAAAAATCTTATGATGAAAAATCCTATTTTTCGTATGGACTAGAGTATTTAAATAATAAAGTTAATTCCAATGCATTTTCTAAAAACTTGATAAATAATAATTCTTCACTAATAGCTACGAGATATCCAGACGGTTCAACATGGCAATCAATCGCGAGTTATTTAAGCTATAAGTATAGACCTAGTAAAGACTTAACTTTTCAGTATGGTTTAAGGTATAGTCATATAATAATTAATGCTGATTTAACAGAGAATAATTCATTTCATAATTTCCCGTTTTCAGATGCTAACCTTAACACAGGGGCTCTAACAGGGGCTCTTGGCATAAGCTGGATTCAAAACAATACTTTTCAATGGAAATTTAATATCACTACAGCATTCAGAGCTCCAAATATTGATGATATAGGCAAAATATTTGATTCTGCTCCTGGGATGGTTGTTGTTCCTAATCCAGATTTAAAACCAGAAAAATCTTTTGGATTAGAACTTGGAAGTTTAATAAAAATTAACTCAAGAATTAATTTTGATTTTGCAGCCTATTATACTCATTTGTACAACAGCATGATTAGAAGTCCATATAGTTTATATATGGAAGGAGATGAGCCTAACAGTTCTGTAATTATTAATGAAATTATTTATAATGATGAATTAAGTGATATTTACGCCATTCAAAACGGATCAAAATCTTGGATTTATGGATTTGAAACAGGGCTAAAAATAAACATCTCAGAAAACTTTAATTTTAAAACTCAATATAATTATATAAATGGAGAGCAGAGAGGAGATCTTGACGGAGATTCAAGCATGTCAGTAAGGCATGTATCTCCGCACTTTGGAAATGCTCATTTTATGTATTCAAAATTGAAAACTAAAATTGATTTATTTCTTAATTATAATTCAGAATTACCATTTTCTAAGTTGTCTAGTTCTGAAAGAGATAAACCATACTTATATGCCTTAGATAAATATGGAAATCCATATTCACCCGCTTGGTATACTTTAAACTTAAGAGCATTATATGAGCTTGATGAGAACTTCCTTTTCACAGCATCTTTAGAGAATATATCTAACAAGTTGTACCGACCATACTCTTCAGGAATTTCTGCTCCTGGGACAAATTTCATTTTTTCTATAAATTATCGCTTATAGCTAGAGCTAATGAGCAACTTATTTAATCAATCGGATATTGTAAAAAAACTACAGAGGTACTGTGTTTATCAAGATAGGTGCCATAAAGATGTTGTTGATAAAATGAAGTTAATGAAAATTCCATATAGCCTTCACGATAATGTTATAGTAGAGTTAATTAAAGATGATTTTTTAAATGAAGAGCGGTTTGTATTTAGTTTTGTTCGAGGAAAGTTTCGAATAAAAAGATGGGGAAAGATAAAGCTTAGAAATGAATTGTTTCAAAGAAACATAACTTCTGTTCTTATCAATAATGCAATTAGTCAAATTAATGATAATGACTATATGGATACTTTGGATGAAATTGCATTAAAAAAATTCGATAACCTAAACAATGATACCAGTTTAAATAGTAAAAAAAAGTTTGTTACTTATTTACAATATAGGGGATGGGAGACAGATTTAATTTTCAAAAAGGTTAATGAGCTTTTTAAAACTTAACATTAATCCCTACAAGAACATTTCTACCCGGCATCTCAACTAGGTTTGTTTCACTGTAAACTGTGTCAAATAAATTGTTACCTGTAACATATAGTTTATAATTCTTCAAAGTATAACTTACCTTAAAGTCCATTATAGAGTAGTCCTCTCCAGAATTTCTTTCTGCATATTTATATACAATTGAACTTTTTAAATTCTTTTTTATTTCAAATGAATAGGATGTTGTTAAGTGATTCTTTAAAGAATTAAGAGCGTATCTAGAGAAATTAAAATCAGTCTGTTTTAATTCATCTTTAATATTACTATAGCCTATTTTTATGCTATGGTTTAAAAAAGCAGCAACATAGAAATTATAGGTTAACCCTAACTCATACCCTTTTGTATTTATTTCTCTTATATTAAATGCTTCCCATGGGGCAGATTCCACATTTTTCACATAGTCTATTACATCGGATGCATCTCTGTTGTAAAGTGTAAATGTGAAATCAAAATTATCTTTAGTATAATTAATTCCTATTTCTTTAGTAAAAGCCTTTTCTGGTTTTAAATTTTCATTACCAATTGTTGTCGGGCTAGTATAAAATAAATCAGTGTATGTTGGAACTCTATAGGTGTAACCAACATTGCTATATAATTTAACATCATCGTTTAGTTCATAGCCTATGTCAATTCCAGGATACATAAAAAAGTTTCGAAAAAAGTTATTTTGATAATTTTGATTTGTCGATACGTCAGAAAAATAACTAAAAGCAACTCCAGGAGTTACATCAATTTTATTTTCCGCAAATTTCATTTGATGTTCTAAAAACAAATTAACCATTGTTCTTTTTCTCTCCCCTAGATTATTACTTGATAATTTAATAGATGATATATCAACTCCAAATCCCGTTATCCCGTTATTTGATTCATACGATCCGTTTAATTCTGCCCCTATTTTATTTGTAATATGTAAGTTTCTATACACCGAAGGGTTATCCCTTAAATACACATACATATCTTGATTTCTTTTCCAATATAATTTAGGCTTAATAATAAAATTGTTGCTAATTATTTTCGTAGAAAAACCCAACAAGCTTGCTTGTGTTTCCTCATATTGATCAATAGCTTCAGGGCTTGCATAAAATCCATTTGCACCAAATTTTCTTTCATTAAAAGAAGATACCATATCAATTGGCAGTCCTTTTATTTCAAATCTGTTTTTCAGGAAATAGTTTTCATTTTTATAATCGGTATTGTATTTATGTCCATCCGAACTATTATTAGAATAATGAAAAAGTACGGATTGATCTTCATTTTTTCTACTAATTGTAACTGAAGCATTTTGTTGTTTGTAAGAACCAGACTCTAAACTTACAGACGTCATGTTTTCTGCTACTTTAGAAGTTATAATGTTTATAGCTCCACTAAAAGCATTTTGCCCGTATACTCTAGATGCTGATCCTTTTATGATCTCTATTCTTTCTATTACCTCAATCGGCAATGCCATGTTCATTGTATGGTGTCCCGTTTGAGCATCTTCTACTTTAATTCCATCTATTAAAAGTAGCGTTTGATCAAACCCACCACCTCTAATATATAAATCTGCTTGCATTCCAGAAACACCTCTTCTTCTTATATCTATTCCTGCTACCTGCTGTAATAATTCAGCAACATTATTTGCCGGACTTTCAATAATTTCTTCTTTTGAAATAACTTGTATCGTTTTCGAATTTTCAGAAAATGGCAACTCAATTCTAGGAGAAGAAACAACAGTTATTTCTTTAAGATCTATTTGTGTTTCTTGTGAATGAGCTATAACGTTTACGGCAATTAGGAATACTAATGAGACTATATTTTTCATCTTGATTTTTTAATTTGTTCAAAATTAATCAATTACTTTTTAAAGCCTATATTTTGTTAATAATAAATGCCGAAACTATGCATATGTTTTATTTCAAACATTATATTTATTTCATGTTTGCACTTGTCGATTGTAATAACTTTTATGCCTCCTGTGAGCGTGTTTTTAATCCAAGCCTTCAACAAAAACCGATAGTGATTTTATCCAATAATGATGGATGTATCATCTCTAGGAGTGATGAAGCTAAAGAATTAGGAATACCAATGGGAGCTCCTATTTTTAAGTATAGAAAACTTTTGAAGAAACATAACGTTCAAATTCTCTCTTCAAATTATTCTTTATATGGAGACATGAGTAGTAGGGTTATGTCAATATTAAAACAATTTACTCCGGATATTCAGGTTTATAGTATTGATGAATCTTTTCTAAAGTTAGACGGCTTTGAGAATTATGATCTAACTAATTATGGTGTTATAATTAAGGATAGAATTTTAAAATGGACAGGTATTCCTACATGTGTAGGTGTTGCTCCTACAAAGGCATTATCTAAAGTCGCTAATAAAATTGCCAGAAAATACCCTTCTCAAACTAGTGGGGTTTACGTTATTGACTCCGAAATTAAAAGAGTAAACGCTTTAAAGTGGACAAAAATAAAAGATATTTGGGGTATAGGAAGTAAGCTAAGTAGTAGACTAGCTATAAAAGGGTGTAAAAATGCATATGACTTCACTCAACTTCCAGAAAACTGGGTTAAGTCTAATATGTCAGTCGTAGAATCTAGACTACAAAGAGATTTATTAGGTATTCCAACACTTAACTTAGAGAGTCAAAAATCTAAAAAATCAATAGCTACAACAAGAACTTTTGAAAAACCATTATCTGATTTAGATAGTATCAAGGAACGTATTTCTACTTTTTCTTTTGTTTCAGGCGAAAAATTAAGACGACAAAAGTCTCATTGTCATATGATTATAGTTATACTTAGGAGTAATTATTTTAGAGAAGATTTAAAACAACATTATGCAACTAAAGTAATTAGCTTGCCCTATCCAACAAACTCCTCTCTAGTGCTAAGCAATCACGCTATAAAAGCTATTGAAGATATTTACAAGAAGGGAATTGCGTATAAGAAAGCGGGAATAATACTTACCGGTTTGGTGCCCTCTAACAATTATCAATTAAATATATTTGACTTGGAGAAATCCAGTCATCAACCACTTATGAATGCTATTGATAAAATTAATTATAAATTTAGTAACAAAATAAAACTAGCTAACCAAGATTTGAAAAAAACTTGGAAAATGAAACAAGATTACTTGTCACCACACTACACTACTAATTTAAATGATATAATTACTGTAAAATAATTACAATGAATTCTAAGCCACTACAATTTTTTATTCCAAAACCAGCTTCAGGTGAGGGAACAATAATTATAAATTCAGGAATCGCTGCTGGCTTTCCATCTCCAGCGGATGATTTTAAACAAAATAGAATTAGTCTAGATGCAGAGCTAGTAAAAAATAAAGAAGCTACTTTTTTTGCAAGAGTTAGCGGTCAGTCTATGATTGGGGCAGGATTAGATGATAATGACCTACTAGTAATAGACAGAAGTATAGAGCCACAGAATAATAAAATTGCTGTTTGTTTTATAGATGGAGAATTTACCGTGAAAAGGCTTTTAATTAAAAAAGGCAAGTTGTGGCTTCAGCCAGAAAACGCTGATTTTAAAGCAATAGAGATAACAGATGATAACGAATTTGTTATATGGGGTATAGTAACTAATGTGATAAAAAAGGTGTAGCTGTAAAATTAATCTACTAACGCAATAATTTTGTTTTCTTTAAGCTCTACAGTCCCAGAATCAATTGAGAGATAGGTTCCTTTTTCAGGGCCGTTTTGAAATTTATCTTTTAGGGTTTCATCAATTGTTATATCACCATAGATTTTTATAATTCCCTTTTTTAAAGTAGAAACAATAGAGACATGGTTATTTAACATTTCAAATTCACCATTAACACCAGGTACAGTTACCGATGTAACTTCCCCACTAAATAAAGTAAATTCTGGCGATATAATTTCTAAATACATGTAAACTAGATTTATTATTTATGCTTCTGCTAACATTTTTTCTCCAGATTCAATTGCTTCTTCTATACTTCCTTTTAAATTGAAAGCAGCTTCAGGAAGATGGTCTAATTCACCATCCATAATCATATTGAATCCTTTGATCGTTTCTTTAATATCTACTAATACTCCTGGGATACCTGTGAACTGTTCGGCAACGTGGAATGGTTGTGATAAAAACCTTTGCACTCTACGAGCTCTACCAACAGCCATTTTATCTTCTTCGGATAATTCTTCCATTCCTAGAATAGCTATAATATCTTGAAGCTCTTTATATCTTTGTAGTAATTCTTTTACATTTTGAGCACAATTATAATGATCATCACCTAGTATATCCGCAGAAAGAATTCTTGAAGTTGAATCCAGAGGATCAACAGCAGGATAAATACCTAATTCAGCAATTTTTCTAGATAGTACAGTTGTTGCATCCAAGTGTGCAAATGTTGTTGCTGGTGCAGGATCTGTTAAATCATCTGCAGGAACGTAAACGGCCTGTACTGAAGTAATCGATCCATTCTTAGTGGAAGTAATTCTTTCTTGCATGGCACCCATCTCAGATGCTAATGTTGGTTGGTAACCTACCGCTGACGGCATTCTACCTAGTAATGCAGACACTTCTGATCCAGCTTGAGTAAATCTAAAAATATTATCTACGAAAAATAAAACATCTTTTCCTTGTCCTTCTCCAGCACCATCACGGAAATATTCAGCAATAGTAAGTCCTGATAAAGCCACACGTGCTCTTGCTCCAGGAGGTTCGTTCATCTGACCAAAAACAAATGTTGCTTTTGATTCTTTCATAACTTTTTTATCTACTTTACTTAAATCCCATCCACCTTCTTCCATTGAGTGCATGAAATCATCACCATATTTTATAATTCCTGATTCTAACATTTCTCTAAGAAGATCATTACCCTCTCTTGTTCTTTCTCCAACACCTGCGAAAACAGAAAGTCCACCATGACCTTTAGCAATGTTATTAATTAGCTCTTGAATAAGAACTGTTTTACCAACACCTGCTCCTCCAAATAATCCAATTTTCCCGCCTTTAGCATAAGGCTCTATAAGGTCAATAACTTTAATTCCAGTAAATAATACTTCAGTTGAAGTAGAAAGATCTTCAAACCTTGGCGCTTCTCTGTGAATAGGGAGTCCACTATCTCCAGATTTAGGTAAATCTCCTAATCCATCAATTGCATCTCCAATAACATTAAATAATCTACCATAAACATCATCACCAATAGGCATTTGAATTGGAGAGTTTGTTGATGTAACAACAACTCCTCTACTAAGACCATCGGAAGAATCCATTGCTACAGTTCTAACTGTGTTTTCTCCAATATGAGACTGAACTTCTAATACTAGTAAAGTTCCGTCACTTTTCTTGATCTCTAAAGAATCATATATTTTAGGTAACCCTTTACCAGCTTCGAATTCTACATCGATTACTGGCCCAACTATTTGTGAAATTTTTCCTGAGATTGTAGACATTGTATAGGTGTTTATTTAATAAATAACTTTCAAGTCGCAAAGATAGATTTTTTATCTAAAAAATTTTAATAATTTTTTCAAAAAATATCTAAAATTTATCAATTATTTTTAAATAAAAAAACCTGCAGAAGAACTACAGGTTTTTTATATTTTATATTTTAGACTTATCTCAAATTAGGAGAATAATTTGTTGGATAATCTGCAGCTTTTGCAGCTGCGTCTGATAAATTAGATCCGTAATGTGCATCAATTGCTTCCATCATTCCGTTAGCAATTAGCGCACTACCTCTAGCTGTTGTATGTACTCCATCTAAAGAAAAGAAGCCTCCAAACACTAAATCAGTTGTCATTACGTAATCATCAAATGCTACTCCTTGTGTAACTGCTTGATTTAATATTCCATAAGCATCGTACAGGGCCCATCCTTGTTGTGCAGTTATTGTTTCAATAGTAGCATTGAATTGAACTATTCTAGCTTGTGCTTCTGCTATTTCATCAGATGACAAAACAATTCCGTCAGCCAATGGAACACTTACTCCATTTATTTGAGTTGGATTTCCATCAACTGTCGTTCCAATTAATCCAATTGCTGGCAATATAATTTTATCATTCATTGTTGCTTGTCTCCAAGATGGTAGCCCCAAACTAGATAAATTGGTAAGATATTCATCTTCCATAGTTACAGCATTCAAACCTTCAACAAATATGATAGTTCTATTAGTAACTTCTTCAGCTGAAATTAAACCAAATGCTTGCGCTGCAGCTAAACCTCCGTTATATGCAGCAAATCCACCATTTAAAAGATCAGCTGTTGCAGCATCTAAAGGAACTGCATTATAAGGTATTGTATTTAAATAAGCAATTGCAGTTACATCTGGTATATTGGATACAACTCCACCAGGAACCTGAGCTAAAGCTGCCATTGTTGAACCAAATGCAAACTCAAAATCAGCAGAGCTTGTTAAAGTTCCAGTTCCGCCACTAGTTGCGTATCCTAATGCGTCATTTCCTCCTGACCAAACACTTACAAATGTTGGTGATTGAGCCAATACATCTTGAATTATACTAGATCCTGGACTGGACATTACTCTAACTGCGTATGGATTTGCAGTTCCAGTAGCAACACCAGCTAAATTTCCGTAACCTGGGGCAATCATATGAATTGCTTGAGCGCCAGGAACAGCCATATTGCTGTAAGGTCCAGCAACAGAATTCATTAATTCCGTTGTTGGTGTAGCACCTAAATCACCAAGTGATTGTGGTCCAGCTCCGTTAAAAAATAATCTAGGTCCGACTATTTGATTTCCTCCAAGTAATAAACCGCCAATATTATCATTCATGTAAGGCTGAGTGTAGTTGGAAGCCACAGTATTATCCTGAGAAAGACTCATAACTCCGGCCATTATATTTGGATAGGAACTTCTTTGTCCTTCAAAAAACAAAGCTCCATCTGTATATCCAGCAGTTATCGATGCTCCAATTGAAACAAACTTGTCAAAATCAGCGTTTCCAGATCTGATTTCTACCATTTCTTGAACCATCATTCCAGCATCCTCCTCATCTTCCTCACAGGAATTAAATACTATCAATGTCATTGATAGAAATAAATATTTAAGATTTTTTAATTTCATAATTAATTGAATTTGGGATAGTATTTTTTAAAAAAAAACCTGTAGAAGAACTACAGGTTTTTTTAATATTTGATTTGAAATATTTTTACATTGAAGCAGGATAGTTTGTTGGAAAATCTCCAATATCTAAACCAGAATCTGCAAGATTAGACCCCCATGTAGCATCAATTGCTTCCATCATTCTTTTAGAAATTGCAGCACTTCCTCTAGATGTAGGATGTATTCCATCCAATCCAAAGAAACCTCCAAAAACTAAATCTCCAGTCATAGTATATTCATCCATTTGTAGTCCTGTTGTCACCACCTCATTATATAGTGCGTGTAAATCAAACAGTGCCCATCCACTTGGAACACTTGCTGCAATAGCTGCATTGGCAGTTGCAAGTTTTGTTTGAATTTCATCAATTTCAGTAGCTGTTAATATTGCAGCATCAGGCATAGGTATAGTAACTCCTACAATACCTAGTTGATTAGTAGGATCAGGGATTGCTCCAATAGATGCCGCAGATAATAAAGAAACTCTATCATTTGCATTTGTTAATCTAAAACTTGGTAATCCAAGAGCTGATAAGTCTGTTAAATCGAAATCAACAATTAGAAGTCCATTTTGTCCTTCTACTGCATTAAGTGTTCTTAATGCAACTTCTTCTGCAGAAACTAAACCAAATGCTTGTGCAGCTGCTAAGCCACCATTATAAGGGCCTGCTAACTGTGAATTTAATAATCCAGCTGTAGCTGCGTCTAGTGGAACCGGGTTCCATGGTACAGTATTAAATGTTGCAGTGTTAGTAGGGTCTGGTAAATTAGTTATAACTCCGTTTGGAACTGATGCACTTAATGCTTGTAATGTTCCAACAACTCCAGCTAACATACCTGTAGGGCCTTCTAGTTCAAGTGGTGAAACAAATCTACCCGTCAAAGCATAATTAAAAAAGTCATTTCCAGGCTCAAAAGTGACAAAAGTTGGTTGTTGCATAAGAGCATCTCCAACCATCGTAGCATTATTATTTGATGCTGCTCTAACAAACCAAGGGTTTGCAAGTCCTACAGCTAATCCTTCTAAACTACCAGCTCCAGGCGCAACGTAACTAATTGCAGAAGCAAATGGAAAGGCTAAGTTTGAATATGGTCCAGGCACTACATTTGTAGCTTCCGTAGTTGGAGTCCCTGGCACTTGTGCAGGTCCAGCTCCATCAAAGTAAAATCTTGTTCCCCAAAATTGATTTCCACCAACATTAATTCCACCAACATTGTCATCAACATAAGGTATAGTAAAAGGAGCATAATCAGTATTTTC
>Ga0209710_1002132_pt1 | contig 14150 bp, 17 predicted proteins | sample ArcticOcean_MG_C_5_FD_187436 | JGI IMG/M metagenome (GOLD analysis project Ga0209710, IMG submission 187436) | Marine microbial communities from western Arctic Ocean - ArcticOcean_MG_CB4_138 (SPAdes) (version 2) | ecosystem: Environmental > Aquatic > Marine > Oceanic | place: Arctic Ocean...
TACATGTACCTCATTGGTTCCGCGCGATATCGGCTCTTCCAACGTGGCATCTCTGATATCGTACCGGTAGCTCACAATCGACTTCAACCTCCTCTGCTGTAGCTACGAGCATGCTTGATACCGCATCCGATGTGAAAGTGTCCTTCAAATGCTTGCAACACGCACACGATGTTCTCCACGGCGCGTACACATCGCACTCGATCAAACCCGTGTGCATCCTAGAGCACGCAAGGTGGTCATCACCACTTAGTAGCGGGCCCAGATTACTCCTTATCAGGTCCTGTATGACGGGTATGTCGTCACAACGAGTGGATGCACACATTATTGACACAATAACTGGAATGTGTGTTGGAGTCATCGCTGTTATTTACCAGCAATAATACATTTAGTCTCGTTTAGCGCAGAAGAGCCGGTTGCCTCCTCCTCTTGAGTATAATCACCACGGTGATGCACATGCGAACCCACCGCATGCTCGACGACGCAACGATCGATCGCGAGCAAAAGGAAGAAAAGCGCCTCCATGGAGGAGCGCCCTCTCGACCGTTGGGTGTGCTCAGATATCGCCTCCCGTATGTCCGAGGCCGGTCTTAGTTAGAGCTCTTACAGCCGTACACCAAACACACACACACACTTACTGCCCATCACGGTTCGACACGCCCGGAAGGGCTTCCGGAAGGTGTAGTTACCGCGTCACCCCGTTACCCGTGTACACAACTGTGTACTTACCCGTGTACTGACCCGTGTTGAGGCGGATTTTTTGCGGTCGAGAGCTGCGATTGCTGCCGAACTCAATGAGGTGTTGCGCAATATAGAAGAGCAACGGCGCGAGGAGAAAGAGGAGCGACGTAAACGACGGCAAAAACCTACGAATTCACACTCGCTCATGTACTCCTTCGCTTTGCCAGGGTCTCTGCACACCGTCAACCGCCATCGACGTCGCGTCCACTGTGTGCGCTCGTCATGGCGAACGCCACACATCACCTACGAGACGCCATGACGATGGTCGAATCGATCGACGGGCTCCAAAATCCTTGCACGTTATTCGCGGCAATGCCGGTAGGCGCCGTCACCGCGGTCGTAATACACCTCCTCCGTTACTCACGGACACTCTCCCGAACGGCGTTGAGCATGACCGCAACTTCATTAGCCGAGAACGATCGCTCACCTGCGCGGTCAGGGTGCACGTCACGCAGCAAGTCGCGACATACTTCATCCACAGCCGAGCAATCTTCAAGATCTTCACATATCTCTATCAGATCAGCGGTCGCATCCATTTGAGAGCGAAGCTGATCTGTCACATTTTTTAAAGAAATGATACCACGAGTGGAGGTCGCCACTCTCACGTCCTCGTCTGAATCTTCGCCGGCCTCTGAGCCATGGCGCAGGTTATAGCCATTGGGATACATTGTGTTGTTGGCGACGATGTAATATGACTCATTGGCATCGGCATCCGCCGGCTGGCACTTGACGATAGGCTCGATCGAAAACTGGCTTATGCCGTGGCGACGGATAGCATTGCGTATGAGACGACATCCCGACGTTTTAGAAGCATGCTGCTTCAAGCGTTTCTGTGTGTTGCAGGTCTTTCCCGTGTAAACAACACGATTTTCTGGCTTGAAAACGAGTTTGTAAATCGTCACCAGACCACCGCCTTGGATAATATCTTGTTTCGTCGCTTTACGCTTCTTTTCGGGCACTTCGCCTACGTCGTGTCCAAACGCGGCTTGGCAGGTAGGGTTTTCACGTAGATGTTTTAGACACCCCTGACGTTTAGCATCTGAGGCATGTGCGATTTCAAAGATATTGCTACAGAACGAACATTTGACATCGACATACGCCTTTTCTTCATATGGAGAAAATTTAGCTCTTCTAATAACTGGATTGCTTTCCGTGAAACACTCATATTTTGATCCACGAGGCATTGTAATAAATGGTCGGTAAAGTGTCTTACGCAAAGACCTCACACAACCTAGCGGATAAATACACGGATGCGTCCAATAATAAAATCCTCACTTAGTTCATATAGCTACCTTTATATATCATTGATAATTTTCAGACGGGTACCTACACGGGTTTCCGGAAGCCCTTCCGGAAGGGCTTCTCTCGCTTTGCGGGGACTGCCATGGATGATAGAAACACCACACCAAAGTACCTTTGGTTCAAACAATCGGCCTCCGCTAGCATTAGCACATGGCCTTTGATCTACCATAGGCGTCTGAATTAGTTTTTTCTATGGACTCTGTTCAGTTACTAAGGCCATGGCCCTCTATTCGATTTCACTATGGGACCATGGAAGCGGGTAAAAGTCTAAAGCTTCTTGTAGCGGCGTATGAGCTTAGGCAAAAGAAGGTGAACATCGTGGTGCTGACAGCCCTACCCATCGACAGTACGGCCAACATGAAGAGTGAACACACGGTGAGCAGTCGCATTGGAAAGTCAATCACAGCTGTTGGTCTTGCAATCAACGAAAGTATCCTCGATATCGTAAATTCAAGTGTAAAGCACATTCTTGTAGACGAGGCACAGTTCCTTACCGCAAAACATGTGGGGGAACTTCGTGATTTATGTGAGAAGAACGGACAAAATGTCGACTGTTATGGATTGCGCACTGACTTTCAAGGAGAGTTTTTTCCTGGGTCGCTCGAATTGATGCGATGTGCGGATGAATTGGTCGAGGTGCCTTGTCTTTGTGGGGCGTGTCATAAGCCAGCAACGCATAATATGCGACTCGGTGAAGATGGACTCGCTCTCACAACGGGTGATAAGATCGCGCTCAAGACGGTGACAAAATATGTATCCCGGTGCTATTCCTGTTGGAAAATGGAAACGGAAATGGCTAAGTCACCTGATGTGGCAGATTCATGCCATCTTTACTAGCGCTAACTTATACATGTTTGTCACCGAATTGCAAGCACTCACCCTTGACCGAAACAGATGCTTGACTCGATACCAACCAATCCAAGTGCCACTTTCGTGTATGACCAACCAGGTCACATGGCACATGGCACACGTTTTGAGTTGTATCATGTAATTGACCGATCAGCCCCCTCACGTCGCTAAGATATATGTGACGGGACGCAGACTCGAAAAGCAGTTGCGGGTTATTGTGGGTGGGTGTGAATGAACCGTTGGGAAGCATACTCTGATTGGTTACCCGTACGTGAAGAGCACCTCCCATGTAAACGGAAAACGGACAACCACGAAACTCGAAAATATTCAGTTTTCCAATGCAAATACTGTGCAAAAGAGATTCGAATCGCCACTGCGGGTCTTACAAAGAGCAAGAAGAAGACCATCGACGATCACATGATGATATGTCCCTCCTTTTCAGGTGAACGACCACAAAAACGTACAAAAACATCGCTTAACAACCACGTGTGCGTGGCGATGAGCAAACGTGTATCCGTCTTGGATCGTCACGATTATCTCAAAACCGACATGCAAATTCGCGCGCTCCAAGACAATGTCGTATCAATGAGAGCGATTGTGGCGAATCACGACACGTGGTGGAAAGAACTGACTCGGATCTTGAATCTTGAGCCGGCTACACCACCGTTGATCACCCGCGCGGTACAAGATTTACAGTGCCAATCGATGATGCGTTCGTCAGATACGATCGTCGTGGCCAACGACACGATTCGAACTCAACACCAATTCATCATCGACGCCATGCAATCGACTGTCGATCAAAAGGACGTGTTGATTGAACAAAAAGATGGATTGATCGACGGACTTCAAGCGCAACTGACTGACAAAGTGAACGAGTTGCAACGGTTAGAAGAAGAGCGACATCGAAATAACTCTTAAAAGCATAGAAAATACAAACATTATTCGACGCGGGGTGCAAATCTTAGGGGTGAGATCCGCCGAAAAACGATTTTTAGACGGTTTTCTACTTTTTGATCTGACAGCGATCCTTCCCATTCTCACGAAAATGCTTGTCATACGTTCCCGGGGAGAAGAGCTTGTACGGGCATTTGTTTGCGGCGTCGAACAGCTTGTCGATTGCATCACGGAGTGTGTACTGCAAAGGGGCGAGTCCGAGTTTATCTGGTGCTGGGATATCACGCTTACCTGAATCATACGCATAAACGAGTGACTTGGCAACGTAGGATTTGGTGACAAATTGTACTGGAAGGTATAGGGTGGTGAGAAGAGAATCAGGATTGTCCATCTCCTCGAATAGTTTTAATGTGGCCGCATAGGCTCTATTTTGTGTACCACCGTTTCCAGGTATGAGATGGATCTCGCGAACCGTCTTGTGCCCACCTACCATGTGCCCCTCGTCTTTCGTGCGATACCACTCGCCAAAAATGCGAGCGTCGTTCTTCAGAGTAATACCATCTTGAGGGTCGTCTTTGCCTGTAATCCACGCGACCTTTGCGTTCCACACATGGGTCTGCCATTCACCCTTGTTTACCATAGTTGTGAATGATTTACCCCAGGACTTCCCAATGTCGACGTCAATACCATCGTCATAATGGTCGCTGATCACCGATTCTGGTAGTCTAGTAAGACTAGGTAACATCGGAATACCGACTGTTACCGACTGTTACCGACAGTTACCGACTGTTACCGACTATTACCTGCACCGCGACTTGTGACCAAGGTTTTTATAATTACTTGTTAGTTCACACTGTCACCGCCTCGTCTGGGTCCACTTCGAAATCTTCCATACATTCCTTCAACTTTAACATTGCAATCATATAGCACATGCATACACACCACGCGATCGAGACGGCAACAACGGATAAATGAAACCATTCGTTTTCCGCGAGCATAAATTCTGTATCGGTTAGATGCGCGAGAGCGACGGCGCTCACTACAAGCACGATCAGAGTGACCACCGCCACGCCACACCCCGCACACGTGATGATCTCGTCAATGCGTGTGTTCGTAAATGGAACCCGTAACACTTTTGCCATGTGCAATCGACGCCTGACCCATCGTCGTCGAGCCAATAGCTCTTTAATCATCATTCTACCAGGTGTGTCTTTTGTCAAAGTTTGCATCTTACGGTTCTCTTCCATTTTCTGTTGATGTTCGGCTCGTAGACGATCCCACATGGAAGCCTTTGTAGATTCGATATTCTTACAAGAATCATTTACTTTGTATGATTGTTTGTATGTCTGTTCGTTGCGCATGTGACCTCACATTGAAAAGATATGCTTGCACTTAATATACATGAGCGTGGCTTGCGTCACGCCGACGATGCGTACGAGTGCTTGTTTGTCCACACATGAGACATCGGCCCACAAGCGTCCACAACACATCCTGAGATATCTCTCTGCACTATAAGAACATGATGTCAACAGCTTGCCAAAACTCTGTGATTGACAACGATGACAAGCTGGCAACGTCCACCGCAATACAGTTTCAAAGGTGACCACCCCAAGACCTCGAATGGTACCGACCCATGGGGCTTCAAGGGCGGGGAAGGCATCGAAGACCAAACAGTCGACTGGATGACGGTCGCATACTCCGTTGCGACGCTCCTACTCATGGTAGCAAATGTGGCGCTTCTGGCATGGATTGGGATATCGGCGTCCCATGTCAACGAGCTGGATACAAAGTTGGTGACCATTCAAAGCAAACTAGAGCATCTAGAGCATCTTGGTCACATTCGCACCGCGCAAGTCGATACGAATTCTCACTTGAAGACCATTGCTATGTTACAAATGGTCGAAGAAAAGCAAGGCTCCGCCGACCCCGTCGCCGTGAGTAACCACGTGGGTCAGTGGATCACGACGAACATTGGCGACACGTCTACAAGTACCATCGTCTCGGCAAAGCCTTGCAATACTAGCTCTTATCCATATTTGGTTGCTCTTCTTACGAGCAGTACCATCACTGCACATCCGCTCAGCCCTTGGTGTGGTGGTCACGAGAACTACACTATCTGGACTCCCACTAGCGCCTTTGCAAGTGATCGTCCACAGACGCCAATGATTGGTTACCATTCCGAGACCAAGCCTACTTTCAGACCTGACATTGCAAGCGCCATGAACGATCTATATTATGGTGCTGCTGGTGAAGCAGGTTTATCGAATGTTGCACATTCGAAACACACCGATGCGGTGAATGCATTCGAGTCTCTGGTCCCAGCTGATGCACACGTTTCGACCGCCATGACTGCCGCTCAAAGCGGATGCGTCGGTCTCACACTGGACGACAGCGCTTGTCTACACCTGTTGGATGCATATTTTGAAGCAGTGCAAACGAGCGCCAGCGCGTATGCCCGCACCGTCATCGCCTTCAAAGACATGGCGTTTTGCTTCAAATCTCATGCGCCACCACTTGACGGTCTAACAACGTATGCGACGACGTACGAAACGCTTGAGACTCTGTGGCACAAGTACGACAAGCTGAACAACTTTGATTGTGAGTATTCAATGCACGGCTCGACGGCAAACCACGTGATCGCCAACGTGTACACGTGCTTTTTCATGTGAAACGTCGCATCGCAAGAGTATCAAAAAGCGTGTGTGTATAGTATACCTGATCCAGTTTTGGTCACGCTAGCGATGTTGTGAATATAAACGGATGTGGTGTGTGTTCGTGAAAGTTGCGATGAGTACGGGTGCAACCGTTGGTAAAGGTGTGGGAAAACGACCGCGTTCGAGTGGGCGCCGCTTTCAAAATCTACAGCTTTACAATCGCACATTTGTCGACCAATCGCGGTTAAGGGAACTCAACTGGCAGTTTCACAACAACGCGACCATCAAAGCGGCGTTCTCGGTGTTGCATTCACGTCTGTTCTCAGGAGGGTTGCAGGTGCGTTACAAAGGCGAAGCGGTGAAACCGAGTTCAGAATTTACAAGCCACATCGACACAGTGTGGGCACGATTTGCCAGCGATGTCCTTGAGCAATTTCTGGTGGGTGGTTTTTGCGCCATCACCTTTGTAGAACAAACCGACAAGCGGACAAGGGATCGATATGGCCCATTGGTACCGCACGTGATTCCCTATAGTAAGTATCAACTTGGCATTGACTACAGCCCAGCTGACGAGTTCCAGTACGCCCCAATCTATAACGTCTACCCTCAAGGACAAATGATGAATTCGAGTGGGACGATTGTCGACCAGAATGCCAAAATCTTCATGTTCCGACCACCGACTTCCGAAGGTGATGCCACATCCGATATTTCCGCGTGCTCTCAATTCATCGATTTTATCCAGAATCTCATTGAGTGTGCGGGGACGGCCGAGTCCCTTCGTTCGCGACCGGCTGTCGTGACCCAGCGTATGAAAAAGCCCGACGCGCCAGGAGTCCAATCTTCTGACATGTTCTACGATATGGAGTCACAAGAAATCCATGCTCAACAGGAGAACAGTGAGAATGTTGCAGCGACGATGGCACTGAAGATGCAAGCTACCTACGCCCAAATGCTCAACCGCAGCGGGCGTGCACACGAGGATGGTAGGCTGGGTGTGCATCGTACGCAACCAACCCCTGAAGTGGCAAGTCGCATTTTTGCCCTACCAATCGATCAGGCGGTAGCACCCATACAAACCGCCGAATCGCGGAACGATCTCGTCGCGTTGATCAACTCGAATAATGAGATGATTTGTTGCGCTATGGGCGTTCCCGCATCGCTTGTCTTCGAAAGTCGCTTCGCCAGCCGAACGACCGCACAGTACGCTACGCGCTGCATTCGAATCGCCATGCATGTACGCATGTACGCATGCTTCATTGCTCCGAGAGTCTTGCAGTGTTGCAACGTGCATGCTCACTTACCCTTATTATAGCGCCGCCCTATTTGTTTGTCCAGGATGTCTCTCTTTAACGCGACGATTCAACAGCTCACACTCTCGATCAATGAGGTACTCACAGAGTGTTACTTGCACATTTATGGACGTCAGACATTTGGGTCGAAACGCCAGCGTGAAACCCAAGATACGATCCAGTCGAACGAGAGTGGCGATTCCATTCCAGCAAAGTGGGGAGCGCCATTTGATAAATCTACGCGTGTGGAGCTCGTTCTCCTCACAAGCCCTCTCTCGGCCACGGATGAGATTATCAATGTATACTCGGCGGGGCTCGCCGATTTTGAACTTGCTGCACCAATAGTGCTCGCTTCGATTGGAGCGTCTAATGCTGACGTTCTCAACATGATGGACCGTTTCAAGACAAACAAGTCGACTATGTCGGCAAATGCACATCCAAAAGATGACACGGAAAGCAAAGCGGTAGGTAAAAACACCGGCGACGGCAAGAATCCTTCCAAGCGCGACGGTAAGAGCGTTGCCAAGAGCGTTACCACGAGTGATGACAAGAATTTTTCCAAGAGCGACGGCAAAAGCGATACGAAAACGAAAAATACGGTGGATGGTGATGACAGTGAAGAGGCGGAGACGGGGGATGAGGAGGACGAGGAGGCTAGTCGTGGCGACGAAAACACCGAAGAAGAAGATGATCGAAAGAAACGGAAGAAGAGGAAGCGCGTGTAAACGAACGAAGGCTACGTATTAGATTTGTAGCGCGTGACTGCGCGTCTCATAATATAAACGTGAGCGAACATAACAGATGTAACCCAAGAAAAATCTTGTCATGGAGTACCAAATGGTCGACAGCGTCTCTCTCAGTTTTGTGACCTTCCAGTTTGCGGCAGCAGCAATGGCGGGCGGGGCGGCGGTTTCGATAGGAGCGCTTTTCCTTTCGTCATTGAACCAGAAGACGGCTCTGTGCTACTCTGCGGGGCTATCGATGAGCATTTGCGTCGTCGCTTACATCAACTACTCCTCCATGATCAAGACGCGTCTCAATACCATCAAGGCTTGCGGAAACGCCAAGGGAAACAAAAATGATTGCATTCGCTACAAACATGAAGATGACTTTGTCGTCACTTGCTTGCGGTATACCGACTGGCTTGTGACGATGCCTCTCTTGGCAATCAAATTGCTAGATCTCGCTCGTGACGGTCCAAATGCAATAACCAGCGAGTTTCTCACGTGGGTGAACCTGGAAGCCTTTGTCGGCATCCTGGCATTCGCCATGATCTTGATGGGTTTCATCGCTCTACTTTCGGTGGGGGACTTTCAAGACTGTCGTTACGACAACGGACCGATCATGTTGCTGCGATGGGGACTCTACCTCGGTGGCCTCGTCTGCCTCATAATCATCTACGTCATCATCTTCATGACGTGCAACGAAACGGAGAGCATCCACGTGACCGAAGTCTACGGATTCGCATTGCTTTGGACACTCTACCCTATCGCGTTTGTCGCACAGATATGGGGACTGTGTGGCCCACCAAAGGATATCGTCTACTCGATTCTAGATGTGCTGTCTAAACCCCTCCTGTCAGTGTACATTTTGAAATCGTCGCTGTGAGAACACGTGTGGTATGAGACTTTAAATGTGGTCGCGTCGACGTTTACGTGTGACTTGTGGAAAGTCCGTCAAAAAGACCATTGAGCCGTGTTGTTGCGAGGAGGTCACGAACGGGTTGTGGCATGTCGGTTCGTTCCAATTTCCGTTCCATGTACTTGAAGATATTCGTAAGTAATGTTACAATCTCACGATGGTCAGTGCGCTGATACCTGTAAAAGAGCTCATCTTTGAGATCAATTGCAAACCTCAAGACATCGATAGCGTTGATTGTAGGCCGTTTACAGAGCGAAGTGTACACAGCAGTGTAGAGATACATGCGTTGATCCACAGTCGGTACAGAAAACAGACCGTCTGCTCGACTGTAAAGTTTCAATAACCATATCCGTTCAAACAAGAAACGAAGCCCACACAAATTTGTCGCAAACAATTGAATGAGCTGTTGAGTATTTACAGAGCTCGCAGGACGACGCTAACGTCACGGGTTGGGGGTGGGCGTAGGACTAATCTCCTAATAACACTTATGTCGACGAAGCCGCTGAGAATGACTGTAAAAACAGGCAGAGTATGCGGTGCGCACGACATGTAACTTGTATTGCAAGCGTCCTCTCACATCAAAAGCGTGATTGTTGGTCTGTGCAGGTTGCTCAACTGTCGGTTGCCAACGTATACATCATGCTGTGGTCACAACACAACTCAGACTGTGATGATCTGGCAGGCAGATGGTGGTGTTGCTACCGAGCGACATTTTTTCACACCGCTAAGACATACGTATTGCCGTTCAAGTAAAAGCAGATGAAGAATGTGGATCAAAGATTTAATTAAGAGTCCATTTGTGGAATCGTGCTGTTACCGTATCAAGTGCTTCGTGCGTGCGCTTCGTTCGTACTATCAGACACAGCGCTAATAAAAGACCAGGCGTAACACCACAAACGGCAAATGCCGTATCCTACACCACACCCTTCGGCGTATCCGTCCGATGATGAATGGTGGGAAACTCGAATGTCATCGACACGAACGGAACGCAGGCAATTGATCGACAAACCACGCACATCTCCATGGACGAACACGAGCATCATTCTGTGTATTACCGTCTTGGTGTTTGTGTCAATTACACCGACCGTCATAGTGACCATCGTGATTGCACGTCTCGGATGGAACATTGAAGATAAGGCACTGCCGCTGGCCGACAAAGCCCTCCCCATAATGCAAGATGCGCATGACGCTGTACGTACGGCAAGCATCACGGCACGGCTGGTTCATCACCTTCTCAACCAGAGCATACCACATGCACAACGCTTACCCCAGGCCATGGACGTGGCCATTGGTGCTATGAACGACACAAGAGGTCTCGTACACCGACTCTCTCATATAGCAGAACATCCATCCATGACTGTGAACTTAGGTCGTATGTAACTAAACATCCTGTATTATAAACCAAACCATAAGAGCACCACACATCATACATATAATAACTACTAACCCACACAAACACCCATTTTCGATCAGTTTACAACACTTGACACGACTCTCATGATATAAAATCCTTTGCACCTCTTGATTGATGTCACGATCCATCATGCCAAGAGAATACCACCCGCTTATGTACATCTATTAGCGTCCGCAACGTGACAAACATCACTCCTACTTCAAGGGTGTGACTATCGTAGATTTGTACGCTAGTACCAGCTCCACCACAATACAACCTTGAGTAGATTTGTACGCTAGTACCAGCTCCACCACAATACAACCCATACGATCAGAATGCTCATCGGTCTGACTTCGGACGTCTTGCGCCTCGTGCTCGTCTCCTTTGCAAACGATGCTTGCGACGAACTGGCAAACGTCTGCGCGACAAATCGTTGCCTTCTCGACATCTGTAAAGATCCAAGCTTTTGGAGTGATGTGCTGCGCGCCCAAAAGTGGATGCCCGATTGGTCCTCGCCGACGTGTCCTGGTGGCATGACACCAAATGCTTACTTTAAGATGGTGTACACGATGAACAAACGGCATCGAAACTGCCTCTTGGGTCTGAGAAAAACCACCACCACGATTGGAGCGAGTGCGTTTCAGGGATGCACTTCGCTGGCGCTGACGGAATTGCCACCTGAAATCACCACTATTGAAGACCGTGCGTTTGCGGGCTGCACGTCGCTGGCGCTGACGGAGCTGCCACCGAATGTCACCACGATTGAAGAGGGTGCGTTTGACGAATGCACGGCGCTGGCGCTGACGCACTTACCACCGAAGCTCATCACGATTGAAGAGGGTGCGTTTGACGAATGCACGGCGCTGGCGCTGACGGAATTACCACCGAATCTCACCACGATTGCACGATTTGCGTTTCACAAATGCACGTCGCTGGTGCTGAGGGAATTGCCACCTGAAATCACCACGATTGAAGACCGTGCGTTTGCGGGCTGCACGTCGCTGGCGCTGACGCACTTGCCACCGAATGTCACCACGATTGAAGCGGGTGCGTTTGACGAATGCACGGCGCTGGCGCTGACGCACTTGCCACCCAATCTCACCAGGATTAAATCATATGCGTTTTACGAATGCAGGGCGCTGGCGCTGACGGAATTACCACCGAATCTCACCACGATTGCACGATTTGCGTTTCACAAATGCACGTCGCTGGTGCTGAGGGAATTGCCACCTGAAATCACCACGATTGAAGACAGTGCGTTTGCGGGCTGCACGTCGCTGGCGCTGACGCACTTGCCACCGAATCTCAAAACGATTGAAGCGGCTGCGTTTTACGAATGCACGGCGCTGGCGCTGACGCACTTGCCACCCAATCTCACCAGGATTAAATCATATGCGTTTTACGAATGCAGGGCGCTGGCGCTGACGCACTTGCCACCGGATCTCAAAACGATTGAACACAGTACGTTTCAGGGATGCAGGTCGCTGAAGCTGACGGAGCTGCCACTAGCGCTCACCACGATTGAACCATATGCGTTTTACGAATGCACGGCGCTGGCACTGTCGCACTTGCCACCGAATGTCACCACGATTGAAGAGAGTGCGTTTAGGAAATGCACTTTGTTGGCGCTGACGCACTTGCCACCCACGCTCACCTTGATTGGAGCGAATGCGTTTGAGGGGTGCACTTATCCGCGACGTGACAACCCACCTCCCCTTCCATGCCACTCCTAGAATGTGCACAAGGTGTGCGAGGGTGTGCCGTGAGTGGAAAACGTGATGCGCGTACCCCAACATTCGACGGAAACGATCGGACAAGACTCGTTTTTGATGGATCACTCAACGTTCGAACGCGCATGTTCTCCATGTTGGACTCCACGATCGACTTCTCGAACCCAACATGCTTCACAAACTCAACAATACGTTCGAGAAGCTTATGTGACGTGCGCCGCGCCGGACCTGTCAGCAAACGCATGCGCTAAAGTAAGTTGTAATCATAAGCAGTCATAGAGAGCAGAGATGGATTCAGATGATGAAGATTATTGGACGGCGCGTACTGAAGACCACAATCTCGAGGGGAAACGTGAGGGCGATGCACGCGATAAACATGGCCACGCTGAACAAGAATCGAGCACGCTGTGGGTCAGACTAACAGCAGACGGACTTCGGAATAAGGAACTACGCAGGAAGTGTGTGTCAGGGACTGGTCAGATCTATAGATTTATTCCACTGTATCCAACTACGTCAAATGGCTACATCGGGCGCAATGAAACATCGTTACTGCGTCGTATTCAAGGCCACAAGACACCTAAATCGGAATGCAAAGGGCTGAGCAACGCCATCAAGAAACATGGGCTTGACCAATTTGCAATTGTAGTCCTTGAAGGGTCGATCCCAGTGAGTCAATTGGCGAATGCTGAAGCCAAATACGTCGCACAATATGACACGTATCACAATGGCTATAATTGCACTCCTGGAGGCGAAGCACCACCGTTGTTGGTTCCTGAAATTGCAGCAAAGGTGAAAGCTACCAAAAACACGGCAACTTCCAGAGCAAAGACTGTCGCAGCCTCGAGACGTCATTGGGACAACCTCGAATCTCATGCTCGCCACGCTGCCGCGTTGAGGGAGAGTATGAAGAAGTCAAAGGCAGTGCGTGAAGCAACACTGAGAGAGCGTCACCTCATAAGACGCAAAGTCGCGATGGTGACGATGGATGAAACACAGAAGGCCAAATACTTGCGTAAAAATGAAATGAATGCAAGAAGTGCCGAAAAGCAACGTCGGGAGCTGAAATTGCTTCGATTGATTCCAGGGTATGAGAATTCCGTTCGGGAAAACGTGGCAAAGGCCAAGAGAGAGGGTGTTCTAGTAATCCGTGATTTGTAGTCGGGGAGTGTGGAGAGGGGGTGATAGGTGCTAGGGCTAGAAGGGCAGTGGTTCGAGCGCGTAGTATCATGCGAGAATGTCTTCCCAAAACGCCTGTACACAAACACAGTAGACATAATAATGGACATCGAAATTGGGGCGCGGGTTGGGAAAAAGAAACGAGCGGCGCTTACCGCGGAGTCGAGATAAGGACCTCTGAACGGGCTGTTTCCCAGCCATTGTGACGCATAATCGTATCTTTTTTCAGAGGCCACTCCTCTCGATAGATGATGCGCGCAGCCGCACGAATAAATGCTTCGTGAAACTTTTGTTGATGTGGGCTCCTGATGCACTCACGGTGAGTCATTGGTGAGTCCATCGCACAAGAGCTGAGTAGATGTGAATACGCACCGTTCGAACGCCGTCTCCTCGTCGATGATCTGAAGCAACGAGCGCAACGTGCGCAATCGCATGCACCCACCGTACTGATCGTCGTCGATTCGCACACCGAGTGTACCTCGAA
>Ga0209710_1002140_pt1 | contig 14135 bp, 17 predicted proteins | sample ArcticOcean_MG_C_5_FD_187436 | JGI IMG/M metagenome (GOLD analysis project Ga0209710, IMG submission 187436) | Marine microbial communities from western Arctic Ocean - ArcticOcean_MG_CB4_138 (SPAdes) (version 2) | ecosystem: Environmental > Aquatic > Marine > Oceanic | place: Arctic Ocean...
AGACGTCCATTGAGGTTGTCCTTTGCACGGTTATACTGTTCTTCGATAGACATGGTTTTAAGTTGATTTTCTCGTAGAGGTAGGTCACTTAGGTTTGTCACTTTGAGGACATACACAAAAAAATAAATGTTCTTAGATGTTTAAAGATTTTTCAGAATAGAAGAATCTATTTTTTATTGAGTGTCATAAACTTGACAAACTCTTCAATCATCGTGATAAAAGTCCTCCTCTGGAAGTGCTTCAATCTCACACACAGCTGGGGGGACCTCCTTCTTCACACGGGTTTTCTTCTCCTTGGGCTTAGGGAGTTCATCCAGGTGCTCCCTAAAATAGAGAACCTTCTCCCAAAACTCTCTCATAATCGGTAAATTGGTTTTCCACCATTCGGGGTCTCGCTTAACATTAACGACATCAAATTCTTCAGGTTTAGGCCAATTGGTCTCTGCTGGTTTATATTGAATAAAATCTGCTTCTTCTAAGTCTAAAATCTGCATACAAAGTTGCAATTGTGGCATGTAATGAATCGGCACTTCTCCAGGTACAATCTGTCGCATCGGGGGGCATTTAATCTCTACCAATTTCCCCGACTCGGTTACACCATCTGGACTCCCACCGAGCCATTTTTCGACGGGGTGGGGACACAACCCCAATTCATGGACGACTTCGCCATATCTCTCTTCATACAGAATGCGCGCCTCGTCTTCATACAATTCCCCATGTCTCGTAGCTGCATTACCCATGAATTTTTCACCAAGACCACATTTCTTGAGTAACAGTTCAGCGGGTGTTTCGTATTTGTTAACACCTATCGCTGTAGCTGCGTCACTCGCTGTAAGCATGTTTCCACGGAGAGCAAGCCATTCTTCCGACTTCTGGGCAGCGAATTCAATTTCAAGTAGAGCTTTAACATTCGGATGCATCTTAGATTAATTAAACTCGTAACTTTTAAGCCGCTCAAAGAAAAATTTAGCCGCATTCTGTTCAGCTTGTTTTTTACTTTTCGCGGTTCCTCTACTGATAAATTGATTATTGACGTAGATGTCGATATAGAAAATACCTTCGTGATGTCCTGCTACCCGATACTCGGGGAGTTGTAAATTATTCACTTGGCAATATTTCATTAAATGATCCTTAAAGTTATCATCCACCATGATCAGATTCAGATCGATATATTTGGGATCGTTGTATATTCTGAGTACAAACTCCTTGGCGTGAAGAAGTCCAATGTCCATATAGATGGCGCCGATGAGGGCTTCGAAGACATCCTCCAAAATTTTGGGATTGTTATTCCACCCATTACGTATCCCCTTCTCATCCATAATCACGAGTTTATCGAGACCGAGTATTTTCCCTATTTTCGCGAGCGTTTCACCACGAACTAACTTTGTACGAGCTTTCGTGAGGAAACCTTCTTGGCGGCTTTCGTATTTATCGAATAAGAATTTAGTGATGACGAACCCTAATACGGAGTCACCAATAAACTCCAGTGTTTCAAATGATTCATTCATATTTTCATACTCCTTGAGAGCGGATTTATGTGTAAAAGCTCTTTGGTACAAATCAAGGTTTTTGATCTTTGTACCAACAAGTTGTTCAGCAACTTCCTTGGTAAGGAGAGTCACCATGATGTTTATTATAGTATGTGTTTATCTTTTAAGCCTCCTTTTTGATGTAATGAGGAGAGAGGTATTTTTGCAGGTTAAGGTAAGTAACCACAACATCCGCGGGGGGTGCGAGGAGGTCGCGAAGCTTCTCGTCGAGGATGATCTGGCGACCGTTCTCGGGGTGCTTGAGACCCTTCTCGATGATGTACTTGTTCACGAACTTGGTCACCTCCGAGCGGGAGATGAGTTCATCAGCGGGAAGCCCGAGAAACTCCCTCAACTTAGGCGTCACATCCTGCTTACGGTTGAAGCCGTTGTTGGCGGCGCGCGCCTTAGCCTTCTCACCATCTGGATCCTCCTGTGTGTTCTTGACCTTGCGGACAAGTTTGGTGAGGGTCTTCACATCGGCGCGGAGAGCAACGAGTTCGGTTTGGATGGCTTCGAGAGACATTATATCTTTCTTACATCAGTAACCTTTAAGTCACAATAACAACAGGAATATACATAATAAAATTACCGTCAAATAGATAAGGATTTTCATGCGTAAACTGAGCTCGTTCCCATCTTTTTTACGAGGGGGTGGTGGCACTGGGCGTTTGATTATCCTGAACGGTTGATTAGGGTATTTACCAGGACACCCACCAGCGCAGCAACTGGATGGACATGGAATCACATCTGGTCCCCGTCGCACACCACAAAATTGTTCCTTCTTGGGATTTCTCACGTCATCGTATGCATAACACCTACATTCATCGATAATGTTGCAGACCATATTATTATATCACGATATATTAATGGATGAAAAAAGTTATTCAAAAGTTGCCATTGATAGGTTCATGAATGAAAATTTATTTTTCAAGGATGAAAAATTGAAGAAATATTTCGACAGGAACGAACAGAGGGACTTGGGAAAATTCCGAGCTCGTGTGCATCAAACTTTTTCTAAAAAGGATTTTGAAAATGTTATGTATGTCTTGATAACCGATTCCATTCGCGATATAATACTCGACACTGTAGGTGAAATCACAGAAAAATTCAAAACGTCTGGTGATCTCATCGTGAGTGGTGGTGAAGCGTTCAATCTATATGTCGATTTCAATGACAGAATCGTCACGAGTGATATTGACGCGAAATTCGTTCCACACATTCGAGCAGATGAGAAATATTTCGGTAAACTCCAAGCACTTAAATTACTACTATGGGATGAACTTGGTAAACAAGCGAAAAGGTTAAACACGCGAATTAAGGATCGATTGATCTCGATGCAGTCCAAATACCCCAAGGTGTTCAAGTTTTTGGGTGCTGGTTTCAAGAATTCTGGTCCATATGTAACCAGGAGATATACACTCATCAAGAAGAAGAAAACATCTGATACGAACCGACCCGGGAAAGGTGACGTTTTCATCGATGTCGAATTATTCGCGTTAGATTTGAAAATTCGATTCTTTTCACCAGAATCTGGTAGAATTATGGATAACACCATAGGTGGTATACTCGACATTCCATTCATGAGACCTAAAGAGTTTGGGTATGAAGTGTCTCAAACTAAACGTAAAGGTATTGTGTACCGAAACACACTTTCAGGTAAGATCATAAATAACCAGAAGATATACGTCGCGAGTAAAGAGTTTCTCGTGGAAGACATCTATCTCATGCATAAACTCAAACTTCGTCCAGAGAAAAAGGAAAAAGATAGACGCCGTCTCGTAAAACTCGGTCAACTTTTTGATAGTAAAATTAAAGCAAGTGATACAATAGAAAATATATACAAAAGGGTCAGGCGTAAATTGATTCTAAAGACGTCCAGGACTAAGATTCCAAATGGGGATGTGAGTATCAAGAAAGCGAAGAAGGTAAACCCTTACAATTACAAAAAGTACACGACTGAACCATCCAAAGAGCGCATTTCTAAGCAAATCGTGCATGGATTGAAACCAGTGATAAATAACACCAATGTAGAAGGGTTTGAAAAATCCAACGGTAACAGAAGATTCAACCTGAAAACCATAAAATGGGTAAAAGAGTCAAACCGGGCGTACGTGAAAAATGAAACCCCCCTCAGACCGAAGCAGGCGATGAATATACCCAAAAACATAAACGTCACAAAGACGTTGTACGGTTACAACCCAAATCGAGACAAGTGGATAGATAAAGATGTTTTAAACCACGCCTCCGCTATACCCTTTATTGGTTTAAAGAATTGATGAGTAAAACTACTATAATGTTTTACAGTTCTCCAACCAAAGGTGAAGATGGTCTCTATTTCGTGAAGGCTTCTAATGACGATAAGACTAAATGTCTCATTCAGTTGAATGATGTCATTGTGTCCGAAGTTTCAGGCGAGTTAGTTTTCGATGTCGTGTCCGACGAAAAGATCACCGACGTCGAATCCAGGAACCTCTTAGCCGCGCAAGATAATTGCGAAGAATGGTTTGGTAAAAAACTTTCCAAGGCTGTTCTCGATACCGCGTACCAGAGCGTTCTATCCAGTGGACAGATGTCGGCTGATATCATCACTGAACCCAAGGTTCGGGTCTTCAACAAGAACCAGGAACCCATCGACTTTGAAATTGTCCAGCCGGGTAAGAAGTGTGACCTTCTCGTGGAATTCGCTGGTATTTGGTTCGCCAAGAAGGCTTTCGGTGGAAACTGGAATGTTGTCCAGATTAGGGTTCACGAGGATCCCGTCGTGGAAGATCCTATCAGTGATGTTTACCCAGAGCAATATGCATTTGTGGATGAAGTCGAAACTGAACAATAAAAAAAAACTTGTTACTAATATATAAACAATGATGAAGGGTCGCACTCAGCAAATCCTGATGATCGTCGCCGTCGCTGTTGTGATTTATCTCTTGTTTGCCATGAACAGACGCTCCAACTATTCCATCAACGAGAAGGAGTACAGCCTATTCGGTACCGCTCCCTCTACAGGTCCATCCACTGCATCTCTGGGTATGAATAAGGGTACCGGACTTGCCTCGTCTCTCCTCCCCCGTGAGGTCGCATCCAAGGAGGATTTTGGTCAGTTTGCCCCAGAGGAAATTCTCAAGGGTCAGAATTTCCTCGAACCCCGTAAGCAGATTGGATACCCCGAGACCATCGGTGGTGCCCTCCGCAACGCCAACCAGCAGATCCGCAAGGATCCCCCCAACCCCAAGGCGCCCTTCGTCTGGAACAACTCCACCATCGTCGCTGATACCATGCAGCGTGGTTTGTGCGCTTAAAGATTAGGTTTTAGTAATAGTAAATAATGACGTCTGTTTCAAATGAACTCTCTGAAAGTGTCTCTAAGTTAGTCGAGCTCACCAAACAACTCACCGAAGCGAAATCTGATATCAAGATCCTTAACCAGGAAGAAAAACGCTTGAAAGAAAATGTAAAAAAACACATGGTTTCTCAGGGTATTGATACCATTAACCTCAGGAAAGGTAAAATTAGTATCCGCAAGTCAGTCAGGAAAGGTAGTATGAATAAGGATGCGATTAAGGAAGGATTACTCACATTTTTTGGTGGAGATGAGACTAAAGTTGAGGGTGCTTTAAATGCGATACAAGATGGACTTAAAATGAAGGAGTCTACTTCGATCTCCTTAACCGGTATAAAGGATAAACCCGAGAAGGTAGATAAGTAAAGCACCATGGTCTGGAGCCAATACGTTGACGAAGCGACTATCGGGTTTGACGCCTACGTCAGTGATGACGATGAATATAATGAACACACTCCTCTGAATATCGAAGACTGGGAAGTCGAATACTCAGATGAATTACATGGAATGTGGAACGCAGTACTGAATCTATTGTATGATTCTCATATCGAACATTCGGGAAAGTTTTGTGACTTTGTTGAATTTTGTTATGTAGAACATGATGACATTGATGATGAAGGTGTTACATATAAGTATGAAGATGAGATTTATAACATATGGTTAAACATTCGACGTATAATCAACCAGAATGGTCTCCATGAGGAGATGATGCGGGGTGCTACATTGTATCACTTCCTCGATTTCATGGAAAAAAATATGCACCTATATTAAATGCTTCCCGATATCACGACACAGAAAGTTGCCATCCCCGCCGCTCTTTTTATCGCACTGAGCCCCGGTCTCCTTCTCAAGACCGACGGCTCAAAAATCGAATACATGACCAAAACTACGGACCAAATGTCGGTGTTCTTCCACGCACTTGTATTCTTTCTCGTCTACAGTCTAATCGCGAAAGCATTGGGTCTGGTCCTCACACAGACCGATCTTCTCGTAACCACAGGTCTCTTCATCGCACTAAGCCCTGGTATTCTCCTCACCCTACCCCCAGGGTCAGGGGGTGTCTACATGTCCGGACAGACCAGTATCGAGTCTATGATGACGCATACCGTAGTGTTTGCCGTCATATTTGCGCTTTTACGACGTCAATTTCCTCAATTCTATTAAGTAAGAAGATGAAGTATCTCGTGTTAGGACCAGCGTCTATGGGGATATTTTCACTCGTGGGGTGTTTGAAAGCACGAGAATCTTCACTCGCAGATGTGAAGGAAATCTCGGGGTCATCCGCTGGTGCGATATTAGCACTTTTCTTAGCTGTAGGGATGTCGGTAGATGAAATCATGAAAGTGTGTCTCGATCTAAATGTTCCGAGCTATGTGAAGATACGATTGGGGTCATTTTTTACTAAATTCGGTTTTGTATCGATGGACCCAATACGTAAAAAATTGGTAAAAATTTGTGGATCTGACCCAACGTTCGCGGAAATAAATATGAAAGTGTACATATCAGCGTACTGTTTAAATACATCAGAAACTGTATATTTCTCAAAGGATACACACCCAGATATGAAAATCATAGACGCAGTCTGTATGAGTATGGCGGTACCGTTTATTTTTTCATGTGGAAAATACAATGGATTCATGTTCGTAGATGGGGCAACAAAAGAGGAATACCCACTCACACCGTTTATGGATAAAAAGCCACATGAAATTACATGTATACAAGTTAAAATTGCTAAAGTATTTCACGAAAGTATAGATACACCAAAAAAATTTGTAGATATTCTCGTTCGTTCAGCACTTTCCAACAGGGTAACGTATGATATACCAATTGAATTAGTGAACATAAATGTTGGTCAGACAGATGTATTCAATTTCAACATGTCATACGAAGAAAAGGTAAAATTATATAATTTAGGATACTCAACTCGATAATACTTTTTTTGTTAGTTTAATATAAATGACTGAAGCGTGCGATCCAGACGCTGACATAGAAACCCTCAGAAAGATGATAAAAATTAAAACTGGGGAAGATATTAAACTCACAAGGAGACAGATGTGCGAGGCGTATGATAACATACACGCCAGTAAATTACCTCTACCACCCCTCGTGATGACTTCTGATCGAACATATTTGCTCGATAGAGCATCTCCTTTGAAACATACGGATTATGAACGCCTTTTCGATTCTTCAACCAAGCGGGTTGAACTGAAACGAATTGCACGTAAAGTTGGTCTCACATCTCAAATTGAGCAGATGACCAAAAAACAGTTGGTTGAAGCCATTGGTAAACGCCTCAGGTATTTGAAAATTCACGAGCCAGTGAAAATCTCATCTAAGCGTCTCGCTATAAAAAAGGAAGAACCCGATACTACCACCAACAACACAGCAGTGAACATGAACACGAACAGTTCTAACAACACAGCAGTGAACACGAACACGAACAACACAGCAGTGAACATGAACACGAACACGAACACGAACAACACAGCAGTGAACCTGAACAACACAGCAGTGAACGTGAACCGTTACAATAACACAGCAGTGAACTCGAACCGTTACAACAACACGGCAGTTAACTCGAACACGAATTCTGAGACGATAAACGTTTCTGGTAATAAACAAGGTGTAAAACTACAAGCTAATATTTTCGGTGGACCTCCCACTCTAGTTTTCCCCAACCGACTCTCGTTCAAGCCGTCGATTGTTGCTTCTAAGACCAACTCCGGAAATCAAACAACTGTGGGTACAGGTACCAACTCTAGAACTCAAGCGAGTTTTAACAGGATCATCATTCCAACTAAAAATAAGCAGAACCCTGCTTTCTTGACTGCGACCACTTCTACTGGTACCAACGCGGGTCCTCCTCCACAACAAGCCAGCCTTGGAGGCGTTTTCAAGAAGAAGCCAGGGTTTTTGAATACCTCACAACAAACCAATCTTGGTGGTGTTTTCAAGAAGAAACCAGGGTTTTTGAATAAGAAGGAAGAAACAACACAGAATGCTTCTGTGGGAGGTGGTGGACCCCCAAAACCCGGTATGTTCAATTGGATGAAAGGTAAGGGTACCACCCCCAAAACAGCTAACACTGGAACTGGTAGCAACAACACACCCAAAAAACCCGGTATGTTCAATTGGATGACGGGTAAGGGTAAGAAATCAGTTAACACGGCTACTGCTACTGCTACTACTAATTCAGTTAACGCGGCTACTGCTACTGCTACTACTAATTCAGTTAACGCGGCTACTGCTACCAACGTCAAACAGCCCAGTATATTTAACGCCCTAACTGGTGGTGGTAACAACACGAAAACGGCTAACACTGGAACTGGTACCAACAACACGAACGTCAACCAGCCCAGTATATTTAACGCCCTAACTGGTGGTGGTGATAACAAGCCGAAAACGGCTAACACCGGAACTGGTACCAACAACACGAACGTCAAACAGCCCAGTATATTTAACGCCCTAACTGGTGGTGGCAACAAGCCTAAAACGGCTAATAGTGATGTTAACTATGTAGCCAATAAAATTATGAATGAAGTCAATAGAGATGTCCGATACCAATTAAGAAACAAGGGTGATGATGCTATTTTGAAAAGTGTCTCTGATGATATACTTGATCAGCTGTTGAAAAAGGATGTCACGAATTCTATTAACAGAGTGAACCGAGTGAATGTTGCGAACCGGGTGAACGTTGCGAACCGGGTGAACGTTGCGAACCGGGTGAACGTTGCGAACCGGGTGAACGTTGCGAACCGGGTGAATGTTGCGAACCGAGTGAACGTTGCGAACCGAGTGAACGTTGCGAACGTTCGTACCAGTGTGGCTAACGATATCATGAATCAGTTGATAAAGAAAGACATCGCCCCATCTATAAATAAACGTGCAGGTTACGTTCGTAAGATAGATGTTAAATCTAAAATCAATGGTGTGAACAACAAGAAAGAAATTGATTTCGTAGCGAATAAGATTTTCAGTCAACTCACAAAGGATCTCAAAACAACTATCAACGTCAGTGCCCCCATGACTAATAATAAATTTGTTGCGCGACCCAAAAATGTTTCGAACAACAAGAAAGAAATTGATTTCGTAGCGAATAAGATTTTCAATCAACTCACGAAGGATCTCAAAACAACTATCAACGTTCGTGTCCCCAATACTATTAGGAAAGTTGGGAAGCCCAACAACAATGTAAAGATGGTGAACAACCCCTTGTTTGAGAACGCGTCCAACAACAATGTAAAGATGGTGAACAACCCCCTGTTTGAGAACGCGTCCAACAACACATTTAAACTCAATAATGAAATTACAGTCACACCCAACACTACCAATAACATTAGGAAGAGTGTAAATGACATTCCCGAAGAAGTTGAGCGCCAAGATGATGAGGTTCGTAACATGGTCACGAAACTTAACTCGGAGAGGAATAGGATCAAGAATAAAGTTACGAAGGAATTGAATCTTAGACCAGATAACAATGGTGTTTTCAGTGAGAGACGTGGCTTGGACAAGGGTAGGATAGGTCAGTGGGCGAAAAAATTGAGAGAAGCTGATACGATCGAGGAATTGAAGAACATTGAACAAAAAATGAACCAAAAGACGGAACTCCGCAAGAATATCGAAAATAGGTATACGAAGTTGGGTCTCACGAAAGTTGAGAAGATGGACCATCGTAGAAAAGTAGTTAAATTCGAGAACAATGTGGATGCACGACGCAAACTCGTAGAAATTCAGGTGAAAAATAAGACCAATAACAATAACAATAACACAAAATCTGTAGTATCTAACTACAACTCAAACGCGAATGCAAATTCGAATGAATCCAAGAAGATGAAATATGGCTCCCGTGAGAATTTTATAAATGCTAAAAAGGTTGAACTCCGAGAATTGAACAAGAACACAAGTACAAACTTCAGTAGAAATATAAACCGCATGGAAAATCGAACAAACGTCGCAAAACTTCGTGGGAGAATCGAAGGAGCTGTTCGTAGAAATGAATCCTTGAAAAAGGTTCCACCCAGAAATCAGAAGTTCATTCAAACGGGTATATCCGCCCAGGCTTCAGTTAAAGCGAATGCGAGGCGAGCAGAACTCATGGCTCGTAAAGCTGCGAAGAAGAAGCCACCCACGAAGGTCGAGCCTGTGAAGGTCGAGCCTGTGAAGGTCGAGCCTGTGAAGGTCGAGCCCGTGAAGGTCGAGCCCATGAAGGTCGAGCCCGTGAAGGTCGAGCCCGTGATGACCAACATAGAGCGAATCAAAAGGGCTGGTGCGGTTTCTGAGGCGAGGCGTGCGGCGAAGGCTGAATTACGGAAGAAAAATAGGCAAGTTGCCAAATCTACCGGACAAGGTGTCAAAGCTACACAAAAAAAGCAACAAATAAAGCGTAAGTAAACTCGAAAATATCTAAAAATGCATCTAAAAATGATTCACATTGACGACGACTGCACCGTGATTACCGACATGCCTCTCAGCGACGAGGTTGCCGATTTTATTAGTACTGGTCTTCATAGAGACATGTCGAACGAGGATGTAGAGGGGTGGTGTGATACAAATTTGGATGAACTCGTGAATATTTATGAGAAGTACAAAGGTACGTACTTGTCATATGGATTAGCGGAGATGACTCTCTTTTTTTCACAGACAGTCTATGAGAGAGACAATGTACACGAAATGATTAGCGACTTTGTAACCTTTCAGTAATTATAATTTAAAGATATAAAGTACCTTTAAGCTAATGAATACATGCGACGTGTGTTGTGAAAAGATAAATAAGATACACCACAAAAAAGTCGAATGCCCCTTTTGTGATTTAGTGAGTTGTCGATCATGTTCACAAAAGTATCTTCTCTCAACGTTTGAAGACCCCCATTGTATGGGGTGTAAAACGTTATGGAATCGTGAATACATCGATTCATTTTGTACGAAGTATTTTAGAAATACTGAACTTAGACGACACCGTGAAAATATACTGTTCGAACGGGAAAGGGCGCTCATGCCTCAGACACAAGTTGAAGTTGAGAGGATACTCGAGATAAGAAGACTTAGACATGAAGCCACGGAACTTCGTCAGACTTTAATCGATATTTACCAGACACATAGGATGTCCTATCCGATTACAGAAGATGTACTCACACAATACCCAGAAATAATAGCATTACATCGCGAGTTGGAAGCAGTATATGTTAAAGTCGAAGAATTGAGGAATCTTGGTGAATTAAATGTGAATGGTCAAATAAAATTTACGCGTAAGTGTCCAATTGAGGAATGTAAAGGATTCCTAAACGAAGAGTATTTTTGTGGTTTGTGTCGTAATAACTTCTGTAAAGATTGTTTAGAACCTATCGGAGATGACCACGCATGTGACCCACGAGTTGTAAAGACGATGAAATTGTTAAATCGAGATAGCAAGTCGTGTCCCAAATGTGGAACGGTCATATACAAATCCAGTGGGTGTTCACAAATGTGGTGTATCAACTGTCACACAGCGTTCGATTGGAGATCTGGTGAAATCGCGACTGGGCGTATACACAATCCACATTTTATCGAATTTAAGAGGAAAGGGGGTGCGAGTAGGGAACATGGAGATATTCCGTGTGGTGGTATTCCCACATACAGGGAACTGCGTCAAGCCGAGGCATCCGACGAATTACTTAATCTATCAACCTATATCTTTTATGCGGATAGGGAGAATGCGTACATTGACTTGGAACCCATTCATAACTTACATACCCGTGTCGCGTATATGCTCAATCAACTCGACGAAAAGACGTTTAAAACATTTTTACAGAGACAGGAGAAATTTAAGGATAAGATGAGGGATATGTCACATATATTTGAAATGCTTACACACACAGGTGGAGATCTCCTCCGTCAATTTGTACTCGAACCATCACGACAACTGGAAATCGTAGACTTGTTATCAAAATTGTTGACGTATGGGAATGAAATTTTTGAAACAATACGAAAAAGATATAATTGTGTATTACCAAAAAATTTATATTTCTAAATACTATGATGAATGATAGTTTGGTTATACTCATATTGGCTCTTGTAATTATGTATATGTTACCGAGATATCCAGAACCAACGTTGATTGAGAATTTTCTAACCGAAGAGGAACGAAGACATATCATACAAAAAGCTTCGGGGAAACTGGAACCATCAACCATCTCAGCAGACAAGACGATAGACACAAGTTTTCGCAAGAGTGATACAGCATGGTTGGGTAGAGAAGATACAATTATAGATACCGTGATGAGAAAATGTCTGAAATACACAGACAGACCTATAGACAACTACGAGAAACTCCAGGTTGTTAGATACAAAGCTGGTGGATATTACAAACCCCACCAAGATTCGTTCGCGAATGAGGAGAACATGCGAATGTATACATTCATACTCGCATTGAATGATGGATACAGTGGTGGTGAAACTGTATTCCCAAACATAAAAAAATCGTATACACTCAAGGCTGGTGATGCGTTATTTTTTGATACGTTAGATAACTACAATCTCATTACATCCAAAGCTTTACATGGTGGTAAACCTGTAAAGTCGGGGGATAAATGGATTTGTAATTTATGGGTAAGGAAATACCCGTATCCAAACGGACTTCCGTCTCATTGATCTACGGCGACGATTACTCTTTTTGGGTTTTTTGGTTGGTGGAGATATCCTTGAAGCTAATTTTTTAATAAAATAAAGTTCGTATGTAAATTTTTCGAAGCGTTCATCATCTTCAGAAAATTCTATATTCTTTTTGTAAATTATATTCCAAAGTTTTTTATATTTTACATCCGGAATCATCAAACATTTATAATACTTTGTGACAAATTCAAAAAGTTGTAGTGCATATGCTACCTTTTTATTCTCATCTTGTTCATCCTCAAATTGTATGCGAGAATCAATTATCTTATCAGTCATCTCACACACCGTGAATAGATCGAGATACGTAAATTTAGAACACGTGAAACAAGAAACGCCACCGTCATTGAATTGTTTTAAAATACAATCATCACAAAACGCGTGGTCACACGATAACTTGGTTCTATAGTACATTGGTTTGTCACAAGCCCCACACTCTTCATTCACGACATGTTTATGATCCGCACACAATCGAGTATCGTCTATGACATATTTTTTACAGGGATAATTATCAGGTCCACAAGCGATGCATAACATCCTTAAATATATTTATATTACAAAACTTTAATATACATGTCATCATATTTGGAATTACCAACTTACACATATGAAAAAATGACGATGGATGAAAAACGGTTGTTCAGAAGGGATTTTGAAAAACCAGTTGTTATACGAGGATTGTACGAGCCAGAAGCGAAAAAGATGACCATGGAAAAAATCATTTCCATGTTTGATGATGTCCGGTTACCCATAGAAGTGTACAAAACAGAAAATACACACACCTGTTCCGCGAGTGTAAAAGAATATACGATGGAAAAACTGTTTAAACACTGGAAAACAAATAAGTCACCATTATTATATTGCGCAGAAGTTGATTTATTCGAACAGGATGTTTCAGAAAAATTGTTGAAATCCTTACATAACCCAAAAACAGAACAGAAGGTAATTGATGAATTGTTATTATATTTAGGTAAAAATCATAAAACTGGTTTACATTTACATGTCAATAATGATTTTATACTAAATCAATTATTTGGGAGTAAAACAGTTTACATCTTCGGTAATTATGACAATCCAAACATTCGTAAAAATTCATTCTTTAAATTCAGTAGTTCCAATTTTGCTGTAGGCGATTTTTTTGAAATGGATCACAGCAAAATGAAAATTTATAAAACGATATTATATCCGGGTGATAGTCTCACTATCCCACCGTGGTGCTGGCATGCTACACACGGACACGGAATTAACATGTCCATCACCGAGACCTTTTTAAGACGAGATGATTCTTATATATGGAAAAACCCAAATTTACTACTTGAATATTTTTTCGAGGGGGGACCACAAAGTTTGATAAACGTATTCGTGGTTATTTTCATTTTATTTTTCGTTTTAAGGTGTAATAGTACACCCACTTAAAACTTGAATACCATATCAAAGTATGAAATGCTCCGCAACTTTTTCTGAAAACAGTCTCTACAAGATAAAGGTGGCAAAAACTCGACGGAATGTTCTCGAGAGTATGTACCAACGACCGAGTATTGTGGAGGTGCGCCCAATCAAGGAAAATCTGAGACTTCGTTTACGTTTCACAGAAGCGATAAAAGAAGCACAGGAACTGTGTA
>Ga0209710_1002143_pt1 | contig 14130 bp, 8 predicted proteins | sample ArcticOcean_MG_C_5_FD_187436 | JGI IMG/M metagenome (GOLD analysis project Ga0209710, IMG submission 187436) | Marine microbial communities from western Arctic Ocean - ArcticOcean_MG_CB4_138 (SPAdes) (version 2) | ecosystem: Environmental > Aquatic > Marine > Oceanic | place: Arctic Ocean: Canada...
GACGAATACGATGATGAAGACGAAGAAGGATAACGAAAACGAACAACGACGACGACAAAGAAGAAGAAGAACGACCATGGGAAGAAATGGAACGACGACCAAAGCGGAAACGAGCGCGAGTAAAAGCACGACTGCCCGTGCCGCTAATGGAGCGTACGAACAGTTCTTATCTGGAATAAGCGAAAAAGACCGCAAAGACGTGAACGATTCGTGGGAGAAAATAATGCGATGGAAGAACTTCGTCGAAGCCGCTCGAGTGAACGAGGAAGCGGTTTTAGAGAAAACGAAGAAGGTTACGATTATGGGAGGGGGGTCGTTCGGGACCGCGATGGGGACGTTGTTGGCGAGAAATAAGAACGATTTAGATGTCGTTTTGTTGTTAAGGAACGACAGAGAGGCGCAAACGATTAACGACGAGCATAGGAATATGAAATATTTGCCGCAATACGAACTACCGAAGAACATTAGGGCTACGACGGACGCGAAAGAGGCGTTGGCGGACGCTGATTTCATTATTCACGCCGTACCGACGCAACATTCGAGAAAGTTTTTAGAGTCTGTGAGAGATCAAATTGATCCCAAAACGCCTTTGTTATGTTTATCGAAAGGTTTAGAGGTCGGAACGTCTTTGATGATGTCCGAGGTTATTCCCGCGGCTTTAGGGAGAGAGCAACCTTTGTGCATTTTGTCCGGACCGACGTTTGCTGTGGAGTTAATGCAAGGTTTACCGACTGGAATCGTCGCAGCTTCGGAAGATGAAGCATTAGCGAGACGCGTGCAGTCTCTTTATGGGTCTTCATGTTTACGAGTGAACACGTCAACCGATGTGACTGGAGTAGAAATGTCCGGCGCTTTAAAGAACGTTCTCGCAATCGCGGCCGGTATCGTCGAAGGTTTAGAACTTGGTAATAATGCAATGGCAGCTTTAGTGGCACAAGGCTGTGCGGAAATTCGATGGCTCGCTGGGAAACTAGGCGCGAAAAGCGAGACGCTTTCGGGATTATCGGGAACTGGCGATATAATGCTCACGTGCTTTGTAAATCTTTCGAGAAACCGAACGGTTGGTACTAGGTTAGGGAGCGGGGAAAGTTTAGAAGAAATTTTAGGATCTATGAGCCAAGTCGCCGAAGGCGTCGCCACCGCTGGCGCAGTCGTACAACTTGCGAGGAAGCACAGGGTGGCTTTACCAGTATTAACAGCCGTCGCTCGGATACTCGAAGGTGATGTAAATCCCAGAGACGCTGTCGATCAAATCATGAACTTACCACAAGTCCCCGAAGTATAATAAAATAATGATAAATATGAGAAAATGTAATAATTATAATAATAATATAATAATAATAAAATAATACGAGCTGAATATAGTAATAATTTACACAATCTAGTATCATTGTTATTTTTCATCACCCTAACAAGCATATTCTTCTATTTGGAATATCATAAACGACTCTTTTCGAATTCAAAATGTTAGCGCAAACCATGCCGCAACCGAATTCACTGAGATCAAAACCGGATCCGTTTGCTAATAAGATTTTCAACTCTTCGACTCTCGTGCCTTTATTTTCAAACTCGATCCAATCGAGCGTGGCTTTGATGCATTTCTCACCACCACCACTACTACCACTACCACTGACGCCCCTAACAGTCGATGTTCTTCGAATCTCATTCTTTCCTAGGAGCGCGTTTTCTAAATCTAACGTTTCGACCGCACGACCGTGAAAAATGACATCCGCACCACCGGCGCCAGAATCAATCATAAATATGCGAAGTTCTGTTTGGTGGTTTCCTTTCCCAGAGAAACGCGCTTTTATGTGCGGAACGTTCGAAACGATATACACATTTTGCCACGGCCAAGAAGCATTATCATCAAAATAACCTCTCGGGTAAATGTTAACCGTCTTATTTTTTCCAGGTGAAACGTCAACGACTGAGGATTTAAACGCATCAAATCCAATTATTCCAGTTACCCTTTCCGCACATCCACTGACAATATGGCTCACGTCCATTTCCATGAACACTGGCTTTTCAATCTTCAATTTCCCGATTTGCAATTCATTCGCTCGGCGAAACGCACATTTTACCTTTTGCGATACGCCCGAGACGTGCACTTCTCCAAAAGTGGAAAGATTCAAATCATCGGCAACGCGTTTATCTAAAACGAGACCGCTCGCTCCTGTGTCTAAAATGAAAGGTCCCGCATCTTTGCCGTTTATAAACGGTCTAACCAAGACGTGATCTGAAGAGCACTTGACGACTTCGACGCCGTATTCCTCGCTAATTTCTTCTTTGCTAATACTATTAATGCTATTACTGCTGCTTCTGCTGCTAAAATTATTACTATTATTATTATTATTATTATTATTATTACTATTATTATTATTACTATTGCTTTTTATCATAGAAATCAGCTCTGAATCGAAGCGCTTCAATGGACTTGAAAACATACTCGTTGAACTTATCGAGCGAAAGCCGGACATGTCAAACCTTTGCGTACTTCCACTCGATCCAATTATTTCGCACGTCTCTGCAAACACGAATGCACCATCGTTGAAAGTTTTCCAATTTGTGTATTTCCACGTCTCGACGCTCCCGCAACATTTCATCTCAACTTTCGTTGGCAAATGCGTGTTTTTACATAAATATACGTGCGCCACGATTAGTCCATCATTTCGTAATTTCACAGCAATCACGCGCTCGCCATCTTCCTCGCCATCTCTCACGTGCCTTACATATAACATTCTTTTCTCTTCACAATCTCGCGTCAACCAATACCCGCTCCTTATCCACGTCGCCAACAACGCCGCCTCTCGATCGTCCAAATCTAACGTTTGCGTATACCCCGAGAAATCTGTTTCCCAAACTTCGTCCTTCTTCGAATCGAACCCAGAAACGTACGCCAATTCTGGATTCACGCACTCATCAATAAACTCTTCGTTCTCAAATCTTAATACCCAGCGCACGTCCATCCCTAAATGCTCGCCCTTGCCCCAAACCTCGCCAGTGAAAATTCCAATGTCACGTTCGTCCTCTAAAGGAAAAAGCGCTCCCCTCGCTCGCTCTAAGACTACCTCGGTCTCGCTCACGAATACTCTCGTTTGTTCCAAAGCAGTCGTCGCAGTCGTCGTCTCGGACGTAGTTTTCTTAGCCATGAAGTTCTGTAAAAACGCCTTGGGCGTGTTCGTCTTCTTCTTCTTCGTCGTCGTTCTTAGTTTCGAGGGAACTCGGTTTAGTAAGTTTACATCGTGTCGTTTCACGGAAGCGATCGGCGAAGTCATCTTTCTTTGTCAGTCTTTTTCTAATTAAATAATAATAATAATAATAATAATACGTAATATGTAATATGTATGAGCGGTTCTTTGTGTTGTTAAAAGATGTTGTTAAAAAGAGCTTTAACTGTTTAACTGCTGCTGGTATAAAACATAACACGGTCTTTTATGCGTGTGATTATGGAGAGTAAATAATAATAATAATAATGATAATAATACATAATAATAATATATATGATTGCTTCTCTCTCTCTCTCTCTGATTCGCTCTCACTGCTTGATTGATTCTTTCGTATGCATACATTTATCAAGCGGTCGCTTCAGTCGTCGCACGAAGTTTTCGTTCCTCTTCGAGTCTCTCGACGTGTTGTACGATATGTTTTCCGTACGCATAGTTCCTCATTTCCGGAACGTGAACGCGAATGCGATCGAGGAACTCATCGAATTGGTCTTCGTCGCAGATTTCCAAGAGTTTTTGAACGACGTAGTTTGCATATTGATCGCTCATGAGCTTTGGAAGTTGCTCTTCTTTTTCTCCGTCGTCAGCGGTCTTCTTACCGAGCATTTGATCAACCATGATCTTTTTCAATTCATTATCACAATAGGCCATGCACTTTTCGATGACATTTGAAGCAAATTTATGCGTAGCTAAAGAAGTGATTTCAGTAGCGAGCTCGCGTAAAATTTGCCTCTTGAATTTCTCCGAACCGTATTGCAAGGAGTGTTGAACGACGTAGTTACCAAACTGATTAATAGCGAGCTCTGTGGTCTTTTCAACGATAGCGGGCAACAAAATCGAATCTTTCTGCTCGTTTGTACAATATTCGAGCATCCTTTGAACGACTCTGCACCCGTAAGGATGTGAAGAAAGCTTTCGCACCGTCTCCGAATCTTTTACAACTATTTTTACAAACTCTTCCAAGTCACCAGTATCTGATAACAATGCGACAAGCTTTTGAGCGACGTGATTACCGTTTTGATCGCAACACAAATTTTCGAGTTCTCTTTCTAACGGCTTCAAGAACATCTCGTCTCTTTGTTCTTTCGAGCAAACGTCTAAAGCTTTTTGAATAACGCGACACCCGTAAGCGTTCAAGCATAGATCCAAGCACGCTTCACCTGCGGCTTTATCTAATAAGCCTTTCAATTGCTCTCCACTAGCGCGTTCGAAGCACTTTTGAATAACGTAGTTACCGAACACGTCAGATGATAATTGTTTAAAATGAGGAGAAATCTCTTCCAATATCGCCTTGAATTTTACACCGTCCGGATCTCCCGCGGACTCGATGTGTAATTGTATGAAACGAGATCCGTGCTGATCGTTTGAAAATTCGACGCAATTTCCGATGACATCGAAGAATTTAAACTCAGCGTACTCGCCACTCACACTTAATAAGTTATCAGTGGAACTGTCCGAGTTCTGAGCAGAGTTATGATACTGATATTGTGCGGAGGGCATTCGTAACAACTTGAACCTCAATAATGTCTCGCTTGGCGGGACGTCATTATTTGATAGAATACGATGAATATCACCATTGCTGCTTCCAGCGAAATCAAAATCGTTTCTGACGCCGCCTGGGCCAAAGTTGTTATTTTTACGATACTTACCATTCCTAGAATTCCCTCTAGAATCGACTCCGCCGCCGCCTCTCATTGATCCTCCTCTTTCTGAACTAGCATAATTCGACGAATTTGAAGAGTAATACCCACTGATGTTCATGCTGTTGTTGTAACTTTTTTGTCGTCTATTGTTATTTCCATTTACGCCTCCTTGCCCAGAATAATAATGATGGTTAGGCATCTGCACTTGTGGCATTCCGTGATATGGCATTCCATATATATCTATCATCTCTTGCGTAGTCGGGACAGCCATTTGATGATGAGAAGCGTACATTTGATGGTATTGTTGCATTCTTGCATACTCGTTAGGATCCATAATCATCGCCGCGCTCGTTGGCGACGAAGCCAAGAATGGCATAATCTGCTCAGGCGAAGATGTGGAGAGCTGCGACGACGGTGATAATGGCTGCATGGCACCAGCCATTGCATACGCACCATAATGCATTTGACTCATAGCCAACTCGTATTCGTACATTTGTTTTGCATACATTGCCGCGTATTCTGCTTCCGAAGCATTTGATTCATATTCTACGTATTCATGAAGATTTTGCTGGTGGTCATTAGTATGACCGCCAAACATCATCATTTGACGTTGATATTGATGGTGATCATCATGCGCAAAAGGAATTGGAATCTCAATCGATGACGGTTTCTTCCCCGCCGTACCAGAAGGAAGCGCCCTAACACCGTTCGAACTCGCATGTTGTTGTGCGGGTAATAAAACTCTCTTCCCGGTCTTATTATTCCTATTATTATTATTATTACGCTCGGAAAATGAAGAGTTGTGCTTCTGAGACGAATATTTCGTCGGCGATGTCAAAGGAGATTTCTCCCCGTCCAAATGCACTCGTTGTAATTGTTCCTCAATCGAGATTATGTTCTCCATCGTTCGTGATGATCGCGACATTTTTGTGATATATTATTCGCCCGATGTTGCAACTCAATTGCGAGTGCCAATAATGTAAAAATTAAATTGAAAGGACGGCCCCCGCGCTTTTTTACAAAGAGAATATAATCCAAAAAGTTACTTGCTCGATTGCCTCGATTGCTATCTCACGCACACACACACAGACACACAAACACGATCAATAAAACGACTCAAACACACCGCGTTCAGTCACACGCGCGGATCTCTCTCACTCTATATATAAAGATCTCTCTACTATACTCTCTCAAAACAAAACACGAGTATTTCACCGCAAAAACTGATCTCCAATTTGAAAAATTGCCCTCCTGCTGCTGTCGATGCCCCAAAAGTCGCGGAATCTCTTTAATCAAGAATAATGACGCTCGAACAAATAAAATAACTCCACACTGAAACGAGCTAAATAAACAGATTACGCGCGCGTGCGATCCTTTTTTCGTTGATGCGTTGCGCGTGTTCGTATTCAAGCCCTCTCTCTCTCTCTCTCTCTTTATATATATATATATGATTAATTTGGGGAAATGTCCATCTATAACGAACTTTCATTTTTTTTCAATGAAACCCTAAACAATATTACCACTTCTCTTTACGGCATTTTTCTCCCCTGTCTTTGTAATTCGATCTTTACCACGATAATTCACTTTACTGCGTTTACATAGAATTCACTTTACGTTAATTCATAAAAGAAGAGGGATTAGTATCTCTATCGAAATAACTTTTCTTCAAGGACAAAAGAGCTCGAAAATAAACGTGCGCGTGTGTGTGTGCGTGTGCGTCTGTGTGGTGTGTCATAAAGTATAATAATTATATCATGGAAACGACGACGTTGGAAATGATGTTGTTGTCGACAGAGCGAAAGATCAATCAAGACGGGATCTCGAATGAGAATAAAAGGAAAAATAATAACAAAACGTTCGCAGTCGATGACGTGTTAAGAATGAACGATTTAGGTGATGGTGGAGTGGATGCTCGTCATGGAGGGCGTGGTGAAGGCAGTGATCGCGAGCGAGAACGTAAGAAGATGACGAGGAAGAACTTGATCGCGATTGGGGACGACGTGAACGGTGATGATCACGAGAATGGTGAAGAGGAAAAGTTGGATTTATATGAAGACGTCGAGACTGATTCAGAGTTGGACGAAGAGCTCGAGGGAGATGAAAGGAAAAGGAACGCGTGGTCTAACGCGGAAACGACTAAATTGGGAGCAGCGAGCGATACTGATGATGATAAAACGATTACGGCCAAAGAGTTAGTTGTTAGACGAAAAGAAAACGTGGAAAAGTTGATGGGTTTATACGAACGAACGTATTATGATTTAATTGAAACTATGAGAAAAAGACATAGGAAGTTTCATTTGAAACGTGGTCACGTTGGTTTAAAAGATGCCGCGACGGCTTTAATGAAAGCGAGAGCCGGGAAAAGCGAGAATAATAATATTACTAATAGCGTAGCTAATCAAAAGCAAGACGACGACGGTGCGAGGGGAGGAGATAAACGGAACGATTCGTTTGATGGTGACGATGAAGCTGCGATGATTAATACGACGTGCTCGAGTGATGATTGTGTGAAGCACGCGATGCCTTTATCGAGATTTTGTTTGCAACACATTGCATTAGATATGAATCAAAGGTTTTACGAATTCGATGAAAAAACAGGGAAAATGCAAAGAAGAATATCGGAGAAATTTCCAACGCCTGAAGAGGAACAATATAATAATAATAATAATAATAATAATAATAATGAAGAAGGAGAAGGAGAAGAGGAAATGAAAATCTTAATGTTCCCAAATGGACCTAATACTACATCCCCAGGTGGAGCTGATTTATCTTTAGCCGCATCGCTCGGATTACTATAAAATGTTAATATATATATTTAAATCTTAAAATTTGAATCTTTTAAACTATCGTCGTTATCGAACTCTCTAGAATCTTGCGGGCGCAAATTATGAGAAAGCCACCTCTTTCTGCTATTCAACTCTTCTTGTCTTAGATCTTTTGTCACGTTCAATATAAACACTCCGCTAATGATCACTACGAATCCGATTATTTGCGAAATAACCTCCGTATACGATTGCGTTTGGTAATCCTTAAACATAATCGAGCTCGCTGTTAAAGTCAACGTAGTGAAACAAACGTAATAAATAGGCGTCACGATCGCAGTATTAAACGTATCCAAAGCCTTATTCAAATAATTCATTTGCGTCAACACGCAAAAAATGACGAACAAAATCATCGCCCAAGTCTCGTACTCTCTCATTTGATTATTCCCCTCAAACGTCATCTTCAGAGCTAACCCGAGCGTCTTTACGCTCATAACGCTTAAACTACCGACTAACGAACATATCCCAATCGGCACTAACAACTGCGTCGTTCCATGTATTGGATATATCTGCGTTATCAACAAAAACGTAAACATCGTAACAAACGCCGAATAGCTCAAGAACTGCGGCTGTAGCGCTAAACTAACCACTTCCTTAATCGATTCGCACTGCTTCTCATCAGGAGCGTGTAATACAATGTTCACGGACCCAACGATACACAAAGCGCACCCTAACCACCCGAACTGATTCAATCGCTCGTTCAAAACGTAATGCGATAACACGGCTGATATGATTATGCTCAAAGCGCCTAACGGTGTCACGACGATCGCTGGTGCGAACGCGTACGCCGCGAAATTAGCTAACTCGCCTAAGATCATCATCAGTAAACCTAACCACCACAAAGGTTCGTTTAGGTACGCGAATCCGCCGTCCGCGGCTCTCCTCGCGTTCGCCCTCGTGGACGACAGCCTCAACCCTTTCTTCTTTATTATGAACGAAGCGCCGATGCACAGCGAGGATGAAATCGCGAGGAACAGCCCTTTCGTTGCGTCTGCGTCTGCGTTCGTTGTTTCTGATGCGATTACGTTCATGGCGTTCGGCATCGTTTGGAACGAAGCAGGCGAGGCAGCGGTCGTTGCGTGCGAACTCGAACCAGGTTTGAGTAGTTTGTAATCAATCGTCATCAGTATCTCTTCCTTTTCCCATTTCTTTGTTTATTTATTTATACAAAGGGAAAATAATGTACGACACGCTGATGACAGATCACGGGTTATATCACGTTCTTCGGTTTATTCTGCTTTTTTTTTTGCTGGCTAATGAGCCGTGACAACTTAACAACTATTTAAGTTCTTCGTACGTATTAAGAAGAACAATCCAAATGAGAAGGAAGGGGGGGCATTTAGGGTTTCAGAAGAAGATTTAGGGGTTCATCAGTGTAAAGAAAACTTCTTCTTCTCTATGGAATAAACGAGCGAAGGAATTACGCAGAGTGATACATGAGCACTCTGCTTTTCCCATCTTTTTGTTCAGTAATAAGAAGATCGATTAGAATACCGTCAAATGTAGGAGGAGTAGTAAAGTAGAAGGAAAAAGGAAGGAAAGGAAAAGGACTTGTTTAGTAGGGTTCACAAGGAGATTTAGGGGTTCAGTGTAAAGAAAACTTCATAAGGAAGAAATTACGCAGAGTGATATATATTACGAGCACTCTGCGCGTGATGAAAACAAAAATCGATAGTCGCAGTACTCGCCAAAGCGCGCGATGCGAGAGATTGAGTTATCAGAGGAACATGAGTCGAAAGAGGATCGCGAGCAGTGAAGAGGCGAGGGCGAGAGTTTTAATCAGGAGAAGGAACGATTTAAGTGACGTAGGAGTCGTCGCAGGGCAGGAGGAGGAAGAAGAAGGGCGAAGAAGCGCTGATGATGACGAGAAAAATAAACCGGTTAAGGTTGTGATAGTAGGGGGCGGATTCGGGGGATTATATTGCGCGTTAAAGCTCGACTCGATGCAATGGCCAAAGAATAAGAAACCTTTGATTTCGTTACTGGATGCGAATGAACAGTTTTTGTTCAAGCCTTTGATGTACGAATTACTCGAAAACGAGATGGACGAGGAATCGGTCGCGCCTCGGTTTGATGAGTTGTTAAGTAAAACCACCGTGACGTTTAAGAAAAGAGAGGTTGTTAGAGTTGTACCGGATGTCGTGTTAAGAACGAAAATGGGGACGAGCGCGAGCGGTACTGGCGGTAAAGTTCTTTTGAGAAACCGAGGACGAGCGATTAAGAAGAACGATGATGACGATGATGGTGATGATGATGTTTTTGAGAAGTATGATTATTTAGTCGTAGCGCTTGGTGCGAAAGTTGATTTCATGAGCGAGAAGAACTTTGTAAATGGGGCGAAAGAGTTCGCGATGCCGTTTAATGGTTTAGAGGACGTGAAGAAAATGCAAGAAAGAATTGAACTGATTAAGAATAATAATAACAATAACGACGGAGGAGGAAAAGGATTCGAGAAAGTAGTTACGGTGGTTGGAGCCGGGTACGCTGGAGTCGAGCTCGCGCTGTGTTTAGCGCGCTGGTTCGAGCGCGAAGATGGGTTAAGAGACGTGAAGATTAAACTCGTCGCGAAAGATGGGGAGATTTTGAAAAATGCAACCGTTGGTGGCAAAAACGCGGCAAACAAGGCTTTGAAGAAGGCTCGAAACATAGAAATAGTATCAGGCGTAGTAGAATCTATAAAAATGGTAGAAGAAGTAGGAGCAGCAGGAGAAGTTGCAAAATTTGACGATGGCAAAACCTATAAAAAAGTGAACGTTTCGTTGCTTACCGGAAACAAAGACGACGAAAGAAAAGAAATCATCGAGAACGTGGACATGTGTTGCTGGACGGTTGGATTATCTGCAAAACTACCAACGAACGAAAATGATTGGCCATTTGAACAGGACAAACTGAGTGGCAAAATCGTAACCGATTCAACGTTGAAAGTTGCCGGGTACGACCGCGTCTTTGCCTTGGGCGACAATTCTATACAAAGAACGAAAGAAGAAAACGAGGAGAGTAGTAATAAAAAAAACGGAGAAAAACCGGCAACTGCCCAAGTCGCGTTTCAAGCCGCCGATTACTGCGCCTGGAACGTCTGGAGCGCAATCAACAAAAAATCCCTTTTACCGTTCCGTTACCAACATCTCGGCGATATGATGACGTTGGGAGACAAAGAAGGCGCCGTTCAGTTCCCGTTCGGAGCGGACGCGACTTTAGACGGCCAACCAGCATTCGCTTTACGCAGACTCGCCTATTTATATCGCATGCCAACGAACGAGCAACGCTTAAAGGTTGGACAAAAATGGTTCGACGAAATTCGCGAAGGTTTACTATCAGGCGCGAATCAATCATAGACGTCCGGTTCGTATCATAGTTTGATTACTTTTCACATTTTTTGCTCTCCATTGTAAACAAATAAGAGGCGCCTCTTCTTGCATCACATGCCCGAATGTTTCCAATGCACTTTTGTACGACACGAACGAAGCGGTGATGCCTAAAGTACTCCTACTGCAACAGACGAACAAAAGAAGACCTTGTGGTTTATCGATTGCGTTCGTTATCTTATGCGCAGCGCTCTCAACCGTCTTGTTGCGCGTCATGTTCATCCCGAAACAGTTCTTATTCGAGAAAATAGAGAGAATGAAAGGGCGAGATATGAACGACTTAGCGCGCGATATCGTGCACGATTTCAGTGATTTATTCGCGAACCAGTTTAAGCAAGCATCAGCATTAGCAGATGACGACGATGCTGATGATGATGATGCCAACGATCGAGATGAGATGAAAATGAGAGCAAAAAACGATGCAGTGGATTTTGGTCTCAGTGAGACGATGGTTGCACCTGTGCACGATGAAGTCATGAACGAGATCGTCTCGAAGGCGAGCGAGAACAGAGTGAAATTACTTGAACGAAGTTCTGATGATAACAACGATGATAATAATAATAATAAAGTGTGCGCGAAAGCGTTTATAGATCGAAAGCCGTGTAGGATAGTGAAGAAGATGCCAGAGTGCGTAGGCGATTCGTTCCAGTTTGGGAATATGTACTGGACGGCGAGTAAGCGAGCGGTTGAGAAATATAAGAACGACCAGAGCTTGAAGAATATAAACAAATTGTTAGTAAGTAAGTTACCGACGAATGGGCCTTTTGATGGATTGAACGAGAATCCATACGAGACGTGCGCGATCGTCGCGAGTAGTAAGGCGATGAGCGGGAAAAAATTAGGTAACAGAATTGACTCGAACGAAGCCGTGATGAGGATGAACGGGGCGCCTACGAAAGGGTTCGAGATTGATGTTGGAAAGAGGACGACATTTAGAGTACAGCACGGTGGATATTTTGGTTGGCGCGAGAACCCGAAAGAAGTTCTATTAGGTAAATGGGCAGCTGGAAGGAGAGATAGTTTCGAACTCGAGAAGATGATCCGAGCGAAAGTGCACGCGATTAATCCGAGCTTTGCGAGGAAAACTAGAACAGATTGGTTTACAAAAAGAGATCATTTGCCGACGCAAGGTTTTCGAGCAATGTTAATTCTATTAGCGAGTTGTAAGGAAGTGACCGCTTATGGATTTTCCGGAGGCGCTGGATGGTATTTCGATAAAATAAGGAATCGTGGGCCGGCAGATAAGAGAGCGCATGGAACTGGGACGGCAAAAAATGCATGGTTTGACGCGCCAACGCCCGCAAACAGTGCAAAAAAGAACATGCATCGCACTCTTCTTTCTTCTTCTATTAGCAATTATGATCATGGTGATGATGACAAGTTCGTAAATGTGAATAATAATATGACTTTGAAGCGGCGGCGACGAAAGTTACTAGCTGTAAATCCGAGGACTAAATTACCGACAACGCATAAGTTATCCGTCGAACACGAGTGCATCAATCAACTCATCAAAGCGAAAATTATCAAGAAAGGATAAATACTTAGTATCCGTTAGCGTAGCAAAAAATATTACAACAAGTTTATTTATTATCATCATTAGTAGTATAGTATCATTATATTTTTTTCGATGCGTGTGACACGTTATTACTTCTCTGTCATCATCATCATCATCATCATCATCATCATCGTCATCATTTTTCATCAAAGACTTTTTTTAGAAACGCAGCGAACGTGCGCGCATCCGCTTCTGGATCTCTCTCATTGACGAACTCGTGTTGTGACATTTCACTCGAGCTCGAGCGCTCGCACGCATCCTTCTTCAAGCCCCCGCGAATAAAAGCGCGAAAAGAATCAGAGAAAACGCCGTGTATGTCCTCAGAAAGTTCACTCTCTGGCGACGGACCGTGTACGATAAGATCCATAATGTCCCAGAACCCGCCGTAACTACCCCCCGATTTCTGTTTCTCTAATCCCCCACCGCCGCTAGAGCTTTGCTCATTCGCGGAAACAACTGCGTATGGAAACTTTCCAAATGCAAATTCGAGCAAAGTCAAAGCTAAACTCCAGCAGTCCGTTTTATAATCGTACCCGTCACCTTTTATGCGTTCTGGAGACATGTATGTCGCCGTACCGACCCAGCTCGTACATTCCGCCCCAGATTCGCCCAACCTTCCAGAGACTCCAAAATCGGAAAGTTTCACCATACCAGTTTGTAAACAGCACAAAATATTCGACGGTTTGACGTCTCTATGAACCACTCGTAAGGTATCGTGTAAGTATTTCAACCCTAAGCATGATTGACTCGCTACTGAGGCAATATCCTCCTCTTTCCATGGTAAATTTTTATTCCTCTTACAAACGTTATCCAACGACCCGCCATCCATGAGTTCTAAAACGACTCGAATCGTCGCCCCGTCGGCGAAAAACGCACCGTAACAATTCACTACGTATGGACACTTCGATTCATGTAACGTTCTTAATTCTGTAATCATCGCTTTTCGTCTATCGTCGTCTAAATTTACCCTGAACGATTTCACCGCGACGTTTTTCTTCGTAGGTTTATGCAACGCCGATTGTACGACTCCGCTTGCGCCGGAGCCTAGAAGTCTCGCGTTTGAAAAGTCTAAATCGTCCAATGTTGATAAGAAAGAAGAAAACTTCGGTGTCCCAGTTTCGGACGTAGTAGTATTTGTCAACGAACTATTCGAACGCGAATTATTCATACTATTCCTACGTTCTCCTTCCTTATTACTCTGACTTTGTTTCCGTTGTTCAATCTTTTGAGTACTCGAGTTCGACGAAAACGATTGGTCTATTCTACTACTATTATTATTACTACTACTCTTATTCGTAGCAGTATAATCATCTTCGTCGTCGTTGTTACTACTCTCATCATAATCATCATCATAATCATCGTCATCAGTCGTCGTCGTTCGCGCGCTACTCTTCCTCGTCGTCGTCGTCGTCGTCGTCGTCGTTTCATCTCCTCCGCGTTCTTCTTCCCCTTCTTCTTCTCTCGCTACGATCCCGCTCTCGCGAACGTTAGCTTCACCACGACCACCATCATCATCACCGC
>Ga0209710_1002146_pt1 | contig 14119 bp, 15 predicted proteins | sample ArcticOcean_MG_C_5_FD_187436 | JGI IMG/M metagenome (GOLD analysis project Ga0209710, IMG submission 187436) | Marine microbial communities from western Arctic Ocean - ArcticOcean_MG_CB4_138 (SPAdes) (version 2) | ecosystem: Environmental > Aquatic > Marine > Oceanic | place: Arctic Ocean...
CTAATCCAAGTATCAAACAATTCTTTCAAAAAGCAAAAAGTTTTTGGAAAAACTAAAGACTAATTAACTAAAAAAGGTTAATATTTTCTTAGATGAAAAAAATTAATTTAGCTATTTCTGGCTGTCTAGGGAGAATGGGTCAACAACTTATTAAATCATCAAAAAATAATAAAAACTTTAAACTGGCTGCTCTCACAGAAAATAAGGCTATAAGTAAAAAAATTGCTGGCATCAAACTTGATATAAATACTGAAGAAGCTTTTAAAAAAACTGATGTAATAATAGATTTTACAGCCCCAAACTGTACTTTAGATATTCTAAAAATCGCAGCTAAATTAAAAAAAAGAGTAGTAATTGGAACAACAGGATTTACCCAGAAAGAAGAGGCTTTAATTAAAAAATTTGCAAAAAATGTCCCAATTTTAAAAGCGGGTAATATGAGCCTTGGTATTAATTTGTTAATGTATTTAACTGAAATTGCCTCAAAATCACTAAATGATGAATATTTAAGCAAAGTATTTGAGGTTCATCACAAACACAAAAAAGATTACCCATCAGGAACAGCTTTAATGCTGGGAAAAGGAATAGCAGAGGGGAAAAATAAAAACCCTTATAATTTAATGGGTAAAAAATTTTTAAATAAAAAATCTTTTCCTTATGGAAAAAAAATTAATTTCAATTCAATTAGAAGAGGTGAAATTATTGGTGAACATGAAGTTACATTTTCTAGTGGAAAAGAAATAATAAAATTAAATCATGAGGCTTTTGATAGGGCACTCTATTCAGATGGAGCTTTAACCGCTGCAAAATGGTTAATTAGTAAAAAACCGGGGCTTTACTCAATGAGAGATTTATTGAACTTTAAATAATGGATAAAAAAGAAAAAGCTGAAAAAATAATAAAAATTTTAAATAAGATTTATCCGACAACCCCTATTCCACTGGATCATACTAGTAACTTTACCCTCTTAATGTCGGTTCTTTTATCAGCACAATGTACTGATCTAAATGTTAATAATGTAACTAAAAATATATATCCAAAATATAATAAGCCTGAACATTTTGTAAAATTAGGTAGAAAAAGAGTTGAAAAATTGATTAAAAGTATTGGCCTCTTTCGGGTTAAGGCAAAAAGCATTTATTTGATGTCTAAGCAACTTTTAGAAAAGCATGAAGGCAAAGTGCCAAAAAGCTTTGAAAAGCTCGAAAAACTCCCTGGTGTGGGCCATAAAACAGCAAGTGTAGTCATGTCTCAGGGTTTTGGGGTTCCAGCTTTTGCAGTTGATACACATATACATAGATTAGCTCAAAGATGGGGCTTAACAAATGGTAAGAATGTTATTCAAACTGAAAAAGATTTAAAAAGAATATTTCCAGAAAAAACATGGAGCAAATTACATTTACAAATAATTTATTATGGAAGAGAATTTTGTAAGGCAAGGGAATGCTATGGTTTGACTTGTAAAATTTGCACTACTTGTTATCCTAATCGAAAAAATCCAGTTATAATAAAAAAAGCTTAATATGAAAATACTAGGGATTGGTAATGCAATTGTTGATGTTATTTGCAAAGTTGACGATCAATATCTGATAAATAATCAATTAACAAAAAGTACAATGAAATTAGTTAATGAAAGTGAGTTTAAAAAACTTTTATCAACTCTTAAAATTGAAGAAACAGTTTCTGGTGGATCTGTTGCAAATTCTATTGTTGGTCTGTCTCAATTGGGAAATGATGTTGGGTTTATAGGTAAGATTAATGCTGATGAATTGGGACAAAAATATGAAGAAGGGCTGACTAAAGAAAAGGTTCAATATTTTTATAATAAAAAAGAGGAGGTTTCACCAACTGGAACTTGTTTAATCTTGATCACACCTGATGCAGAAAGAACTATGGTTACGTTTTTAGGAATTGCAGGAAAAATTAACGAAAATGATATTAATGAAAAAGCTGTACAAGAAAGTGAAATGATATTTTTAGAAGGATATTTGTGGGATGAGGGAGAACCAAAGTCAGCTTTTGATAAAGCAATGTCACTCTCTAATACTAAAGCGATGTCCTTATCAGATCAATTTTGTGTGGAGAGACATAAAAGTGACTTTTTAGATTTAGTTAAAAATAAACTTGATATTACTTTTGCTAATGAACAGGAAATTAGAGCATTAATTGACTCTAAAAGCTTTGAAGATGTTATTGAATTTGGAAAACAACTAGGAAAACTTTTAATCGTCACGCGTGGTGAAAAAGGAAGCATTGCTATCAAAAATCAAGAAATTGTAGAATATCAAAGTAAACCTGATTTAAAGATTGTAGACTTAACAGGTGCAGGAGACCTCTTTGCAGCTGGTTTTCTTCATGGACTAATTAATGATGCTTCAACAAAAGAATGTCTCAAAAAAGGGACTGAGATGTCTTCAAGGATAATCCAAAAAGTTGGTGCTAGACTAGATTAAGCTATTTTAGTCAATAAAATAACCATTTTTATGGCTTAATATAAATTTTTCATCTTCAAATAAATCACTTATTTTTTTTCGTAATCTATATATATGTGTTTCTACAGTATGGGTTTCCATATCTGCTGAGTAACCCCATATATTTTTTTGTAAACTTTCAACATTCTGTTTAATTTTTGTATTGTTTAAATATAAAATAACTTCAATTTCTTTTTCTGTTAGCTTTAAATTTAAATTACCTTTAGAAAAAAATTTAGAATTTAAATTTAATTCATAGCCTTTAATAATAACCTTAGACTGTTGGTTAAATTTTAATTTGATTAATTTAATATTGATTAGTTCTAATAATTTTTTTAAAGATAAAGGCAAACCATTTAAATCTAAAAAATTTTTATTAGTTATATTAGCATTTAGTAATAATTTATGATCAGTTTTTGCAATTATCAAAAAATCTATTCTATCTAGATCAAGTTTCTTTTTAAAATTTTCTTCATTCTCAAATTTTATAATTTTAAAGGATAAATTATCTTTTATCTCATCTAAAATTTCATATAGTGAATTAAAATTTATAATAAAAACATTTTGCATAATTATATATGATATTACCTATGATAATTCATGTACCAAATAAAAACACTCTTATAATTAATGATTTTAAATTAAGATGTTGTATTGGAAAAAAGGGCATAAATTCCAACAAAAAAGAGGGTGATTATTCAACTCCTAAAGGGTTATTTAATTTAAGAAAATTATATTTTAGAAAAGATCGTGTTTGTATTCCAAAGTGCAAAATCTATAAAAAAGTTATTAAAAAAAATATGACTTGGTGTGATGATCCAAACCATAAAAAATATAATGAAGAAATTAAAACACAAAATAAAAGACTTAAAGAAAATCTACACAGAAAAGATCATAAGTATGATTATATAATTACAATTAGTCACAATGAAAGAAAAAACCCAGGCAAAGGAAGTGCGGTATTTATTCATTTAACGAACAATTATAAACCAACTGCAGGATGTGTTGCTTTAATAAAAAAAGATTTTGAAATATTATTAAAATTAATTAATCAAAAAACTAAGATCAAAATAGGTTAAGTTCTACTACCGAATATTTTTGAACCTACCCTGATATATGTTGCACTATTTGTAATTGCCTCCAAGTAGTCTCCTGACATACCCATACTTAATTCTTTAAAATTTAACTCTTGGTTTATTTTGCTCATCTCAAGGAAATATTTTTCCGTATTTACATCATTTGGTGGAATACACATTGTGCCAATAATATCTAAATTCAAGTTTTTACAAAATTTATAAAAATAATCCAATTTTTCTTTATTTATTCCAGATTTTTGATCTTCCTTACCAATATTAACTTGAATAAATATCTTGGGTTTTTTTCCTTGTTTGATTTGTTCATCAGAAATTTTATTAGCTAATTTTTCACTATCTAATGAATGAATATAATCAAATATTTTTAGAGCAAATTTAACTTTATTGGTTTGAAGTCTTCCAATTAAATGAAGTTTTATAGTATTTTTTTTATTTTTTATAACACTCCATTTATCTATTGCTTCTTGTACTTTATTTTCACCAAAATCTAGATGTCCATGATTTATCAACGGTAATATACTTGCCATAGGATGTGTTTTACTTACAGCAATAATCTTTGGTAATTTAGTGGCAGTATCAAAATTGATAATATTTGATTGTATTTCTTCCTTAATCTGAATTAAATTATGAACACTTTTATGCATAGCAAACTACCTAAGTTATTTTCTTTTATAAACTCATATGATGAAAATCATATCAGAAAATTACAAAAAAAAGTTGCAATAATTTTTAGAAATTATGAAACAAAATATGATGAGGGGTTAATTCTTAATATTAAAAAAACTTGTCAAAAACAAGGAAGAAAATTTTTCTTATCTAATAATTTAAAATTAGCAATAAAACTTAATTTGGACGGTGCTTATTTCCCATCATTTAATAAAAGTATAAATTTTAATAAAAATAATTTCAAAAAAAAATTTATAATCATTGGCTCTGCACATTCTGTGCAAGAAATAAAAATAAAAGAACAACAAGGTGTAAAATTAATTTTTTTATCACCATTATTTAAAGTTAATAAAAATAATAAATTTTTAAACCCTATAAAATTTAATCTACTAGCAGCAAAAACAAGAAAAAAAGTAATTGCCTTAGGTGGCATTAATCAATTAAATTTTAAAAAACTAAATTTAGTAAAAAGTTATGGTTTTGCAGGAATTTCTTATTTTATCAATCAAAATAATATATAACAATATCAATGAGTAATATTGAAAACGAAATTAAAATTTTACTAAATTTATTTAATAGTGCAAAATTTGATATCTTAATTAGTAAGACAAAAAAACTCATTAAAAAAAATCCGGAATATTTAATTTTATACAATATCCTAGGATCTGCTTATCAAAATATTGGTGATTTAAAGTTAGCGAAAGAGACCTTCATTAAGGGTTATAAGATGGAACCAAATAATATTGCCATCATGAATAATTTAGCAAATGTGCATAAAAATATTGGAGAAATTGAATTATCAGAAAGTTTATTTAAAAAAATAATTAAAAAGAAACCTGATTACATTAATGCCTATGTTAATTATGGTAATCTTAAGCGAGATAATAATGATTTTGAATCTGCTATAGATCTATACAGCAAAGCTTTAAAAATAAATTCACAAATTCCAGTTATTCTATATTCTTTAGCTCTTGCATATCAAGGTTTAGGTAAATTTGACCTTGCAATTGATTATGCCAAAAAAACTCTTGAGATTGAACCAAAATTTACTCAAGCTGACATGTTAATTTCTCAATCAAAAAAATATCAAGCTGGAGATTTGCATTATGAGGAAATGAATTTAAAAATAAATAGCTTAGTACTAAATGGTGAACAAAAAACTAATTTATTATTCTCACTTGCTAAAGCAGAGGAAGATATGGGCTTAATTGAAAAATCGTTCAATAATTTAGATATTGCTAACTCAACACGAAGAAAATCATTAAACTTTAATATTAATAATGAAACTGCTTTTTTTAATCAGTTAAAAAATATTTTTACAAAAATTGATTTATCTCAAAAATTTATAAACAACATTGAAGAAAGAAAAGTAATATTTATTCTTGGGATGCCAAGATCGGGTACCTCTTTAGTAGAACAAATAATAACTTCACACTCGAGTATTTTTGGGGCAGGTGAACTTCCTCAACTTTCTAGAATAGTTAAGACAAAACTTATGATTAATGACATTTTATCTGAAGAAAGTATTTTTAATTTAGTTAAAAATGAAGATTTTACCAACCAATTAAGAACTGATTATTATAATTATTTAAAAAGATTTAATTCATCTAAGCCTTTTATAACTGATAAAGCCCCTTTAAATTTTAGGTGGATTGGTTTTATTAAAATACTTTTTCCTAATTCTAAAATTATTCATTGTTCAAGGAACCCAAAAGATAACTGCCTATCCATTTTTAAAAATTTCTTTGAGGGTGGAATGGATTTTAGCCACAATCAAAAAGAGCTTGGCACTTATTACAATCTATACCTCGATCTCATGAATTTTTGGAATGAAAAATTTCCAAACGCTATTTATGATGCAGAATATGAAAAAATTATTGAAAATCCGGAAATTGAAATTAAAAATATGATAAAATTTTGCAATGTAGATTGGGAGGAAAATTGCATGAAATTCTACAATAACAAAACTCCAATTAAAACCTTGAGCACTGCTCAAGCAAGAAAGCCAATATATAAAAGTTCAAAGAATTCTTTTGAAAAATTTGCGCCGTATCTTTCTGATTTAAATAAACTGATTTAATTTTGGACAAAAAAAAGCCCCAATAAATTGGGGCTTTTTCTATAATTTTTAAACTGTATTAGAACGCAAATGAAACAGCAATTTCTGTCATTGAATCTGAACCTGGAATTCCTGTTACACCACCCATGTTAGATCCTTCGTTTCTGTTTCCAGCAATTTTCATTGAACCCATAGTGTATGAAATAGCGATACCTTCTACATCTTCAGTAACGTGTGCTGCACCTGGTTTAGCATACTCAGTTTCAGCTTCACCGTAAGAAATTGCAAGGTTTTCGTTTACGTTAAATGCAATACCCCATCTCAATGCGTATTGATTTGTTCCACCAGCTGCACCAGCATCTTCTGCTGATTGTTGGATACCAAGTGAAACCGGTCCTACAGTGTAATTACCAAAAACTGTCATGTTAGTAGTATCACCTTCGTCACCACCCAATGCTGATGTTTGTCCAGCTTCTTGTTCACCGTAACCAACACCCCAAGCTATTCCTTCAATACCAAAATTATCTCCTGATCCAGTAAGTGCGAAATCCATAAATGAACTTTCACCACTAGCTGATGAAGCACCGTCAGCGTTTGCTGTAGCAGAACCTTTTCTCGCAGCAGCATTTAATGTAATACCAGCTACAGTATTAACGTAATTAATTACGCCAGTACTTCCAAAGCCAACTCTACCACTTGTTGAAGTGTCTAAACCATCCCAGATTTCTTCAGCTGCAGTCGGTGTTTTATCATCGATTGTTGCTAATCCTGACCCAGAACCGTTATCATATGAGACTGTTCCGATATCACCCATGTCAATAGATAATCTAGCTGAACTTTGTCCAGTTAATCTATCATTTGTAACGTTCATGTAAGATACAGTGTATCCGTTAACTTCACCTGAAGCAGTAAATGCTAGGTTAGTTTTCATTCCCATTGGGTTACCAGTTGTTTCTGTATTATCTTCACTTGTGTAAGTAAACAAAGTAGCACCACTTACTGACATTTCTGCAGCATTAGCTGAAATTGCAGCAAGAGAACCAGCTAAAGCTGTTAACCCTATTTTTTTAATATTATTCATGTTTTTCCTTTTGTTATTATTTTTCATATATGAATGGTTAATAAATATCTTTAATTTCAAAATTTACTTATTATTTTTAACTTTTTGTCTTTTTTATTATGATTTGTTGCATAAATATCACTTATTTATGATATTTACCTTGATTTTTACAGCAATTTTTCAAAAAAATGATATTAGAATAAAAACTAAATTAATACCAATGATTAGAATTTTCAAATTTAATAATATAACTTTAATAGCTATTTTTCTTACTTTTTTGCTCATGCTAAATTCTTGTGGAATTTATAGAAAAACTGATGCTAGGGAAATTCCAACAAATGCCAACGATAGAATTAAAAAAAATATGGAAGAAGGGAGAGGTTTTAAATTTGGAAGTTATGGAAAGGGTCGTTCCGGAGATTTTCAATTTGCCTCATCAAACCCGTTGTGGCGGGCATCATTGGAAAAATTAAATTTTGCTCCTTTAAATAATGTTGATTATGCTGGTGGAATAATTGTAACTGATTGGTTTAGTAATGAAAATTCAAATGAACAAATTAAAATTACCATTAGATTTTTAACTAACGAAATAAGATCTGATGCTATAGATGTTATTATTCATAAAAAAGTTTGTAGCGCCCAAAATAATTGTAAAATTACTAAAATTGATAATAATTTAAACAGTGAAATAAAATTTGAAATCTTAAAAAAAGCAGCACAAATTAAAAATGAAGATGTTGCAATAATTAAAAAAGAAACAGGGGATTATAAGATACCTGGGAAAAATTTTTAAGTAATTTAAATTGATTTATTATTTAATAAATTAAATCATTTTATATATGGATCCTGAAAGATATAATTTTAAAGTTGTAGAAGAAAAATGGCAAAATTATTGGCTTGAAAACAAAACATTTAAAGCAGAAGTAATTGAAGGTAAAAAAAAGTTTTATTGCTTGGAAATGTTTCCTTATCCTTCTGGAAAAATTCACATGGGTCATGTAAGAAATTATACTATTGGTGATGTTCTTGCGCGATATAAATCTCTTCAGGGTTATAATGTCCTTCATCCAATGGGTTGGGATTCTTTTGGCATGCCTGCTGAAAATGCAGCACGTCAAAACAATTTAGATCCTAAAATTTGGACTGAAAAAAATATTTTTACAATGAAGGCTCAGCTTAAAAAGTTAGGTCTTTCAATCGATTGGGATAGAGAAATATCTACCTGCTCTCCAGAATATTATAAACATCAACAACAATTTTTTTTGGAACTCTACGACAAGGGCCTAGTTTATAGAAAAGAAAATTATGTTAATTGGGATCCTGTTGATGAAACAGTTCTTGCAAATGAACAGGTGATTGATGGAAAAGGTTGGAGATCAGGAACTCCTGTTGAAAGGAAAAAACTTAGTCAATGGTTTTTTAATATATCTAAATTTTCAGATGATTTGCTTCAAGGTCTCGATCAGCTTAATGAGTGGCCTAACAAAGTTAAGGTTATGCAAAAAAATTGGATTGGTAAATCTTTTGGTTGTGAAATAGATTTCAAAATTGAAGGCAATCCAGAGGTTAAAAGTATTAGCTGCTTTACAACTAGGCCAGACACTTTATTTGGTTTTTCATTTTTAGCTGTATCAGTTGATCATCCAATATCAAAACTATATGAAAATAACGGAGAGTTTATTAATTTTAAAGCCGTCTGTTCAAAGACGGGCACAACAGAAGAATCTATCGCACAAGCTGACAAAATTGGATTTAAAACTAATTTAACTGCAATAAACCCACTTGATAAAACTAAACAAGTGCCTGTTTATTTTGCGAACTTTGTTTTAATGGATTATGGCTTTGGAGCAGTATTTGGCTGTCCAGCGCATGACCAGAGAGATTTAGATTTTGCATTAAAGTATAATTTAGATGTCATTTCTGTTGTTAAGCCTAATGATAAAGGAAAAGATTTTAAAGTTTCAAAAGAAGCTTATACAGGGCCAGGAGTTATCTTTAACTCTAAATTTTTAGATGGCCTAAAAGTTCCTGAACAATCAATTGTAGAAACTATTAAAATATTAGAGGAAAGAAAAATAGGGAAAAGAAAAATAAATTTTAGATTAAAAGACTGGGGAGTTTCTAGACAACGATATTGGGGTTGCCCTATTCCAATTGCTTATAAAAAAAATAATGAAATTATTAAAGTTCCTTTAGAAAAACTTCCAATAAGACTACCAGAGGAGATAAACCTTAATACCAATGGCAATCCATTAGATCACCAAGAAGATTGGAGAAAAATTATTATTGATGGTGAGGAATGCTTGTTAGAGACCGATACGCTTGATACGTTTGTAGATTCTTCCTGGTATTTTTTAAGATTTTGTTCACCTAAAAATGAAAATTTAGGTTTTGATATAGATGAAGTTAATTATTGGATGCCTGTTGATCAGTATATAGGTGGGGTAGAACATGCAATATTGCATCTTTTATATTCAAGATTTTTTACAAGAGCACTGGATTATAAAATTAATAAAATTAAAGTTAAAGAACCATTCAAAGGTTTATTTACTCAGGGAATGGTTTGTCATGAAACATATAAAGATCAAAATAATAAATGGTTAAGCCCAGATGAAGTTTTTTCTGAAAATGGAAAAGAATTTTTTAGTAAAATAAATATATCAGAAAAAATAAAAGTTGGTCCATCAGAATCAATGTCTAAATCAAAAAAAAATACCATTGATCCAGAGCAAATGATTAAAGATTATGGGGCGGATGCAGTTAGATTATTTATCTTATCTGACAGTCCACCAGAAAAAGATGTACAATGGTCCTATCAAGGAATGATTGCATCATACAAATTCATACAAAAATTTTGGATATTGCATAAAAAAATAGTTCTTAGTTCTCAGCAGCAGCAAAAGGGAGGTCGAGATTTTAATGAATCTATTGAAGAGTTTACCAATCAAACAATAAATAAAATTAACGTTAACTTAAATAAGTTTAGCTATAATGTTATCATCGCAAACTTACATGAAATCTATGCTTTTTTTAATAAAATATTAGAGGGGAAGTCATTTAATGAAAACCTAATAGCTAACTATGTAAAAATTCTAACTATAATGCTTCCCATTACACCACATCTTGCAAGCGAATGTTTGGAAGAAATTACCACTAATAAAAATTGCTTATGGCCTGAAATTAAAGAAAAATATCTTCAAAGTAATCAGTGCAAGATAGTTATACAAATTAATGGAAAAAAAAGAGGTTTAATTTTGATGGAAAAAAATATTAAAGAGTCAGATTTAATTGAAGAAATTAAAAAAACAAAAGAACTACAAAGACTTATAGAAGAAAAAATTATTATTAAAACTATCTTTATAAAGGATAAATTAATAAACTTAATTTTAAAATAATGCTAAAAAAAATTACTTTATTATTGTTGCTTTGTTTTCTTTGGAGTTGTGGTTATGAACCTCTTTATCTAAAAAAAAATGATTTAAAGCAGCAAATAAATGTCATCACTCTTAATGGAGATCAAAAAATAAATAAAATGATTATATCTTCTTTGGGAATCAAAGAAGATAAAAACTCAACGTCTGGATACGCCTTAATATTAAAAAGCTCAAAAGGAATAGACGTTATTTCAAAGGACAAAACTGGAAATCCCTCAGTCTATAGATCCTCCATCATAGTAAATTTTTCTCTTACCGATAATGATACAATCATTAAACAAAAAGAATTTAATTCAAGTTTTACTTATAATAAAACCCAAGGTAAATTTGATCTTTCTCAATACCAAAAAAGTATTGAATTAAATTTAATTAATGAAATATCAGAAAAGATTTTTATTTACTTAAGGACCTAAGAGATGATTTTGAAATCATTTGAACTTGGTAAATTAAAATTAGAAAATTATAGTTTTTATCTTTTTTATGGTGACAATGAGGGTTTAAAAGAAGAAACAATAAAAAATTTTTTTGAAAAAAAATATCAAGATAAAATTTATAGGTATGAGGAGAAAGAAATATTAGATAATAGAGATAATTTTTTTAATTCTGTTTTTACAAAATCTTTCTTTGATAATGAAAAACTCATAATCATTAATAGAACTACAGATAAAATTAAAGAAACTATAGAGGACTTAATAGAAAAAAATCCAATAGATATTCAAATAATTTTAAATTCTAAAAATCTTGAAAAGAAATCTACTTTAAGAAAAATTTTTGAGAAAGAAAAATCAATTATATGTGTTCCATTTTATGAAGATAACAATCAAACATTAAATTCAATAATCAGTCTTTTTTTTAGAAATAAAAAAATTTCAATATCTCAACAGTTAAAAAATGTTTTAATAGAAAGAAGTAGAGGAGATAGAAAAAATTTAAATAATGAATTGAAAAAAATTGAAAACTATTCATTAAATAAAAAAAACTTAAATCTTGAAGAAATAATAAAGCTAACTAACCTAGCAGACAATTATAGTGCCTCAGAACTTGTTGACCACTCTCTTGCTAAAAATACAAGAAAAACTGTCACTATTTTAAGTGAAAACAACTATTCTGATGAGGATAATATTATAATTATTAGAACTTTATTGGCTAAACTTAAGAGATTGGTCAAAATTTATGAATTAGTTGATGAAAAAAATAATATTGAACAAGCAATTTCCACATGTAAACCTCCAATTTTTTGGAAAGACAAGCCACTTGTTATTCAACAAATAAGGTCTTGGAGGAAAGATCATTTAAAAAATTTAATTTATAAAACAAATGAAATTGAACTTTTAATTAAGAAAAACTCTAGTGTAGCAAAAAATATATTGTCAGATTTTTTAGTTAATAATTCAAAAAAAACTAATAATTAGATTTTATTATTTCAATTATTTTATTTAATTGATCTAAACCTTTATATTCCAACAATAAAGATCCTGAATTATTTCTTTTATTTTGAATTAAAACATTGAGACCGATTTTTTCTCTAATTGAATCTTCTAAAGCTTTTAAGTTTGTATCTTTGGAGGGTTTAAGAGAATATTTTTTAGTTTTAAAAATCTTAACAAAGCTTTCAGATTGTCTTACTGAAAGGTTTTTTTCAATTATTTTATTTGCTACAAATTCTGCATTATCCAAACCAACTAAAATTTTTGCATGACCGGGGGTCAATTTTTGAGTTTCAATTAACTTTAGAACCGCTTCGGGTAAGCTTAATACTCTTAAAAAGTTAGCAATATGGCTTCTACTTTTTCCAATAAATTTTGCTACTTTTTCTTGATCATAAGAAAACTCATCAATAAGACGTTGATAACCACGTGCTTCTTCTACTGCATTTAAATCATTTCTTTGAACATTCTCGACAATGGCAAACTCTAAAGATTTTAAATCATCTACATCAGCAACAACAACTGGAACTTCATGTAACCCTGCCTTTTGTGCTGATAGCCACCTTCTCTCTCCTGCAATTATTTCATACTTTGAATTATCATCACTAGATTTTCTAACAATAATTGGCTGAATAATGCCTCTCTCTTTTATTGATTTTGTTAAATCTTGTAAACTTTCCTCATCAAATGTTTTCCTAGGTTGAAACTTATTGCTTACAAGATCAGATATTGAAACTTTATTAATATTTATTTCTGCTTTTGATTCACCGATCAAGGATGACAAACCTCTACCTAGACCTTTTTTTATTTTGTTAGTATCCATTATGCAGCACTCCCTATTTTTTGTTCTTGACTAATAAATTCATCAGTAAATTTAAAATATGATTTACTGCCCGGACAAGATTTGTCATACATTAGAACTGGCATACCGTGTGATGGGGCCTCCGACAGCCTGACGTTTCTTGGGATCACTGTTAGATAAACTTTTTCATTGAAATAATCTCTTGCTTCTTTTTCAACTTGTGTTGAAAGTTTGTTTCTCTTGTCATACATTGTTAAAAGTATTCCTCTAATTTTTAAATCAGGATTTAAATTAGCTTTTATTCGTTCTATGGTTTTCATTAATTGCGTTAAACCCTCTAGTGCAAAAAATTCAGTCTGTAATGGTACTAGAAGCGAGTGAGAAGACACCAAAGCCATGACTGTGAGCAAACTTAGTGATGGTGGACAGTCTATAAGTATATAGTCATAGGTTGCTCTAGAATCATTTAAATAAGGGGTTAATTCGCGTTTTAAAATAAAGGCTCTCATACTATCACCAGCTGTCTCAACCTCGAGGCCAGATAAATCTACATTCGAAGTAATAATATCTAAATTTTTAAAATCTGTTTTTCTAATTACATCAGATATTGCTCTTGTTCCATTCAACACTCCATAGATTGTATCACTCGAACTTTCTAAATTGGATAAACCAAGTCCTGTGGTAGCATTCCCTTGTGGATCTAGATCAATTACTAAAACCTTTTTCTCTTGCTGAGCTAAACCTGCTGCAAGATTAATTACTGTTGTTGTTTTTCCAACCCCGCCCTTTTGATTTATTACAGAAATAATTTGCATTTAGTTTTTAATATTTTTTTTTAATATTTTTTATATTTAATAAAAATGAATCTTCACTCGTAATACTTTTTTTCTTTTCGAAATCAAAACTCCAATTTATTAAGGTTTCTTCTAAAACTTTTTCTCCATTTTTTCCCATGAAGACAATTAAATTTTTGTAACTGCTAAAATTTTTATAAACTAAATCTAAAATTATTGGTAAAGGTTTAAAAGCTCTTGCCATTATTGTACCCGAGTCTAAATTTTGTGCCTCAAAAATATTTTCTTGCATGACTTCGGTATTTAATTTTA
>Ga0209710_1002149_pt1 | contig 14099 bp, 18 predicted proteins | sample ArcticOcean_MG_C_5_FD_187436 | JGI IMG/M metagenome (GOLD analysis project Ga0209710, IMG submission 187436) | Marine microbial communities from western Arctic Ocean - ArcticOcean_MG_CB4_138 (SPAdes) (version 2) | ecosystem: Environmental > Aquatic > Marine > Oceanic | place: Arctic Ocean...
GTTTATTTCTTATGCAGCAAAAAATTTTTTCAAAGATAGTTTTTTTAAAATACTAGCTTCTGTTTTAATTGGAGCTCTCATCATTTTTGCATGTGGAGTTTTACATTTATCTATTTTCACAGGAATTCCAAAAGCTATTACGCTCGGTTTTATGCCATTTATCTTTAGTGAAACACTCAAGATAGCTTTGGCTGTTTTCATTACTTATGCTCTTTTAAAAAAAACAAAGCAAATTGACTAAGCCTTAGGTATAAATTTTAAAACGATACCGTTATTACAATATCTTAAACCGGTCGGCTCAGGTCCGTCTTTAAAAACATGACCATGGTGTCCTTGGCATTTTGCACAGTGGTATTCATTTCTTGGAATGACAATTTTAAAGTCGGTTTTAAATTCTAAAGAACCGGGAATGTAATCGTAAAAGGAAGGCCATCCTGTGCCGCTATCAAATTTCATTTCTGAGGTAAAAATTTTTGAATCACAACCAACGCATAAATAATCACCTACGCGTTTTTCATTATTTAAAACACTAGAATTTGGTCTCTCAGTTCCTTCCTTGCGAAGTACGTCATACTCTTCCGGTCTTAATTTTTCTTTCCAGTCTTTGTCAGTCATCGAAAAAACCTTTCCGCTATATAAGCTAGCACTAATCAAAATTAAAATCTTTGTAAATTGTCTTCTATCTAATTTAAATAAATTCATGTTATAATATTAATATATGAATTTAATAAAATATTTAATTTTTTTTTCTTTATTTTTAAGTCAAACTATTTTTGCGGCAGGAACAAGTGATAATAGTAAGAAAAATATCAACTATAGTAACGAATATACACTTGTTCTAGAATTAATAAAAAAAGAAAATTTTAAATTAGCTATTAATAAATTAAAAATCTTATTACATAAAAAGTCAAAAAATTTTACTAAAGCTGATATTTATAACTATCTAGGATATTCCCACAGAAAAATCAAAAGTTATGGAAAGGCAGAAAAATATTATCTCAAAGCTTTAAAAATTAATAAAGACCATATTGGTGCCCTAGAGTATATCGGTGAATTATATCTTGAGACAAACAGGACTGAAAAAGCAAAAGAATATCTTGAAAAATTAAAATTAGTCGCAGGTGAAAATAGTGAGGAGTATCTTGAGCTTTACGATCTTTTCAACAGTCCTTCCTCTTAAATTTTTTTTTGTAATAGAAAAATAATAACCAGCTCTTAGTATTATTATTTAATAATGCTTAAAATTAGATTCTATAAATCAATATTATTAATACCTATTATTTTTTCTATATTTGTATTTTCTCAAATTAAAACAAATAATGATTATTCTAACCAAGACTTATCCTATGAAAATAATCTGTATAAATATTCAGATAGTTTTATTAATGTGAGTTATTTATCAAAACTAGAGATAATTAAAAACAACCAAAAATATTTATTGGAACTTAACACCTGTTTCCCAAGTTCTAATTCTGATAACTGCATCAATATAGAAAGTGAAGTATTTTTTAGTAGTTTAGATAATTGTGAAAAAGAAGGAAAAAAAGTATTTCAAAATTCTTTTGATCTACATGGTAATGGAATTGACATAGAATATATCTGCAAAGAAATACCTATAGATATGTATGCTAATTTAGATATTTTAACTAATAGGATATAATGATCTTATCGAAATTATTTCTTTTTAGCTCTTCTTTTAGCTCTTCTTTTAGTGGATCCGATTTTTCTACGACCACGGTGTTTCTTTGGGTATCCCATAGGTGGGGACTATAGTGATTTTAATTAAGAAAATAAACATTTTTTTTAATAAATAATCCTATAATTTAATTTTAGTGAAAAGGTTCTTTCTAATACTAATTGCAGGCTCAATTTTAGCGGTAGGTAATGGTTTTAGAATGTCTTTAGGAATATATGTCCCTGATCTTCTAACCTCAACAATTTTTGGAGCTTCAGCTATTGGTCTTACTTATGGAATTTTTAATTTAATGTGGGGTTCAATGTCTCCTATAGCTGGGGCATTTGCAGAGCAAAAAGGCTACGTAAAAACTTTTTTTGTAGGCTTCTTAGGAGTTTCTTTAAGTTTTTATATTACTTCTTTAGCAATTAGTCCTATTCATTTTTTATTAGGACTTGGTTTAATTGGAGGATTATCAGCTGGAGTAATATCGGTTCCTGTAGTGATAGGAGGCGTTTCTAAGTATTTTGATGATGATAAATCAAGGAGTACGGTCACAGGAATTCTTATGTCTATTGCAGCTACAGGTATGTTCATATTTACCCCAATTAATCAGTATTTAGTTACTGCTTTTGGCTGGAGTTTATCTTTTCAAATAGTAGCCATGTTTTACTTATTATTTATTCCTATGGCTTTTATTTTTCTTTTAAAAAAACCAGAATCCAAAAGTAAGAAGAAATTAACAGAAAGAAAAATTTTAGATGTAGTATCTTTTGCATTCAAAGACAAAAGCTATCGATATCTAATACTTGGATTCTTTGTTTGTGGACTCCATGTTGCATTAATATCAAATTATTTACCCGTATTTGCTCAAATTAAAGGCTTAGAGACTAACGTAGCGGCTACAGGATTAACATTAGTTGGCTTATTTAATATGATGGGAACTCTAATTTCCGGAAGAGTTTCAGGCATTGTAAAAAAAAAATATGTCTTATCATTTATTTATTTTACAAGGGCAATTGTCATAACGCTGCTTTTAATAATGCCAACCAATAATTTCACAATAATTGCCTTTAGTTGTGTGATTGGACTTCTTTGGCTTTCAACGGTTCCGCCAACTTCTGGTATTGTGGCTAATCTTTTTGGGACCAGATATTTATCTACCTTATTTGGTATAGTGATGGTTTCCCATCAATGTGGAGCATTTGTAGGCTCAGTTGTTGGTGGCTTAGTAATAGATTTATACGGATCATTAGATCTAGCTTGGATCTTAGCTATTATTATTTCCTTATTTTCTGCATTCATTCATTTTCCCATTATTGAAAAAAAACAATCTGAAGAAGTATTTGCATAAAATTATTATTGAGTAAAGTCATTACAAATGTTGTTGGAGGGATTATTGTAAAGGGAGATAAAATTCTTATTGCACAAAGATCCGATAGGGCAGATCACCCCCTAAAATGGGAATTTCCCGGAGGAAAAGTTCTCCCTAATGAAAATATAAACCAAGCATTAATGAGGGAGTTTAGAGAGGAGTTAGGTATTGAGATTAAGAAATCTTTTTTCTTAATGGATTATATTCATGAATATAAATATTTAAAAAAAGTACATCTCCATTTTTTTAAAATTGATGATTATTTAGGAAAAATTTCCAATCATGTACATTCTAAAATAATTTGGACAAATGCAATTGATATAAAAAATTTTGATTTTTTAGATGGGGATATTAAAATTATCGAATATATGGCAAATACAGATATTCTAGGTCTTAAAAGTAAATAATTTATAATCAATGTATTGTTTTTAATTAAAAATAAAATTAAAATATAAACTGTGAATTTTTTTCAGACTCATATCCACCCTCATCAAAAAGATAGATTAACTTTTCTTGGTTACTGGATTATTTCGTTAATATTTTGGTCTTTTATGATGAATATTAGTTTAATTATTGTAATTGTTTTCTCAATAGTCGGTCATTATATATTTTCAAAGCCTTTAGCTGCTTTTTTTTTCATTACAAAAAACTTTTTAAAGAAAAATTACTTCAATAACTTGGATATATTTGAAGCTTATTATGCCGGTTTTGAACTAGGTAGAATTGTAAGGATAGTAACCAAATCATTTTTTTTTATAATTATATTTTTTATTGCTCGAATTGTGATGTACGGCTATTTATCATTTATTGCTTAAATCTTTGATAGGAAATAAATACTCTACTAATAATTGTAGCTATACAAAGCATGGAAAATAAAAATGCAAAAATATTAAAAAATTGTGGAGCTAATAAGCATAGAGTCATAAAAATTATTGTCTCAAACCCTTCAACTAAACCTGACGCATAATAAAAACCTTTATTAATTTCCTTAGAACTTTCATTCTCGAATGTTGGATGATAATTTTTAAGTATAGCCGCGTAAGCTAGAAATGTAGAACTTGTTCCGATATATAAGAAAAGCAATAAGCAAGAAGACATAAGAAAAACACTATCTGACAGACCAAAAGAGAACACAAAGCCCCCATAGATTATAAAATCAAATACAATATCTATATATCCACCAAAAGGACTTGGAGTAGTTAATCTTGCCATCGTTCCATCCAGACCATCTAAAAGCCTATTTAATATTAAGGCGACAAGAGCGTATAAGTAAAAATCTAAAATTATAAAGGCACACATTAATATCCCTATAATGAAACCCATTAGACTAACTTGATTTGGAGTAATAAACTTAATTAGTATTTTAGATACAAGCTTTAAAAATGGTTGAGTGTAGGGTTGAATTATTTTATCTATCATTATTATTAATATTTAATTTAACTTTTACTTAATTTAACTATATCCATAATATAATAATGTCACAAGACATCTCACTTTTATTGGCTTTTTTAGCTGGATTTCTCAGTTTTTTATCTCCGTGTGTACTTCCTATTGTTCCTGGTTTTATTTCCTATATTGCAGGCACTTCTCTTAATGAATTAAAAAATGGGAATGAATTTAATAATATTAATCTTATAAAGAAAATTTGTCTTTTTATTTTAGGATTTTCTTTAATATTTATTCTACTCGGCTTGTCCGTTGATTACATTTCAAATTTTCTTTTTATGTATAAAAAAAACTTATCTATTCTGTCTGGAACATTAATAATTTTATTTGGATTATTTTCAATTGGAATTTTAAATTTAAATTTTTTAAATAGAGAATTAAAATTTGATTTAGCATTTCAAAAATTTAATTTTTTTAGCCCTTTTTTAATTGGAATAGCTTTTGCTTTTGGGTGGAGTCCTTGTATAGGGCCAATCTTAGGCTCAGTTTTATCAATAGCGTATCAAGATAACATTAGTGGAGTATTACTCTTATCATTTTACTCAGTAGGGTTAGGTTTGCCTTTTTTAATTGTTGGGTTTTTTATTGGAAAAATTTCAAATTATTTAATGAAATTAAATAAGTTCATATTATTTTTTAAAATATTTACTGGTATTCTGTTAATTACGACTGGTATTTTGATACTAAATGGATCAATTCAATCTTTTGGCTTTAAACTAAATACTATTATTCCTAGTTTTGAGTTATTTTTGTTATAGATTAAAAATATGATAATTGAAATTTACACAAAACCAACTTGCCCTTACTGTCATAGTGCCAAAGAGCTACTGTTAAAAAAAAGTATAAAATTTCAAGAGCACGACTTAACTCAAAGTCCAGAACTAAGAAATTTGATGATAGAGCGTACGAGTGGACTGACTACCGTCCCTCAGATTTTTATTAATAACGAATATCTTTCTGATTGTGACGGGCTTTTTATCTTAGAAAATACTGGAAAATTAGATAAAATTATTGAAGAAAATAAATGAAAAATAAGAAATTATTCTTATTTTTATTCTTATTTATATTATTTTTAGTATTTATTTTATTTCTTAATTTTAAAGATAATTTTAATATCAATGAGATTTTGAATTATTATTTTGAAATTAACGCATATATAGAAAAAAACTTCATTCAATCGATTTTAATATTTATTGCATCTTACTCTATTTTAGTTCTTTTGAACTTCCCCCTAGTCAGTCTGCTCTCTCTCTCAGGAGGGTTGTTTTTTGGAACTATTGTAGGAGGCATACTCGTCACAATTGGAGCCACTTTAGGTGCAATAATTTTTTTTATGTTGGCTAAATATTTTTTTTATGATTTTTTTAAAAAAAAAGTACTTCTACATTTAGTTAAATTTGAATATTACTTTAAGAAAAATGAATTTGGTTTTTTGCTTATCTTAAGATTTGTGCCAGGCTTACCTTTTGTTGTCCAAACTTTAGTTGCTGCTTGTTTAGGAGCAAATAATGTTAAATTTTTCTGGACTACCTTTTTAGGGATTATGCCTGTAACATTTATTATTACTAATATAGGCAGTAATATCCATGAAATAATTCTAACTGGTGAAGAGGTTGGCTTACACCTCATATATCAACCTCAATATATAATTCCAATTTGCTTATTATTATTATTTACAGCTTTAGGTATTTTTTTTAAAAATAAAATTAATTAATTTCAATGGCAAATTCTTTTTTAGTTTGAAATTTTCCAATTAATAGAGGTCTAAAAGAATAATACGTTTCAAATTCATTCTCGAATGATTCTCTTTGATCACTACTTATAGATATCAACAAAGGCCCTGAGGTTTGGGGATCGAAAAGTATTTTTGATAAATTTGAAATATCTAGATTTTTTTCTGACATCATTTTAATATGATGAATTGAGCTTTCTCTATTGTCTTCATATGCTGAGCTTTGAAATAATTTAAGTTCACTAAGACATTCCGCAATGATTATTTTTTTATTTAAAATTAAATTCGCAGTTAAGTCAGAGTTTAGGCAGATATCTATTAAATGTGCCGCTAAGCCAAACCCACTTATGTCCGTTAAAGCCTTACCATTAAAATTCTTAGATATTTCATATGCTTTTTTGTTGGATATGAGCATATTGTTCAATACTTTTTCATATATAGAAGGCGATACTCTTTTTGCATTGTTTGCAAAAGCAGACATTAAGAAACCAACTCCTAATGGTTTAGTTAAGTAAATAAGGTCATTTTCCCTAGCTTGATCTTTGGAAGTATCCAAAATTTTAGTCCCATTCATATTTAATGTAATTCCAGGTTCATCGGATGTGTATGTATGGCCTGATGCAAGTAAGCTTTTATCGATATTAGATTCATGGATTATTCCTTGCATAAAAAATTCTAAATAAAATTTTTGTGCAAGATCTTCATGATGTGGTAGACCTAAAGAGACTGAAAATGAATTCACTTTACTACCAGATGATAAAATATCATTTTGTGAATGAAGATAAGCAATCCTTCCAAATACATAAGGATCCATATCACTGAAATATTTAATATGATCTATTGACTGTACGAGCTCTTTATCTGATAAGCTTATAGAAGCTGAGTCTGATAATATTTCTAAATTTTTACTATTAGAATGATTCAGGTAACTTAATAAATTATTTTTAGATAGTTTTGATCCACATCCTTCACACCTCATTTTTAAATTAATTTGATTTTGCACTTTAGTAGACAAAGGAAGTTTTATTTTTTTTTTAGAATTAGTCATTGACTCATTAAAAGAAAATTTTTTTATAAAGCGTCTGTCAATAAATTCTTTTAATCTCCATACTAAATTTCCATTTATAGAAATATTTCTCCAGTTCAGCACAGCACTTTGACTTCCCGTACCAATTAAATACAGCCAATGAGATTGAGGTTTAAAAGCAGAGAGATTTTCACCCAAGAGAAATTTAAATATATTTTTTTTTAATTGTTCGCCTTGACGAACAGCCATCACTCCCGATTTTGGCCTTTTAGCATAATTTAAAGAGGCTATGTCTCCAGTTGCAAATATATTTTTATGATTTTCAGATTGTAGGTGAGGATTTACTTTAATAAATCCGTCTTGATCTAAATTGAGACTAGAATTGACTACCCAAGATAAGCTCATGGCTCCTGTTGAAATAAAACTTATATTTGTTGGGTATTTATTTTCATTTTTATCTTCAATATATTTATCTTGAATGGAAAGAATCTCAGAGTTTATGAAATTAATATTACGCTCATCTAATAATTTTAAGATTTTTTTTAAACTTTGAGAGTTTATACTATTTTCTAAATATTTTTGATTTGAAAAAACTGTTAGTTTGATATTGTTTTTAAATCTAGAATTCAGTGCAAATGCAATTTCTATCCCAGCTACTCCGCCTCCTATAATTGAACAGGAGATAAATTTTTCTTTTCTAATTAAATCTTCTATTAGAATAATTTGATTATGCAAATCACTAATAGGCTTTACTTTAATAATTTTTGCGTCTTTGGAAATATTTAATTTATCAGTTTTCGATTGGGACCCGACATTTAAAGATAGTACGTTATATTTTATTGGAGGGTGATTTTTAAAGTAGATGTAATTTTTTTTTTCATCTAACCTGACTACCTCATCATTAATAAAAATCGTTTCACTATTTTTGCAGAGCTTAGGAATATCAATTGATACATCTTCAAACTTATAATAATTCTCAATCAGTCCAGGCATCATTCCTGAATACAATGAAGAATAACCATTATTAATTAATATTGTTTGAAGACCTTCATACTTTCTCATTGTCAGATGTTTTAAAACTTGAATATTAGAATGACCTGCACCAATAAGTACTAGAACTTGAGATTTTGGAATTTTTTGAATATTCAAATTTAATTAAAAGAACCGTTAATAGGATCGATATAATTAACCATAAGAACTTTACTGATAGTTTTAGATTTATTCATTAAAGTATGTTCTTGATTGGTTGGAAATCTAAAAGTATCTCCTGCTTTTAATGTTTCTGATTGTTTTTTCAAATTTACTACAACCTCACCGCTGATCACAGTTATATTCTCAAAAGTATTGCTTCCATGAGATCTTGATGGGAGTTGACCTTTAGGCTTCATTGTAAGAACATACCATTGAAGCCAACTGACTGTTTCACCTGCTCCTAATATACTTAGTTCACATAATCCGTCTTTGGAACTAATATTTGGAGTTTCTTTAGAGGTTTCAATTGGACTGGATTTGCCTTCATCTATATTCATAAAAAATCCTGATAAAGTTTCTTCTAGAGCATCAGCTATGCGCATCATTGTCGATACAGTTGGATTTGATATATTTCTTTCAATCTGCGAAAGTATTGATTTTGAAACGCCCGACTTAGAAGATAGTTGATCTAAGGTCATTTTTTTTCTTTTTCTTAAGTCCCCAAGTCTTGACCCAATATTTAATTCATTTTTTTTAGCCATTTTTTAGGTTACTTTGCCGTATTTTCTTAAAAAAACCAAGTAAATTAAGGGGTTTAAGTAATTATCTTTATGAATGGTTTTTCGACCTCTTGAAACTATTAATATTAAACCCATCTTTAAAAGTATTAGCACTCTGCCTATAAGAGTGCTAAATAATTGTATTAAATAAAATAGAGGAGTATTACACATGAACTTAAAACCTTTACACGATCGTGTCTTAGTCGAAAGAGTAAGTGCAGAAGATCGAACAAAAGGCGGCATCATTATCCCAGATACTGCACAAGAAAAGCCTATGGAAGGCAAAGTTGTGTCAGCGGGAAGTGGAGCAAGAAACGAAGCAGGACAACTAGTTCCTTTAGACGTAAAAAAAGGCGATAAAATCCTTTTTGGAAAATGGTCTGGAACAGAAGTTAAGATTGACGGTAAGGAATTACTGATCATGAAAGAGTCCGACATTATGGGAATTATTGAAAAGTAATCGGGAGGTTATATAAATATCATGGCAGGAAAATTAATTCAATTTGGCACAGAAGCTAGAGCAAAAATGCTTAACGGCATTAATATATTAGCAGATGCTGTTAAAGTTACTTTAGGCCCTAAGGGTAGAAACGTAGTTATTGATAAATCATTCGGTTCTCCAAGAACTACAAAAGATGGTGTATCAGTTGCAAAAGAAATCGAGTTATCCGATAAATTTGAAAATATGGGTGCTCAGATGATTAAAGAAGTTGCAAGCAAAACCAATGATCAAGCTGGAGATGGAACTACAACTTCAACAGTTCTTTGTCAGTCATTAGCCACAGAAGGCTTTAAAGCGGTTGCAGCAGGTATGAACCCTATGGATCTGAAAAGAGGCATGGACACTGCAGTAGACGCAGTAGTTGCAGAGTTACAAAAAAACTCAAAACCTGTAAAAGGTGAAAAAGAAGTTGAGCAAGTTGGAACGATTGCATCAAATGGTGATGCTGAAGTTGGAAAAATGATTGCTCACGCTATGCAAAAAGTTGGAAAAGAAGGCGTGATTACAGTTGAAGAATCAAAAAGCAATGACACTGAATTAGATGTTGTTGAAGGTATGATGTTTGACCGTGGTTACCTAAGTCCTTATTTTGTTACTAACGGTGAAAAAATGAAAGTTGAACTAGAAGACTGTTTAATTCTTCTTCATGAGAAAAAACTATCAAGCCTACAGCCAATGCTTCCACTTTTAGAGTCTATTGTTCAATCAACTAAGCCTCTTCTAATTATCTCTGAAGATGTTGAAGGAGAAGCTCTTGCTACTCTTGTTGTTAACAAACTTCGTGGTGGGTTAAAGATAGCAGCTGTAAAAGCTCCTGGTTTTGGCGATAGAAGAAAAGCTATGTTAGAAGATATCTCTATCCTAACTGGCGGCCAAGTCATTAGTGAAGACCTAGGTATTAAACTTGAAACAGTTACTATTGACATGCTTGGAAAAGCTAAAAGAATAGTTATTGATAAAGAAAATACTGTTATTGTTGGTGGTGCCGGTAAGAAGAAAGATATTGAAGGTAGATGCGAACAAATTAGAAAGCAAATCGACGAAACATCATCAGACTATGATCGTGAAAAACTTCAAGAACGCCTTGCTAAATTAGCTGGCGGTGTTGCTGTTATTAAAGTTGGCGGAGCTTCAGAAGTTGAAGTTAAAGAGAAGAAAGACAGAGTAGAGGATGCTATGCATGCTACTCGCGCTGCAGTTGAAGAAGGAATTCTTCCTGGTGGTGGCACGGCTCTTCTTTATGCAACTGCTGTTTTATCTAAAGTAAAAGTTGATAACGATGATCAAAGAGTAGGTGTTGAAATAGTTAGAAAAGCTCTATCTGCTCCTTTAAAGCAAATAGCTCAAAATGCTGGTCATGATGGTGCTGTAATTGCTGGTAAAATATCTGAAAGCAAAGATACAACTTATGGTTTTGATGCTCAAAGCGGCAAGTTTTGTGATCTGGTTAAAGCTGGAATTATTGATCCAACTAAAGTAGTTAGAACGGCATTGATTGATGCTGCATCTGTTGCAGGACTTCTTACTACAACAGAAGTAATGATTACAGACAAGCCTGATGATAAGCCTAGTGGCGGCGGAATGCCTGATATGGGCGGCATGGGTGGCATGGGTGGTATGCCGGGAATGATGTAAATTTAATAAAAAAATAACCTATTTAAAAAGGCCGCTTTATGCGGCCTTTTTTTATCAAATTATTTTTATAATACTGATAATATAAAAATCAAATGACTTTCAAAAACTTACTTAATATTTCTGATTTAACTAGAAAAGATATGGATCAAATTTTAGATTATGCTGGTAAATTAGGCGAAACTAGTTCTGACGATCTTAAAAATAAAAATATTGGCTTGATATTTGAGAAATATTCAACAAGGACCAGACTTTCATTTCAGGTGGGCATCAGTCAGTTAAATGGAAATCCAATTGATATTAAATTTGAAGAATTAAACTTACAGAGAACAGAATCGTTTGAAGATACATTTAAAATATTTGGTTGTTATCTTGATGCTATTATTTTTAGAACTACAAGTCATATTAGATTAATTGAAGCCTCCAACGCATTTCAAAAACCAATTATTAATGCATTGTCAGATTTATCCCATCCGTGTCAGATAATTTCTGATTTATTTACATTAAAGAATCATTTCTCAACTCTTAATAATATTACTATTAGCTGGCTCGGTGATGTAAATAATGTCTTATATAGTTTTATTGAGGCTGCAAAAATTTTTCCAGAAATTTCACTAAATATATTTACTGATAAAAAAATTCATCAAGAAAATATTTTAAAATTCCCTCAATCAGACAATGTAAATTTTTATTATGATGTTATTGGTGAGGAAATTAAAAATTCTGATTGTATTATGACGGATGTTTTTACTTCTATGAATGATAAGTCTGATGAAAAAGAAATACTGCTAAAAAAATATCAAGTTAATAGAGAGTTGATGTCTTTAACTAAGGATAGTTGTATTTTTATGCATTGCCTTCCTGCTAACATAGGTTCTGAAGTTACAGATGAAGTTTTAAATAGTTCTCAATCTATTGTGATGAAGCAGGCTAAAAATAGATTAATATCTCAAAAAGGTATATTAAAATGGTTAAATATTTAACAATTTTATTGCTATTTATCCTTACGGGATGCCAAAGAGAATTACCTACGAATATTGATAAGTATCAAGCTGATAATAAAGAAATTTTTTTCAATGTTGTTCAAAAAAATATAACTTTTACTGAAAACTCACAAGGCATCTATTTAAATTTAATCAAGAAATACATAAATAATTGGTACGAAAATGATGTTAAAGTTAATGGTTTTGATGGAACTTTAAATGTTGAAATTACAAAAATTTCCTCACTTGAGTCCATAGTTCAAAATGGAGTAAAAATTGAAGTTATTTTAAATCTAGAATTTAAAATTTCAAAAACGGCTCTTAATAGCGAAAGAATAATTTATTTAAATGGAAGTGAATTCGGAGAGTTAACAGGATCTTTTTCATTAGATGATAAGTCTATAGTGGTAGAAAATATTATTAAAAGATTAATTAATAATTTTAGTTTAAAATTATCAAATGAAGTTAATTAATTTTTCCAATAGAAAGGAGATAATAGTATTAAAAGAGTAAGTATTTCTAATCTCCCAAATAACATTCCTAGTGATAGTATTACTTTTGAATAACTGGATAATTGACTAAAATTACCCTCTGGACCAATCATTTCTCCTAATCCTGGACCAACATTTGAAATTGAAGTGGCGGCAGCTGATAGACATGTAACTAAATCTAATCCGCTAAAAGATAATAAAAAAGCGATAATAATAAAACCTAATATATAAACAAAAAAGAAACTAGTTACAGAGTCAAACGTAGATTCAGATACATTATTTCCATTAAATTTTGATGCAAAAACACCATGAGGTTTAATAAGTTTACGAATATGATTTTTTACAGACAAAAATAAGATTTGAAATCTAAATATTTTTAATCCTCCTGTAGTTGAACCGGCACAACCACCTATAAACATTATAAATAAAAATAAAATAGAAGAGTAATTGCCCCATTTTTCAAAATCATCACTAACAAAACCCGTCCCAGTAATGATGGATATTGAGTTAAAAGATATGGTCATAATTGTATCAATACCTGAGCTATTAATATTTTCCCCTATAATAAAATATAAAGAAATAATTAAGACAATAATAATTGTTAGAAATAATTTAATTTGCTGATCTTTGAATAATATTAATGGGTTTTTTATTGATACTTGAGCTATTAATATGAAAGGTAAACTGCCAATTATCATAAATATTATAGAGGTTAAAAGTATTTTATTATTATTAAAAAAAGCTAAGGATTCATTGTGAGTTGAGAATCCACCTGTTGATATAGTTGTAAATCCATGAGTTATTGCATCAAATAAGCTCATTCCAAAATAAAAATATGTAACAATACATGCCAGAGTTAGGGAGATATAAATAATAAATATTTTTGAAACTACCAAAGATATTCTTGGTAAAAATTTTTCATAAGGATCATCTCCTTCCATATGAAATAGTTGCATCCCACCTACTTTCAGAAAAGGTAAAACTGAAATCGCTAAAACAATTATTCCTATTCCTCCAAGCCACTGCAATAACGCTCTCCAAATAAGAACACCTTTTGGCTGTAAATCTAAGTCATTAATAATGGTTGATCCTGTAGTTGTAATTCCACTCATAGATTCAAATATAGCATCTACAAAACTTAAATTTGTCTTAGCGAACATAAAAGGTATTGAACATATTAATGCCATAACTATCCATGATATGCCGGTCAAAAAAAAAGCTCCCTTTAAGTTTAATTTCATTTCAGCGTCTTTATTTATAATTATGAGTGAACCGCCAACTACAAGATAAACAATGAGAGGTACAGCATATGCCTGCCATTGGTCAGTTTTGTATATAATTTCAGTTATTAGAGGAATACATAAAAAAAAACCTGTTGAGCAGATAAGAAAGCCTAGTACCAATGATATTGGTTTGAAATCAAACATTTAATTTAATCTAATTTTAGTGAATTTTCTTCTTTTCATAAGGGCTATCAAGAGAAAA
>Ga0209710_1002150_pt1 | contig 14089 bp, 6 predicted proteins | sample ArcticOcean_MG_C_5_FD_187436 | JGI IMG/M metagenome (GOLD analysis project Ga0209710, IMG submission 187436) | Marine microbial communities from western Arctic Ocean - ArcticOcean_MG_CB4_138 (SPAdes) (version 2) | ecosystem: Environmental > Aquatic > Marine > Oceanic | place: Arctic Ocean: Canada...
TGATGCACTTGCAGACGGTTTGTTCCCGCATTGGATGGAACAGCGTGTGGCCTCGATGTGTGAATCTCAACAAATCAGTACAGTTGCAGATATAGAGGCACAGCTACGAATGGGGATTCCTTTCGTTGACACATTACCTCAAGATGAAACGGTTTCATTCCTACACGATTCGCAAAATTCATCGACTCCTCAAGGCTCATTGGCAATGAAAATAGACTATGCGATATGGCGAAGTGTCGAGATTCTTTGGGGCATGAATACTTCTGTAGAAACCAAGAAGACATCACGTCAAACAAGGTTGATTTAACACCCAACCGTTTCCTGTTTCTTCAATTTCGATTTAACCGTAATCTTCAGTTTGGTACGTAAAATTCATTTTCTCTTCATTCAAGCCGAGGCATCCGGGGATTCATTCGAAGGTCGAACCAGAATCATGTGCAATGCGATACCAACTGGCATCATCATCACGCCAAAGAACACGGTTGTTGCTGTAATCCAACGAGGACTGTTTTGCTCTAAGCATCGCTTCCACATCCAGTGTGTGACAAAGATATCTCCAGCAACCATGTGTGCCCAAGCCGCAGATGCGCCGGGTTTTGAACCCATAATGGTTGCAAGGCCATCAAGGATTCCAGTGGGGTCTGTTGAGTCTTTAGCTAAGTCAATCAATCCTTGAGGGTCAGCGATGGTGACCGCCCACCAAATGAGAACTGGTCCGAGGAAGAACCATGGTCCTTGCATTACTTTTTTGGTCATTTCATGTTCGGGAAAAACCAGCATTGCAAACCAAAAAGGGCCAACCCACATTGTCGAAAAGAAAAACGAGTAATCGTAGACATCCATGTTGTCTGTCCAGGCTTTGGTGCTATAGTATCTCGTTTCGTAAACTGCTGTGAAAGCGGCGAAGGTTTTGAACAGAGTCTGGGATTTACTTGAACATCCGCTTGATCTTCCATGAAATCTTTCGCTTCCCAATCCAGGGATAAGCATCACTAATCCAGGGGTTGAATTTGTCAGGTCGTCGAACAAAGTATCGATTTCCTTGCTTACGCCCTTCAAATTCGTTGGGAATTCCATCGACATATGGCTGGAGTTCCCAATGTTGGAACTTCTCATCAAATTCAAGAATTATCTCATCTGCGTTTTTGGAAACGGTGCAACTCTTGTCCACGATTGCCTTTAGTAAACGGACAGATGTTGGATTATATTCTTGAACAGAACCAACTGAGTATTTTTGTAAAGAATAAATAGGGGGGATATCCAGTGAAGAACATGCAGCATCATTCTGATTCGATGCTGTTGCCTTTTGAGAACATAGTTTTGCAGTCCAAATACCAAGAACTTTTTTCGAAATCTTTCGAAGAAGTTAGCACGGACTATACGACTATAACAAATTATACTGAACCATATTCTATCATCCGCAAATTAAATCAAAATCTTTGCAGTCTCCTTCAGAAAGGTGAGCATGAGATTTCATTACCATTAAAATTAGCCAGGTCCGTTAGCGAAATCAGTGAAGTTCCGCCCATGGAGATCCTATCAGAACTTGAGTCTTTTAGCGATTCAATTCAAGATAAAATAAAAAATGAAGTCGTAAAGGAATCTTACTTCGATCGACTCCTATATCCCGGATTATTTGAACTAAGTTTTTTTGAACCTTTGATGAAAGGATTGTTTCGAAAATATCAACTAGACGAACAATATTTTGAAAAACTCTTTTGTTCTACTACACGTTCTTGGCCTCAATCATGTGATTGTGATTGGGATGACAAAACAGATCCTGAAATGTGTTCATCTTGTTCCTCCCATACCGCTTTTTTCTCACATGGTTCAATAATTCTCCATAGAAATTTTTCTGAACACGCTAACCAACCACGCTCCCCGAACCACCTGGAGGGACTGAAGGAGGCATTCAGCAATTCTCAGCTCATTTGGAAGGAAATAAAAACCTCTGATATGGTAAAAATTGCGGCTACAATATATCATCTTTTAGGATGTAACGGCCTTCTTTGGGATAAAGCCTCTTACACTGTAGAAGATATTTGGGAAAACTACCCATCAACTGTCTCGGTAGATGAAATGTCGGAAACACTTAATCGATTGATGAGTGGAAGGATATGGAAAGACTATGTCGATCTTAAGGGGAGAAAAGCCAACTTAATTACTGAATTGAAAAATGGAAAGGTCATTACAATATATGGAGAGGGGGCAACTGGTAAAACCGAATTAGTGTATCAATCATTAGACGATATTGTTAATTCCGGAGATTTTAGTTTTGACTATCTTCTACCGTTTACTTTCAAAGGAAATCAGCAAGGTGAACTTAATGACGAAGGAGAACTAACAGAGGTCAATCATCAGGGATGGGATGCTAAATCCGAATTTACTCAAATCCTCGACGTTCTCTCATCTAAATGCACCATTCCAATTAGAGATGGAACTGATTCCGATGAACGATTTCAAAGAGCCGCAGATTTCCTCGCAACTCAAAAGGTGTGTATGATTATCGACAATCATGAGACTGTTGATGCAAACGACCCGGATCGATCTTTTGACAGATTGCTCAAAGAATTTACTGAACATCCGGATTTTAGCAGTTCCCATACTCGAATAATTTTGACAACTCGTGTTAAGCCAGATGAGAAAAGAATTGGCAAATCAATTAAGATGAAATATCTAAGTTTTGAAGAAATGAGTAAACTGAGCCGCCTAAGATCTACTTGGCTGGCAACGAATAATCGAAACCAGAATTTTAACCTTCAGTTACATGATGAAAATGATAAACATTGGGAAGATTTACAGATTTGGCTGACGAACGAATTGAACCATCAATTAGAAAGAGAACTTGCTGGCCATCCACGTGTCGTTTTTATCGCAGTTTACGCAGCTATGTTCAAAAACGATCAGAAGAAACCACTCAAAGAAATCATCAAAAATCTAATACAAACTGCTCGCAATGTTTCAAATTCTGATCACAGTTTGAACCCGTTGAGAAGTTTAATGACGTATATCACTTCTCGTTCCTTCACATACATCCCAGATATAGATTCGAACTATCCAGTTATTGCAAAATTAGCAAGATTACATGAATTTTCTGACCAGGAACTGATTGTGATTTGTTCGGAAGTTGAGGGACATTATTCCAAACTTCAGCAAGACCTAATTAATCTTAATTTGATCGTTGAGACAGAAACTGGATATTCATTTAGAACTCGATACCATTCTCAAGATTTGTTGGAGTTCATTAACGATACATACGGCCCAATGAAATACGAAGGTGAAAGTTTCAAATGGTGGTCGTCAAAATTAAAAGACATCTCCCTACGTCCTATAACCTGGAACAAATTACAACATTTAACAATTAACAATCTCGACCAGCCTTTGGAGTCGGCTTTGGAATCGGCCGCAACAACAATTCGTGAGAATATTTCACACCTGGAATCTAAAGAGGTCATTAAAGAAAATTTTGATACAGTGATTGCTTTAGTTCGTCAATTGAAAAAATGCTTAGTACAGATGAACAGACCTCAAGAGACCCATCAAATTCTCTCTGACAAGGATTCACGCGCTTACTTGCTAAACTTTGAGCGCTTCTGTTTGCTTTCAATCAATTCGGCAATTAAAGGACTTTCCAAAATCCCTGAATCTACACTTCCGTTAAATGAATTCAATGGTTTGACAAACTTGAGTCATGAACTGTGTATGGCGACTCAAGAAGAAACAGAAAACACCACTTTCTGGGATGAAATAGAAGAACCTATCCACGTATTATTGAATGCACTGTGCTATAATTCCAGGAAATACAGCAATGACACGAGTGCTTCCCTCCATACATTGTGGAACCTAAGTCACCTCTATTTGGAAGAACATCCTTCATACGCAATTTGTATTGGAAATAAATTGTTAAACCATGCTGGCAGAAATACGGATAAAGAAATAATTAACACTATATTGGAATTAGATATTCCTCCTGAAGACGATGATATGGAACCTTTGATAAAAAGGTTAGAGCCTTTCGGAGAATATTTGTGGCATGACTCTGAAACTTCTCTTGATTCACCTAAGATTAAAAATTTCCTTGAACGATTACTTGAATTGAAGTCCGATGGAGCATTCTCAAAGTTCGAAACCTTTGTCTGTGATATCGGCGTTAGTAAAAAAATACTTTCTGGAACAATTACTGACTCAGAAGATACCAAAATTAGCATAAGAGGTATTACTGAATTTGAATTTGAACAGGCAGAAGTTGTGGTTCAAGTTCTTGCTACGGTCTATGAGTTTGATGGCGAAGAGGGAGTTGAACATTTATTATGCCGACTTCTTAACATCAAAGGGGTAAAAGAAATCCCAGTTAAACCATCGACTTTACCTTTACCGACCAATCCAAATTCTGGAAATGTACAAACTACAACTCACCGCTCTCTTAGTGATATTTCTCGGGATGAAATGTGGGACTTATTGAGTAGTTACCACTTCACCACCATCTCAGCGAATGATTTACTTGGGCCGATACTAAGAAAAATTGGCAAAGAAAAGGGTTTACCTACCGGAACATGGAAAAAATGGAAGAAGAAAAACTTCCGGGAATATCCCAATGATTTTCCCCGAATTATTAAGGAACTATCGGATGATTCGTGGTATGCTCGGGAAAAAAGGCGTAATGAATGGTGGATTTCTCGAGACTCGCACACACTTTCAGAAAATGAGGAACAATCGCTGAAGGAATTTATTGAAAAGGAAAACAATAAACGATCAGAAATTCAAGCGCCTCGATCTTTCAAAATCTCGACCAATAAACATAACAAACGCCGAATAAAAGGCCCCATCAAAGCCTTACGAGGAACAGCACGTTCTTTCAATCGTCTTGAAGAGGAAGAATGAGATGTTCTCAATCAAATAATTGATATTTATCCAATGAGCCCAGTCGCCATTCGGAGTACTTTACTTGATTTTCCACCGAAACCAGTAAACTGAATACCTTTACTTTGAACTGAATATTCTTCAGTTGGTGATTCAAGAACCCATTCGATCTCCATTGATGGATTGTATACGTTTGTGAGGTAATGCAATTCTTGATTGCTTGAGCCTCGCCAGAGTAAAGATTGGTCACGTAATTGAGAAACAAATGGGCCTGTAGACACAATGTCACAATGATGGAGCAGTTCGGTAACAGAACGGTCGGTACTGGTGAGAAGTTCTTTGTAGGTATGTCCTGAAAAAACGAAGACCGTCAATGTTGGGCGTTGCTGTCGAAACAACTTGATCGTTTCAAGTACAGCAGCAGACTGTTCAAAAGGTTCTCCACCACTGAATGTCACACCTTCGATGTTTGGAATTGAATGTAACCATTCTGAAATCTCTGATGGCTTGACCAACGAAGCAGCGGTGTGTGGATGCGTTGGTGCGCTGTAACAACCTGGGCAGCCAATGGTGCAGCCCTGCACCCAAATAACAGCACGTACGCCTGGTCCGTTCGCCCGGCTACGACTCATTGTTGCAGCCACATTCAACAGAAGTTCACCCATTGATTTCATTCCTCCAATCGGAATAATGAATCGCCATTTGTATCACCACTTACGTGTAACTTTAAGCGACGACTCTTGAGTTGATGAAGATGGTCAAACAAGAAAAGACTCATCGGGTTGACGAGTTTCTGTTCGATGATGTTAATCAGTCCACGACCACCATGGCTCACATTACCTTCGCCAACAAGTTGTTCGACATGAGCCTCATCAAGCATCAGTTCAAGATTGAATTGATCGAGTAAATGTTCACGAATACCGCTTAACTTACCAGACATAATGGCAGAACGTATGCCGGGGTCAGTGATGAAATCAAAGACGATGATGTTATCTCCAAAGCGATTGAGTAATTCAGGCCGCCCCAGTGTATCGTTGAAGTGGCCTTGAACCGCTTGCTGGAAATGGGCCTTTGTGGCTTCCATATTTGTACTCGGCTTGGCATCACTTGCCCCAATATTTGAAGTGAAGATGATGACGGTTTCTGAAAAGTGAACCGTTTGCCCTCGTCCATCTGTAAGTCGTCCATCTTCCAGAATTTGCAAAAATTTGTCTAAAACACGAGGGTGGGCTTTCTCGATTTCATCGAAGAGAAGAACTGAGAATGGCTTTTCTGCTACTGCATTTGTTAATTGTCCACCTTCTTCAAACCCTACATATCCAGGAGGGGCGCCAATCAATCGCTGGTCTGCATGTTCCTGACTGAATTCAGACATATCGAAACGAATACAATTGTTTTCATCACCGAATATAAATTCAGCAATCGCTTTGGCAAGTTCTGTTTTTCCAACACCTGTCGGCCCGACGAAGAACAAGGTCCCCTTTGGTTTGGTCATCTTTCGAGAGTGTTGTACGCCTGCCAAGCCTAAGAAGGCCCGAATAATCATGGTGACAACTCGATCAACGGCCTCATCTTGACCTTTTACACGTTGGCGAATAATTTCCCCTGCTCGCCCAACACGATCTTGGTCGAGTTGAGTCCAAGGAGATTCCTTTTCACCAAACCTGTAAAGATTCACCAAATCTTCAACTGGAAGTTCAGTTTGACTTTGGCGCGACAAAGCAGCAAGGTTTCGCATATCAATTAATGACATTCCATCTGTCATTTCTGCAAGATGGTGAAGAGAATCACGACCATCTTGGCCAGATTTTAGGATGAAGTCTTGGCGAAGATTTTCAACAGCTTTTCGTCGTTGTAGAAGGTCAGGGTGCGGAACATTGACAATTCGAATTCGATCATCATGATTGTAAAATCGAGGCGGTAGTGTCCCGAGCGTTGGTGTGATAATCACTAACAAACCAGTGGAATTATTCAAAGCAGAACCACGGAGTTGACTCAACGGTTGTTCGGAAATAGCTTTACCGAGTTTTGTTAAATGACTCCGTTCATCCATATCTTGCTGGTTTGCAGTGGTGATGAGATGTTCTCCCCAATCCACAACAAACATTGGTCGCTGTGCAGATGAAGTTGTCAAGACTTGCCTCATAGCATCAAAGGCGAATGCAGGGTCCCTGTAGGCTGCAGGAGCATTTACACAACCATTCTCAAGTGAAGATCGCTCATTGATCGCAGGTTCGCCTAAGTCATACTCCTCTCCTTCTTCAGAGGGTGCATTCTGTTCCATCATATCGGTGAACAATGTGAGGTGACTTTGCTTTGGAAATCGTAAACCATCGATTGCATCCCAGGTTCCTTGAAGGGAAAACCGCTCGGCTAATGTGTTCACAACCAATTCCGAAAGACGTTGTTGATTTCCGTTGGTTGAAGGCCATAAATCTCGTACATTCCCATACAAAATTAAACAACGCCTAAATCCAGATTCTCGTTCAAGCGTTCGTATCCATTCCATATCATCCATGTTTAGTTACCCCCCATTGTACGTGTGTTTCCACCACTCGGGAATCCTTTACTGCCTTTGGAAATCTTATCAGGATTTTTCCAATTGTGTTGAACAGGCCCCGTCGCGATACTGAAGTTTGCTTCCAACACGCCAAGTACTTCATCCAAATGATCAGCGCATTTTCGTTCCATGAAACCGTTCATGTCAAACTCCATTTGCCCGTTTAAATCGATTTCAAATCGAATGCTTCGATTTGAGGGGAGTGTTCCAATCATGATCACTCCACCAGTCTCCTTGTCAATGGTTGGTTTTCCAACCGCAAAACCTAAATCGCGCATTGTTTTCATGAGTGCGGTGATAATTTCCCTGCGCAATGTTTCATCCACTGATTGCTTCATATCTTGTTCATGGATTTGAAGAGCAGATTGGCGTATTTCGGCAACTTGTTCTTGCAATTCCGTGATTTGTCCCTTTTGAACGATGTTGGAGAGATCTTCAGTTGTGCGAAGCAGAACACCTACTTCTTCCATTGAATCATTGTGCTCCAAATCTTCAAGTCGCGCCTCGAGTTCCAGTTTTAATCCTATGACGGCAGATTCTGCCATCCATTGTTCGCGTTGTAAAGCATCTTGTCGCTGATTCGAAGTACCCCCTAAAGTCGAGATTTTTGCTTGTTGGATATTCAATTGTTCGAACATGGCATCGATGTCTCCTGAGGCCGGAGTGTTCTTTGCCTGTTTCACAACCGCCATTATCTCACTGATTTCTTCCTGAACCCACGCCCCAGTCCCGCTTTCAGCGAGTTGTCGTTGCTGCCTTTCAACGGCTTGGGCTAAAGCCGAAACTTGCAGCTTGATTTTCTTGCGCCTCGCTTCTTCTTGCTGTCGTTCAAGTTCTCGCCTTCGTGCTTCAAGTTGTGCTTGTGTCATTCCTTGTGAGCTCATTTCTTGTTCCTCCCCTTCTTTTTGGATTGCTTACCTGATTTTGCTTTCGGGTTTTTGTCCTTCTTTATTTTGTTCTTAAGATTGTTGAGAGCCTCTTCCAACTTCTCCTTGAACACCTTCAGTGAGGTATTTTCAAGGCCGTTAGTTGTCATGCGATCAAGCCACAAAACCATTTCAGCCTCAGTGCCTTGTTTTAAGTGACGTATGCATCGTTGAAGCATCCAATTCTCGAGCCCGTTCAACACTGGAAGCCAAGTTTCGTTGGAGTGAACAAAAGTATCAATCTTGATGATGCCGGATTCCATCGAATCGATGGTATAATTTTTTCCAAAATACGGTTCTAATGCCCCTTTGAGTAGTTGCTCAGCGACTGATTTGCCCATTCGAGACAAACTCCCTTCTTCTGCATTTGACAGAGATTCGAGTTCGATGGTAAAATCGGGTTGTTCGATGGCTCGCTTCCAACGAACGATAGCATGCATTGATGAAATCACCTTCATTGTTTCTTCAGCCATGTTGATTTCTTTCAGCAAAGCAATAACGGTTTGTGGAGCGGGTACTTCCTTCAGAATATGTTCAGCAATTTGTTTTGCTTCTTCATGAAGGCCATATTCATTCAACTGATCCATCGATTCAAGTACATTCTTTGGAATAGAGTAATTACTTGGGGTTTCCAATGATTCAGCCCATATCACAGACGAATCTTTGAGGATTTTTTCTGTGATGGAGTCCCCATCTAATCCGTGTTTGAGTGCGGTGATTTTGCCAATGGTTTTGGCAATATTGAATGGTATCTGGGTATACATTACTGGTAGACGCGTTTGAAGTCCATTGAACCACAAGGCTTGCGAAAATTTATGATTTTTACCAAAAGTATCTACCAAGTCAAGGCATTGGTTGAAGTATTGTTCTATTCCCTGAGAGGAGAAATTCCAAGAAAAGTTTTGATATTCGTCTTTTGTTGACCACCGCAGATCATCAATTGGGTCGGTGAGAGTTGCCAACAACCTCATTGTTTTGATGGCTTCCAATGTGTGAGGTAAATCAGCATCCATGTCATGCTCATGTGTAAACATGTTACGACCGGCCTTGGTTTTCTTCAATTCAGTATGAAGTTCTTTGTCGATGACATTAATTGACCTCAAATCTCCCAACATCCCAGCTAAATCCGAAACAGGTCGCCTATTTCCGACAACGAGATCCTTGACAATACGTTCCATGTGACGGTTTACTTCAAAGCGCGTCATTGTACAATTGCCAAGAAGAGTCTCTTCTAAGTGCGCCATTTCCTCCCACGGAAGTGCTTGCTTACGTTGCCGCACTGCTTTCCACAGAGTGAAAAGGTCGGAATTGTTTTGTCCCGATGTAGACGCCTCAACTGCAAGAGCATGTATCGACTTTTCAACCGTAGCCCAACAATCTAATTTTTCATCTGGAGATATCTGAGATACCTCAACAGCAGAAAGTAAGGCTTTGACACCTTCGTTTGAACCCAAACAGAGAGTCGCATATCGATCAACAAATGCTTTTACAGCCGTGTGCATATAAGCCAATCCTAGAGGTCCAACAGCAACATTCAAACGGTTTTGAATCTTGGTGAAATCACTGATGATTCCGTTCGGGTTCTTTGATGCGATGCCTTCAACCATGTCTTGAATCCATTGATCGAGGTCTGCAAGAGCATTGGTCATGTGGAAAAGGTGTTCAGAACTGAGTAGGTTTCGAAGATATGCATCGACCTTTGCAACTGTTTTCAAGCCCCTTGGTCCTGAATGACAAAGAACGGGGAGGTGAATTTCCTCTTTTGGCGTAAGCGGTATACTGATATATCCAGCCTCGTAGAAACCACTGCTCATCGCAATTGTTCCTTTTGCCATAATGTTGTTCCAAGGAATGGTAAAACTTGGAGGTGTCAAGTCATTGTTTTGTTGGAACTTGTAATTTTTCTTAAGTTGTTGTGATAAGCAAACCATGGTCCGTGAAGTGAGCAATTGGTCAAGTGCCTGCAAGGGTATATCGATGAGATTGGTCAATTGTTCATGCTCATGGACGACTAAAATACCTTGCTGCATCCTTTCCTGTCCCATCAGGCGGTCAAGACGAACGAGCGGACTGGCATTTTTTACAGAGGTGATATCCATTCCTTTTGTCTTCGGAAGAGAGGAGGCGAGGTGCTTAAGCAAACTTGAGTGTTGTGAATTAAGTTGTTGTAAATAGCCTTCAATCCATCCAATCCTTGGTATGTGTTCGCGTTGGAGATGAACAAGCCATTCTTGCTTCTTATCCTCGTGTCCAACGGTGAGTGTGAAATGAAGTGGAAGGTGAACTTCTCGATTTTCAAAACGGCTCTCCAAAACTTCAATCGTATTGATTTCAATTTCTTCATTTGGGTCGAGTGATGACAAAACGTCCTCGATTTCTCGACGAGTGGGGTCTACATGAGACCATTTCTTGTTGAGTTTATTGAGCCAAATCGAGTCTTCCTTCTGCGACCATCCACCATCAATGGCACCCTTCTCAATCTCAGGTCCACCAAGAATATGCACAACACCGGTTGTCATGCATCGAACAAAAGAATAGATCTTCGTTTCAGTTGGCTCTTTCATATACTTGTTGAGCAGTGCTTCTTTACCAAGTACATTGACTTGAAATTTCATTCGAGAAAAACGGTCCTCGTCGACAGGCGTTATTGTGCTTTCCAATTGGTGAATTTTTTGTTGTGTAACGTCACGTTGGCGCTGTAATTCCTGCCATTCCTCTAGATCGCTTCCAACCATCGCCAAACGATCCAATGTTGCCTTCAACTCTTGGTTGAGGGTTCGAAGTGTATCATCTGTGGGATTTTTTACACTGACCTCATCAACGGAATCGATAGTGTTGCAAAGTTTCAATGTCCGCAGAGTCGAGTCTACCAAGAGTGGATCTAAACCAAACTGTGTAATGACGTCCCTTGCACTACATCCTGGTATGTGGTTGAACGCTTTGAGGATGTGGTGTTCTAATAGTGTCAGTGAACGTTGCCTTGCATGTGTTACTTCGACTGGATATTCATGCATCATCCAATGACCGTCAACGGTATGGATGGTTGCCCTGTCGGGTAATTGCACTGCATCAGACATTGCTTTGAGTCCAGATTCAGAGCAAGTTGCGGCCATCAAGCATCCCTCCTCGAATTGTGTTGTTCATCAGCTGTTTGTAATAGGGGAATCGTTCTTTTTCTCCATCATCACGCTTGATGTTCACCTTGACCCCATTCCACGCCCAGCGGTTACCGAGCACAATCAGAAGGTTTTGAGCCCTCGAATAAGCTACGTTCACGCGATTTGGTGATTTAGCAAAACCAGTATGGGGTGGCATAATGTTCACCTGATCTTTGTTAGCATTAGAATTGACAAGTATCTTTTGTGAGGGGGCCTGTTGTTCGAGCAACCTCTTCAAATTCGCTTGGTCACCTTTGCGTAGTGGCGCTGAACGAACCATACTGACGATGACAATCGGGCTTTCCGCACCTTGGAATCGATCTACTGTATCGACGCGTATGTTCAGATGTTTCCATCGATTCTCCGTTGTATTTGAACTTCCAGCAAACACCTTTGTGTCGAATTGTGATTTTTGTGCTGCGTAGAAGGTAATGAAGGCAACTGGCAGGGTGCCATGACGATCAACGTGGGATAGATTTGCTTCAAGTTCTTTTTGTTTTGACAATAAAGCAAGTAGTTCCTGTGCTTCTTTTTCCGAAAGCTCCGGTTCACCCGATTGCTGAAGTTCTATTAATTCTTCAAGACGGTTGATATCTCGTTTCCATTCTCCGACTTGCGTGTTAATTTCTTCAAATAGATGTTCAGCGAGTTCGATTTCTCGCGCATTGAAGTACGATGTCCCTATTTTCTCTTCACCACAGTACATGTTTTTCCGAGTTAGAGCAGAATCAACCCAATACATGTGCCGGCGTGGATGAATTAATTCTGAGCCTTTGTTTTCAAGACCCCACGAGTCCTTCTTTCGGATTGATATACCGTGCTGCTTGTTGATTTCCTGGGCTTCAACAGTGAGTCCACATTGTAGTTTTCCTTCATAAAATGGATTGATGGCACTCATGATTTGTTGATGCATCCGATATTGCACATTGAGGCTTGATTTCAAAGATTCATGTGCGCCAATGAAGTGACGTTCAAACAGGGCTGTGGTGACCATGTCCCTGAACCGGCCCTTTCCATCCTCATTCTCACCATCGTACGTGTCTTCGTCTTCGGAAGTTTTCTTCTTTGGATCGTTAAACTCCGGGGCTAATTGGCGATGGTCACCAACCCAAATCACCTTACGACCCAGCAAACTTGGGAGAATTATTTCAGGGGGAGTGGCTTTGCTAATTTCATCAATAATCACAACATCAAACGGCTCAGTCGCATGTTCGCCGTACCAATGCCAACTTCCAGATTGAGCGGTTGTTACACCATGAACGTTAACCAATTCAAGATAGAGTGATTTTAAGTCATCGATTGAAGATTCAGAAGTGTCGTTCAGGGCTTCAATCCAATCCTTTCGAAGGTCCATCCAAAGCTCCTCATTTTGGTATCGAACCCGATGTGTATTTTGCCAGGCTTTCCCAGATGCTGCGATTTCCTTAAAGAGCACTTGGATAGATATTGCTTCGCTCGCGCTCCCCTCCAATTCATCAGTTCCATGCGAGTTGACTTCTTCTGGAAGCGGTGAGATAAGTGATTGATATTCTTGGTGAATATCTGTAACTTTCCTTTTAACGAGGTTTATTTTTTCGTCCAATGCAGTAATATTTTGCTCGGAAATGACGCTGGATTCAGACTTCGTTGAACCAGAAGAAGACCCCTCAAGGTGCAATTGAATTTCTGCAATGGCTGAACTCTTGATATCTTCTAAAACATAAACATTGTCTTTAATGGTGGACATCTCGTTTCCGAATTCAGTTCGAAGTTGTTCACTGATTGCATCAATGTCGGATGGCGGTTGCAGCAATGAAGACAGATTTAGCAAATCATCATGATTGAGTTTACGGCCTAACCGAGCTAAAACCTTGCTTGTTGCTGGCCATCCTTTGCTGGCTTGTTCGCTTTGTTGGTGTTCCATCTGTTCAAGTTCCTCTTTGAGTGATTTTGCTTTGTCAAAGTTTAATTCTGCCGCGGCATCATTCATTTCTTGACGGAGTTTTGCTTGAGCAGGGTCAACATCACCAGTGATGTCAAAGTCGTTCAATAGTTTGAGGCACTCTTCGAGAATTGGCATCCTTTTTTGTTCGTTATCCAGTTCATTTATTTGTTTGACTTGTCCGCCAATACCTGAATTATCATTTAACCGACTCACATCGATCAGTTCCCATTTACCTCGTTCCATGAACCCTAAAGATTGCTGCAGAATGTTATTTTGCTCTTCGTTGTCTTGGTTTTTCTTTTCAGCTATTGCCTGTTCTTGGAGCAAAACTGCTCGTTGGTGCCTTGATTCCGACAACAATTTTTGATTTGATTCCACTTGAAGGGCAATCGCTTTACCATTCGCTGTAAATTCCTCGATAGCTTTCCATGCAGAACGAAGATTCAATGCTTCGGTTTGTGCAAGTTCACATTCGTTCTGAATAGATGGGAGGAAAAAAGATTGGACCACGTTATCTTCCAAAAAAGGTTTTGATTCTGGGTCTGGATCTATTGAAGCGTATTTTCCAAGCCAGCGTATAGGTCGAACATTGGTTTTATGGCCGAGACGTCCTAATGCATTGTCAACTGCCAAGTTCGTTTGACTTGCCACCAAGACTCGT
>Ga0209710_1002160_pt1 | contig 14066 bp, 11 predicted proteins | sample ArcticOcean_MG_C_5_FD_187436 | JGI IMG/M metagenome (GOLD analysis project Ga0209710, IMG submission 187436) | Marine microbial communities from western Arctic Ocean - ArcticOcean_MG_CB4_138 (SPAdes) (version 2) | ecosystem: Environmental > Aquatic > Marine > Oceanic | place: Arctic Ocean...
CTGGAAAGAAGAAAAAGAAGAAACTAAATATTATAGGCATCATCATCATTAACCTAGCTTGCATAGGATCAGTTGGCTTTGGATTTAATTTAGTTTGTAAAAACATTGAAGCCGCCATTAAGATTGGGAGTGGCCCTATACCAGCAGCCCATAAACTACCAAATAGAGTATCTGGTTTGGATAAATCATCTAACCACATAAACGATGCCCCTCTTAACTCAACTGAGCCAAGTAAAACCCAATATAGAGCAATAAAAACTGGTATTTGAACCAGAATCGGCAAACACCCTCCCAATGGATTAATTTTTTCAGTTTTATAGAGCGCCATCATTGCTTGTTGCATTTTTTGTTTATCGTCACCAAATTTTTCTTTCATGCTTTGCAATCTAGGAGCTAACTCTCTCATTTGCCCCATCGATTTATAGCTTGCAGCTGATAAGGGATAAAACATAAGCTTAATTAAAACTGTTAACAGAATTATTGAAAGGCCCCAATTGCTAACCATTTTATGAATACCGGTTAGAACAGAAAATAGGGGGGACGCTATAAAGTGAAGTATTCCGTAATCAACTACGTAATTCATACCGGTTGCTGCTTGTTTAAGTGCCTCTTTAGCCTGTGGGCCTGCAAACAAAGAAGTTGAAAAAGTTATCGTTTCACCTTCTAGGATATTTGGCAATTTCGTAATCAACCCAACTGAATACATATTCTCTGATATTTTTTTCGTATAAAATTCTCGTTCCGAATCTCCAGATAGAATCCATGAAGCTGCGAAGTAGCGTTGAATAATTCCAATCCAACCATTATTTGCTATTTTAGTAAAAGATTTTTTATCCACATCAGAAAAATCTAATTTTTCAAACTTTTCTTTTTTTGTAAAAAAAGCTGGGCCTGTAAATGTTGGCATCATTGCCGAGCCTTGGCTTGAAACACCATCATGGACAAATTGAAAATATGCAGAAGGATTTATAATATTTTTTGATTTATTTTTTATTTCAAATTTTGTAGTTATTAAGTAACTGTCTCGATTGAATTCATATATTTTTTTTACCATTACTTCAGAATTTTCATATATTAATGGCACGATTAATTTATCAGCATTCATTTGATATGATTGTTGAGCAGACATAAATTTTGATTTATGAGTGGGAAGTCCCTCGCCAAGCAACCCAGATTGGGCAACATAAAATAAAGGGTTTCCGACATCAGTCATTAAAATATATTTACCTTGAGAATCTTCGGCTTGATGATTATTAAATTGAAGTTCACGAATATCGCCGCCAGATGTATTGATAATTAATGATAATAAATCAGTATCGACCTTTATTGGCAAACCGGCATTGAGTGAGAATTGTGATGCTGTTTGAGGTAAACTGTTTTTGGCACTTAAGCTCTTTGAGGGCTTAGGAAGGCTTGCGTCAACGTTAATAGATTGGCTGTCAACGTTAATAGATTGATCAATATCAGCACTTTGTTTTGTAAATGAATCCCAAAGCAACATTAGAGAAAAAGAAAAAATAACAAATAAAATTAAACGTTTCGTATCCATACTGTCCTTAAATTAATATTATGGTACTGGGTCAAAGCCGCCACCTGAGCCTGGTCGACATTTACTTATTCTTTTAAGACCAAGCCAAAACCCTTTTAAAGCACCATGTTTTTCTAAACATTCAATTGTATACATCGAACAGGTAGGTGTATACCTACATCTTGAAACAAAAAAAGGACTTAAACATATCTGATAAAATTTAACTAGTACGATTAAGCCTTTTTTCATATTGGGAGGCCTTTAATCAGACCTTTAATTTCGTCTTCGATTTGTTTACAGTTTTTTTTGTAAAAAGCTTTATGGACTCGAACAACTATATCAAATGAAACATTGAAAGACAGTTGTTCTTTCAAAATTTCTCTTAGTAAGCGCCGCATATAATTTCGTCTTACTGATAATTTTTCAGTTTTATTGCTTACGACATAGCCTAATCGAGGATGAGCCTTACTGTTTGGTGCATAGTGAAAATAAATATGAGGGGAAGATAATCTTTTTCTAAAATTAAAAACAGCAGAAAATTCTTCTGCATTCCGTAGCCTTAATAATTTATACCTTGAAAGAATAAATTATATTCCTAAACGAACTCTTCCTTTAGCCCTTCTAGAAGCAATAACATTCCGTCCGCCCCTTGTCTTCATTCTAACTAGAAAACCATGGGTTCTTGCACGCTTAACTTTTGATGGTTGATAGGTACGTTTCATATTGATGCTCCAGTCCTTAAACTTTGAAGGCGAAGAATACTCTTCTGACCTATTTATGTCAATAAATATACCCTATTATTTATTTAAAAAAGCCTGTGGATAACTTAAGAAAATTAGGCTAATATAAAGGTCCTATCTCAGATAAAAATAAAAATAAAAATAAAAATAAAAATTTTGAAAAAAAACGAAGAAAATTTTTGGCCACTATGTGTAGACGAGTTCTCCAAAGAGCTAACCAAACAACAACTAACCACCTGGATTAGCCCATTAGAGTTTAAGATTGAAGGGGAAAAAGCCCAAATTATTGCACCAAACCAATTTATTTTACAGTGGGTTAAAGAAAAATTCGCAAACAAAATTCAAAGCTTAGTTAAAAAAAAATTAAGCAACGTAAAACTTGAGTATATCGTTGTTAAAAAAAATAAAATTTCATCAAGTGATCCGTCTAAAATAAAACTTAAGTTAAATAACATATCTTTAAAACCATCAACAAACAAAACAAATGGGTTAAATCCATCTTTTAATTTTTCTAACTTTGTTACTGGTAAAGCCAATCAATTAGCAACAGCGGCTGCAAAACAAATCGCAGAGAATCCAGGTAATGCCTATAATCCTTTATTTATATACGGCGGTGTAGGGTTAGGAAAAACCCACCTAATGCACGCAATAGGAAACCACCTTAAAAGCTTACAGCCTGAAGCAAAAATAAAATATTTACATGCTGAAAGATATGTACATGACGTGGTTAAAGCCTATGAAAATAGAGCTTTTGACAGCTTTAAAAAAAATTATCACTCTTTAGATTTATTACTAATTGACGATATACAATTTATTGGTAAAAAAAACAGGACCCAAGAAGAGTTTTTTTACGCATTTAATACGCTTATTGAGAATAAGAAACAAATCATCATAACTTGTGACAGCTATCCAAAAGAAATACCAGGAGTAGATGAAAGATTAAGAACTCGATTTAGCTGGGGGTTAACTGTAGCAATAGACCCGCCAGAACTTGAAATGCGGGTAGCTATTTTATTAAAAAAAGCTGAAGAAAACAAAACAGTACTCCCGGAAGACGTTGCGTTTTTTGTTGCAAAACAAATTCGCTCAAACGTAAGGGAGTTAGAAGGAGCACTTAATAGAATTGTAGCTATGGCTAATTTTACAGGTCGAACTATTGACACCACTTTAGCCAAAGAATCTTTACGTGACTTAATTGCAGTTAGGGGAAGACAAGTAAGTGTTGAAAATATTCAGAAAACTGTTGCGGAATACTATAAAATTAAAATAGTTGATATTTTAAGTAAAAAAAGATCACGAAACTTTTCTCGCCCAAGACAGTTGGCAATGTGTCTTACAAGGGAGCTAACTAATTTAAGTTTCCCTGAAATTGGCGCCGCTTTTGGGGGGAGGCATCACACAACCATAATGCACGCTTGTGATGAAGTTGAAAACTTAAGGCTCATTGATCATAATATTAGCCAGGATTTAGGTTTTTTAACTCAAGTTTTAAGAGGATAATGAAAAACGTGTGAACAGGCTGTGGACCAAATTAGAATAAAGATTAAAAAATTCCTTAATAATATTTTAATCCACAATTCACGCACAGTAAAAGACACATGGATCCATAGGGTTCCAAGTCACATAAGTACTTATTATTAAAAGTAAAAGTTAACAAGAAAAGAAAAACACGGGTTATTATTATTATTATTATTTATATAAAGAAAAAACTATAAAACTATGAATATAAAAATCGATAGAGAATTACTGCTTAAGCCACTTGGAAATGTCTCGGGCATAGTTGAAAAAAGACATGCATTACCAATACTTTCAAACTTGTTATTAGAAGGTAGCCAGGGGAAGTTAAAATTTACAGCTACAGATTTGGAGATGCAAATTTCAACTCATATCAAAACAGAGTTGCCAGATAATTTTCAGATAACAGTCTCAGCTAAAAAACTTTTTGATATTACAAGAGCTCTTCCTGAAGATTGTAAAATAGATTTTCAAATTGAGGAAAACAAGGTTACAGTTAAAGCGAAGAAGAGCCGCTTTAACCTACAAACCTTACCGCCACAAGATTACCCTTTAATGAAAAAAGAGGAAAAAGAAGCTGTCGTATTAAAATTACCCCAAAAAGAATTTAAAGCCCTACTTAAACAAGTTGATTTCGCAATGGCTCAGCAAGATATTAGATATTATTTAAACGGCCTATTAATAGAGGTTAAGGAAAAAAATATTAATATTGTGGGTACAGATGGACACAGGTTGAGCTTTACCTCTTTAGGGCTAACAACACCAACCAAACCAGCACAAGTAATTATTCCAAGGAAGACCGTGGTAGAGTTAGTAAAATTATTAAATGATACGGACGACTCTTTAGAAATAAGCCTTTCAACCAACCAAGTAAATTTTAAATTCAATAATATTGACCTTATAACAAAAGTGATCGATGGAAAATTTCCAGACTATAGTCGAGTTATTCCAGAGGGTTACGAAAATGTTTTTAATATAGACCGCGCACTTCTCTTAGAATCAATGTTGAGAGCCTCAATTTTGTCAAACGATAAATACAGAGGAATAAGAATGGTTGTAGAAGAAAACAATTTAAAGCTAGTAAGCAACAATAGCGAACAAGAACAAGCAGAAGAAGAGCTGGAAATTGAGTATAAAGGACAGAAAATTGATATTGGTTTTAACGTTACTTATTTAATTGATGTTTTAATGAACATTCAGTCCGATCAATTAACTATTGCTTTTAACGATTCTAGCAGTAGTTGTTTGGTGACAATTCCAAGCAATAAAAAGTATAAGTATGTTGTAATGCCAATGCGCATTTAATTTTTAAAAAAGATAACCTTATGGCTAAAAAAGAAGAAGCAAACACAGGCGAGTATAATTCAGAAAGTATAAAAGTTTTAAAGGGACTTGATGCAGTAAGAAAGCGGCCGGGCATGTATATTGGCGATACGTCTGATGGAAGTGGTTTACATCACATGGTGTTTGAAGTTTTAGATAACGCAATAGATGAATCTTTGGCTGGTCATTGCAATGAAATTAAGGTTATTATTCATCCTGATAATTCTATAACTGTTACAGATAATGGCCGCGGAATTCCAACAGACGTAAAAGAAGACGATGAATTTAAAAGGTCGGCAGCAGAAATTGTTATGACAGAGCTTCATGCTGGCGGTAAGTTTGATCAAAATTCTTACAAAGTTTCAGGCGGGCTACATGGTGTAGGCGTTTCTGTGGTTAATGCATTGTCTGATTGGTTAAAGCTAAAAGTTTATAGAAACAAAAAAATACATGAGGTTGAGTTCAAAAGAGGGGACATTGTTGCTCCCTTAAAAGTGTTGGGCGATACTGAAAAAACAGGTACAGAGGTAACTTTTATGCCTTCAGTAGAAACATTTATTAACGTTGATTTCCATTTTGACTTGTTGGCAAAGAGAATCCGAGAATTATCCTTTTTAAATAATGGTGTCAACATAGAGTTAATCGACCATAGGTCTGGAAAAACAGAAAGCTTTGCTTCTGCTGGAGGAATAAAAGGCTTTGTGGAATACATGAATCGATCTAAATCTACCCTGCATGAGAATGTTTTTTATGCGGAAAGTATTGAAAAAGATGGAATTACTATGGAAGTCAGCATGCAATGGAATGACAGTTACGGAGAAAATGTACAGTGTTTCACAAATAACATTCCTCAGCGAGACGGCGGCACCCACCTAACTGGATTAAGAGCCGCCCTTACTAGAACAATTAATACCTATATAGAGTCAAACGAATTAGCAAAAAAAGCAAAAGTTGAAACAGGCGGAGACGATATGAGAGAGGGCCTTGTGTGTGTGTTATCTGTTAAAGTCCCTGATCCAAAATTTTCCTCTCAAACAAAAGACAAGCTTGTTTCGAGCGAGGTACAGCCAATAGTCTCAGACGTGGTTGGAAAAAAACTAACAGAATTTTTATTAGAGCATCCAAAAGATGCAAAAATTATTTGTAACAAAATAGTAGATGCTGCTCGCGCAAGAGAGGCAGCAAGAAAAGCTAGAGACATGACCAGAAGAAAGGGAGTGATGGACTCTCTTGGATTGCCAGGAAAGCTTGCAGATTGCCAGGAAAAAGACCCAGCACAATGTGAAATATACCTAGTAGAGGGCGATTCAGCTGGCGGATCAGCAAAACAAGGAAGGGATAGAAAAAATCAAGCTATTTTGCCTTTAAAAGGAAAAATTTTAAATGTTGAAAAAGCACGGATTGATAAGATCCTTGCTTCGCAAGAGATTGTCACATTAATCACCGCGCTTGGAACAGGGTTTCATCCAGAGTTTAATGTAGAAAAACTCAGATACCATAGAATAATAATCATGACAGATGCGGATGTTGATGGCGCACATATTCGAACATTATTGTTGACATTTTTCTTCAGACAAATGTATGAACTAATTGAGAGAGGCCATGTGTACATAGCACAACCTCCTTTATATAAAGTTAAACAAGGCAAACAAGAAAAATACTTAAAAGACGAACAAGAGTTAGATCAATATTTAGTTGATTCAGCGCTGCAAGGAGCAAGTCTGTTGACTCGGGCTGGCGGCGATATTTTAAAAGAAGATCTTTTGGGAAATATCGCAAGGGAGATGGTTCTGACAGAGGCTATTATAAGGCGCCTGTCTTCTCGATACGATGTATCATTATTAAGGGCGATGCACGTATTAGGCTCGCTTTTCTTGGAAGATGAAGAAAAAACCAAACAATATGCTGCAGAGTTAAAAGTATTAATGCCATTAGAAAATATTAAATTTAATGTAAAACACAATGCTGATTCAAATAAATATTTTATTGAAATTAATCAATATGTTCATGGAAACTTACAAACAAGCAAGTTAGATGAAGAGTTTTTGTTAAGTGGAGAGTATAGACAGATAATAAAATCAGCAGAGCTTACAAAAAATTTAATTGGCGAAGACGGTGAAATATCCAGGGGCGACAAATCTCAGCGAGTGAATAATTTTCACGACGCTCTAACCTGGTTGATTAACGAAGCAAAAAGAAATTTAAACATCCAGCGCTATAAAGGATTGGGGGAAATGAACCCGGAACAACTTTGGGAAACGACAATGGACCCAAAGGTAAGGCGCTTGTTAAAGGTTACAATTGAAGATACGACCGCAGTAGAAGAAACATTTACTAGGCTAATGGGAGACGATGTGGCCCCTAGACGAGAGTTTATCGAAAGTAATGCATTAGCTGCTAGCAACCTAGACATTTAAAAGGCAATAAATGACCTTAAGTGAATTAAGATTTATCGTTGCTTTAGCGCATGAAAAAAATTTTCGAAAAGCAGCTGAAAAATCGTTTGTTAGCCAACCTGCGTTAAGCCTTGGAATAAAAAAAATTGAGCAAGAATTAAATTTATCTTTATTTGAAAGAAGTGTTGGGGCTGGAGGCGACGTTAAGATTACGCCAATAGGTCAAAAAATAATTGATCAAGCAGCAATTGTTTTAGAAGAAGCAGCAAAGATTAAAGATTTATCTGCTAATGGCGACAGCCAGCTTGATTTACCTTTCAAGTTGGGTTTAATTTATTCTATTGCACCTTATTTATTGCCACTAATTATTCCAAATTTAAAAAAAAATGCTCCAAATATGCCCCTTGAAGTTCATGAGAATATTACTAAAAATTTAGAAAACGACTTAAAACAAGGGGTAATCGATGCCGCTGTGATAGCTTTACCCTTTGATATTCCAGGCGTAGCAATTGAGATATTATATGACGAACCATTCGTCGTAATAGCGCCTTTGGAACATCGTTGGGATGTACAAAAGAAAATTCAAGCAAAAGATTTAGCCCAAGAAAAAGTTTTGTTACTAGATAGAACCCATTGTTTTAGTAATCAAGTTAAAGAAGCATGCCCAGGTATTTCAAAAAATAGTGAGATTCAACTAGGAAATTCTTTAGAAACTATTCGTAGTATGGTCGCTTCAAATTTAGGGATTTCTGTTTTACCGAAAAGTGCGACGACTGCCCAGCTCCATAATCCACTAGTTAAAATAATTTCTTTTGAGCAGCCTGTGCCATTTCGAAGGGTGGCATTAGCATATAGAAAAAGTGCAGTAAAAACAGAAGCAATAAACAAACTAGTAGCTGTTATTAAAGCCTTAGAATTTTCTAAATAAAATATTCAAGATATGAGTTTGGTAATAATTATTTCAGATTGATTTAAAATAAAGTCTTTTAACAACTCAACAGATCGATTCATTGACATAGGATTTAAAGTCACTACATGCCATTTTCGGTTAATAGGCGTATCCATTACTTCTAGAACTTTAAGCTGATTATTTTTAAGCTCACTTGAAATCGTATGTCTAGAAACAAAGGAGATGCCAAGACCTGCTATTACTGCTTGCTTTATACTTTCATTACTCGACATTTCCATAATAATATTAGGTTTAATATCATGATCTTGAATAAAAGTTTCCATGTGGGCTCTTGTTCCAGAGCCTCTTTCTCGGCTTATAAAATCAAAATCATTTAATACCTTAGGTTCGATTTTCTTCAGATTTGTTAAAGAGTGACCAAAATTTGCAATAAAGACATGAGGGTGATTCGCGATGGTATAAACTTTAGTATTAATTTCTTTTGGAACTAACCCCATTACAGCAATATCAATCTCGCCATCTCTAAGAAGCTCAACTAGTTGTTCTCGATTTCTTATCTCTAAAATTATTTTATATTCTGAATTTTTTTCTCTAAACTGTTTAAGAACTTGAGGTAAAAAATATTGAGCAGTACTTATAATTCCAACCTTTATTATTTCAATATGATTCTCTTTTAGTTGTTTTATAACTTTTTCACTTTCATGTAACGTTTGTAAAATATGGCGTGCATGATTTAAAAAATATTCTCCTGCAGATGAAAGCTTTAGCTTTCTACCTTCTTTTATAAATAAGGGAGCATCTACTTGTGATTCAATCTCTTTAATTTGCATGGATACTGCTGGTGGTGAAATATGAATTTCTTCTGCTGCACGAGTAAAATTTAGATGTTTTGCAGCAGCAACAAAGATGCGTAGTTGACGAGATGAAATATTTAACATTAAGTTTATCTTATTATTATATTAATTAAATGAAAGTTTACCTTATTATAAAAATCCACTAAAGTAAAATAAAAAAAAGTTAATCACTAAAATAGATAGAATGCGCTTAAAAGACTAATAGATTATTTAAATTAAAAGAAACAATTACAAAAGAAGACTTAACAACAATTAAAGCGCAAGACATAGAGGCTTCAAGATTATTTAAAAACGATAAGGTGGATAATTCATGAATTTAGATGAATATTTAGAGAAGCAAAATATACCTGAAGGGTTGGTTGAAACAATTAAGTGTTTTGCTAAGCTTATTATAAAAACAAGTAAATTAATTGAAGAAGCTCCACTCAATAATCAGCTTGGAAAGCTCAATCAAGAAAACATTCAGGGAGAACAGCAAACAGTTTTAGATGTAGCGAGCAATTCAATTTTCGTTAATGATTTAAAAAAAACAGACAGTGTTATCGGACTAGTTTCTGAAGAATTAGAGAAACCAATTTACTTTGATAAGAAAAGAACCAAAGATCAATATGTAGTTTTTTTTGACCCCTTAGATGGTTCTTCTAATGTTTCATCGAACATTTCAGTTGGGTCAATTTTTTCAATTTATAAAATTAATCATGATGAGCCAATTGAGATAAAAGATTTTTTACAAAAAGGAAAAAAACAAATTGCAGCAGGATTTAGTGTTTGTGGACCATCAACAATATTCATATTAACTTTGGGAGAAGGGACATTTAAATTTTGCTTTAATATAATGCTAAATGAGTTTGTATGTATTCAAGAAAATATTTTGATACCTGATGATGCCGAAGAATTTGCAATCAATATGAGTAATAAAAGGTTCTGGAGTGATTCAATTAGTAATTATATTGGTGATTGTCAGGCAGGCGAAAATGGCCCCAGGAAAAAAGATTTCAATATGAGATGGGTTGCCTCGCTTGTAGCAGATATTAATAGAATATTGGCTAGGGGTGGAATATATTTGTATCCATTAGATAGGAAGAATATAAAAAATGGAGGTCGGTTAAGATTGATGTATGAAATTAATCCAATGGCTATGATTGTTGAACAATGTAATGGAGTATGTTCAGACGGTATAGAGCGAATTTTAGATATCACGCCTAAAGATATTCACCAAAGAACAGCAGTTTGCATTGGAGCTAAAAATGAAGCTGGTATAGTAAAAGAATATAATTTAAGACACACAAACTTAAAGATTTAAAGGATTAGATTATGTCTAAGAAATTTCCAGTCATCGCAATTACAGGATCTTCAGGATCTGGAACTTCAACGGTGCGTGATAGTTTCCAACATATTTTTACAAGAGATAATATCAATGCCAGCATTATTGAGGGAGATGCATTTCATAAATTTGAACGTCAAGAAATGGATGACCTAATAAAGAAGAATTCAAAGAATTGCAATGTTGATTTTAGTCATTTTAGTCCGGATGCAAATCTTCTTGGGGACTTGGCAAATACTTTTAAAAAGTTTGGAGCAACTGGGAAATATAAAACACGAAGATATATACATACAGAGGAACAATCTAGAATTTATAAAAAAGATACAGGAACTATGACACCTTGGATTGATGAACATTCTGATTTATTATTTTATGAGGGTTTACATGGTGGGTATGTCGGACCTAAGGCCGATGTTGCAAAACATGTTGATTTATTGATAGGCGTAGTACCAATCATTAATCTTGAATGGATTCAAAAATTACATCGTGACAATAGAATAAGAGGTTATTCACAAGAAGCAGTTATGGATACGATTTTAAATCGAATGCCAGATTATATGAATTACATCGCACCACAGTTTTCTAGAACGCACATAAATTTTCAAAGGGTTCCAATGGTAGATACCTCCAATCCTTTTATTGCAAGAGATATACCAAGTGCTGATGAGAGTTTTGTTGTAATTAGATTTGATGATCCTACTGGTATAGATTTTGCTTATTTATTAAGGATGTTGCATGGGTCAATGATGACTCGCCCTAATACTATTGTTGTTCCTGGAGGGAAAATGGGATTAGCTATGCAATTTATTTTTACACCTCTTATACGTGAGCTTAATAAAAAAAGGAAAAAAAGTTGGCGCTTATAACATTAAAACATTTGCTTGATCATGCGGCAGAAAATAATTATGGTTTACCAGCCTTTAACTATAATATGGTGCAAATAAAAGCCGTAATGCAAGTTTCAGAAGAGATACACCAAATGATCAGGGCTTTAATTGAAAAAATAAATACAAGCTATGCCAAACAAGTTAAAATAAATTATTGTGGTGGCTCAACGCCAAAAAACTCCGAAGCATTATTTAGTGTAGAAAATATAGATGGAGGATTGGTGGGTCGTTGCTCTATTAATCCCCAAGCTTTAATAAAATTATGCCACGTGGTTGATCAATTGAATTATGGAGAAAAGATTTAATGATTATAGGGGTATTAAAAGAAATCTTAGAAGGTGAATTTAGAGTCGCCGCAACACCAGAGACTGTAAAGAAATTAACCACTTTAAAGCATACGGTTTATATAGAATCAAATGCTGGGATTGGAGCATCTATTACTGACCAAATGTTTATGGATGCAGGTGGTTTAATAAAAAGTAATGCAGATGTTTTTAAGGCAGAGTTATTGTTAAAGGTGAGAGCTCCTCAAAGTACAGAAATTGAAAAGCTACATACAAAACAATTTATTGTTGGCTTATTAGAACCATTCAACAAAGAATTAACAACTCAACTGTCTGCAAAAAAAGTAAATGCATTCTCCCTAGAGTCTTTACCTAGAAATACACGGGCACAATCAATGGATGTTTTATCTTCCCAAGCTAATATTGCTGGATACAAAGCTGTTATTTTAGCAGCTGATTATTATAAAAAGTTTTTTCCGATGTTGATGACAGCTGCAGGAACAGTAAAAGCTGCACGCATTATTATTTTGGGGGCAGGAGTTGCTGGCTTGCAAGCAATTGCAACTGCAAAAAGACTTGGAGCAGTTGTAGAAGCTTCTGATGTGCGTCCGGCCGTTAAAGAACAAATTGAATCTTTAGGGGCAAAATTTATTGATGTACCATACGAAACAGAAGAAGAAGAACATAATGCTTCTGGTGAAGGGGGTTATGCAAAACCAATGCCAAAATCCTGGCTAGACAGACAGTCTAAATTAGTTGCTGAGAAAGCTATTGCAGCAGACATCATAATTACGTCAGCTTTAATCCCTGGAAAAGAGCCACCAAAATTAATTTCTAAAGAAACTATTCATCAAATGAAAGAAGGATCAGTTGTCGTAGATATGGCAGCTGGGTTAGCCATAGACGGATCAGGTAACTGCCCATTGTCAGAAGGCAATAAAATAGTAAATGTTGGGGGGGTAACTATTATTGGATTAAACAACCTACCAAGCTTACTAAGTACAGATGCATCAGCTCTTTATTCAAGAAATATATTCGAATTTACAAAGTTATTGATTAACGATCAAGGCAACTTATACATAAATAGAGAAGATGAGCTCGTAGCAGGAGCTTTAGTAACAACCGAAGGTAATTCAATTAATTAAAAGGGACGATAATGAGCGAATTAATGACAATTCAGAATATTAGCATCTTTGTATTAGCTATTTTTGTAGGCTATCACGTGGTGTGGAATGTAACATCTGCATTGCATACGCCACTTATGTCAGTAACAAATGCTATTTCAGGCATTGTAATTGTAGGAGCAATATTGCAAGTTGTGGAAATAAACGGGGAGATAGTAACATTTAGTAGCATTTTAGGTGCAATTGCTATCTTTTTTGCTGCAATTAACATATTTGGTGGATTTTTCGTCACTCAACGGATGTTAGAGATGTTTAAAACTAAGAAAGAGAAGAAATAAATGTCAGTACAATCATTATCAATGTCAGCCTATTTAGTATCTGCGATATTCTTTATATTAGCCTTAAAGGGGTTATCGTCACCCACATCTGCCAGACAGGGAAATTTGTTTGGAATGATCGGTATGGCTATTGCTGTGGGAGCCACTTTGTGGGCGGGACAGCATTTAATAACTTTACTTATATTTGTGCCATTACTGCTTGGTGCATGTATTGGTATATTTGCAGCAAAGACAGTTCAAATGACCAAGATGCCGGAATTAGTAGCATTAATGCATTCTTTTGTAGGCTTGGCGGCAGTATTAATTGCTATTGCGGCAGTATTAAACGCTGGTGAGACTCACTCACAAATCCAAAGGTTTGAATTATTTATCGGCGCATTTATCGGCGCAATTACATTTACAGCATCTGTAATTGCATTTGGAAAATTATCAGGAAAGTTTGGTGCAAAAGCAATTGTATTTAGAGCCCAACATTGGATTAATTTATTGTTAGCTTTGGGGATGGTTTTGTTTGGAACAATTTTCTTCCAGACTGAATCACTAAGTGCATTTTTTATTATGGTTACAATTGCACTAATTCTTGGAATCACATTAATTATCCCAATAGGTGGTGCAGATATGCCAGTTGTTGTTTCGATGCTCAATAGTTATTCAGGCTGGGCGGCTGCAGGTATTGGATTTACTTTAAATAATTCAGTATTAATTATTGCAGGAGCATGTGTTGGTTCTTCTGGAGCAATCTTATCTTACATAATGTGTAAAGCAATGAATCGATCGATTATTTCTGTAATGTTAGGTGGTTTTGGATCAGATGTTGCATCAGATACAACATCACAGAATGAG